>Ga0105051_10001671_pt1 | contig 29889 bp, 29 predicted proteins | sample FRY02_FD_78383 | JGI IMG/M metagenome (GOLD analysis project Ga0105051, IMG submission 78383) | Freshwater microbial communities from Lake Fryxell liftoff mats and glacier meltwater in Antarctica - FRY-02 (megahit assembly) | ecosystem: Environmental > Aquatic > Freshwater > Ice > Glacier... | reverse complement strand
CCTGGCTTCGGTGCCTAGCTGTTCTGCCTATGAGGCTTGATTTCGTGATGGGGGCGGACGCCACATCCGCGGGGTTGTGGCGTCCGCCCAACCCCGCGGATGTGGCGTCCGCCCCCATCACGAAATCAAGCCTGACTACGCGGCGCCGCGCACGGCGATCGGACCGATCGCGCCAGAGTCTGCGAGCTCGCAGATCTCGGACTCGCTGTAGCCCAGTTCGGCGAGCACTTCCTCGGTGCAGGAGCCCTGGTTGAGGCCAGCATGGCGGACGCTGCCGGGGGTGCGTGAGAGGCGGGGTGTGACGGCGGCTTGGAGCATCTCGCCATCCCCATCAGGATTGTTGACGGTGGCGAGAGAACCGCGCGCGACGACGTGCTCGTCGGCGATCAACTGCTCGGCGCTATAGACAGGACCAGCGGCGGCACCGGCATCGGCGAGGATTTGGACTGCCTCGCGCCACGGCTTGTCGGCGGTCCAGTTGGCGATGATCTCGTCCAGCGCGTCGACATTAGCGATGCGGTCGGCGTTGGTGCCGAAACGCGGGTCGTTGGCGAGCTCAGCGCCGCCGACGGTCTCGAGGATCCGCTTCGCGACGGAGTCGGCGGATCCGGACACGCAGATCCACCCATCGGAGCACTGAAACACGTTGCGGGGAGCCGAGAACCAGAGGCGCGAACCGATGCGTTGGTCGGAGAGTCCCGTGCGGTGCGTAATCGCAGTACCTGGACCAACGACGTCGAGCATCGACTCGAGTAGTGTGGCGTCAATCACTTGCCCTTCGCCTGTCAGATCGCGATGACGAATTGCCGCCAGTACCGCAAACGCGGAGAGCGCGCCGGTGATCTCGTCGGCCAATGCGATCGGTGGCAGCGTTGGCGGACCATCAGGTTGGCCCGTGGTGTAGGCGAGCGTGGACATCGCCTCGGCGATCGTGCCGAACCCGGCCCGCGACGCATACGGACCATCCTGCCCAAAGCCCGTCACACGCAGAATCACGAGACCAGGATTCTCGACAAGCAGGACCGACTCGGGATCGAGGCCGAGTCGCTCGAGCGCGCCGGGGCGGAAGTTCTCGATCAAGACGTCGGCCGTGCGAATCAGTCGCAACAGGACCTGTTTGCCCTTTTCATTCTTAAGGTCGAGTTCGATCGGGCGCTTGTTGCGACCAACAAGCCGCCAGTAATAACTATCGTTGCCGTCCGCTTCGCCGAGACTGCGAGCGCCATCGCCAGCGCCCGTGCGCTCGACCTTGATCACGTCGGCACCAAAGTCGGCCAGACGGCGTGCTGCACTGGGACCCGCAAACACCGTTGCGAGATCGATTACACGTAGACCGCGAAGCGGACCCCCGTGCTGCTCTGTGGTCATCGTTAGTGCGCGCCGTTTGGTAGCACGGCATCAAAGGCCGCCAACACGCGGTCAGCGGTCTCCTGGTTGGCGTTGACACCCATCATGCCGATGCGCCAGATCGGGGGAGCTGTTGGACCGAGGCCACCGCCGATCTCGATGTTGTGCGTGTTGAGTAGCGTTCCCTGCACGGCCTTGCCGTCAATACCGTCCGGCACGCGCACGGCCGTCAACTGGGCAAGTTGGTAGGCGGGATCAGCAAGCAGGTCGAAACCGCGCTCGTGGAAACCGGCTTGGAGGTAGGCACCGGCTTCGGCATGCCGGGCGTAGCGCGCATCGAGCCCCTCCTCGAGTGACAGGCGCAACGCCTCGTCGAGCGCGTAGTACTGCAGGTTCGGCGTCGTGTGGTGGTACGTGATCGGGCGATCGACCCAGTGCTTGATGAGCTCGGCGAGATCGAGCGAGTACGGCACCGGCATGTTGTCGCGGCCAAGGCGTTCAATTGCGCGCGACGAGATGGTGATCGGCGACAGACCGGGAGGCGCCGCGATGCATTTTTGGCTACAGGCATAGGCGTAGTCGATGCCCCAGGCGTCGGCCTCGATTGGCATACCACCGATGGCCGTGACGCAGTCCGCGTACAGCAGTGCATCGGTGCCTGTTGCGCGCATTGCCTCGCCCAGCTCCTGAAGCGGGTGGGCGACGCCCGTTGAGGTCTCGGCGTAGACCACGCAGACCATCACGGCGTTTGGATTATTGGCGAGCGCGTCGAGGATCTGATCGTTGGGCACGTGCTGCCCAAATGGGGCGGTCAACTCGACGACATTCGCGCCGCGTCGGCGCAGCATTTCGAGGATGCGATTGCCAAAGAAGCCGGCGCTGGCAGCGACGACCGTGTCGCCCGGTGCGACGAGGTTGACGATGCCGGCCTCCATGCCGCTAGTGCCGCTGGCCGAAAGGCACAGCGAGGCGCCATCAGCGCGCCCGTAAATGGTGCCGATCATGTCTGACATGACCAGCATGCGTTCCCAAAAAACCGGGTCGAGGTGGCTGATCAACGGTTTCGACATCGCCTCGAGGACACGCGGGTCGACATTGGAAGGACCAGGGCCCACCAGCAGGCGGGTCGGGGGTTGAAAGCTCTCGTACGTCACGTGGTCAGGGGCGGTAGCACTCAAAGCAACATCTCCAAGCGTCGAATAGGGATCACTTTACGCTTCCTGTCCCATAACTTCCATGCTGACTTTCCAATAGACGCATAGGTATAAACCGATTAGTTGACGTTATCCAACACTCTGGATGCCGGCTGCGATTCCCGCCATCGTCGTCAGGATTGGCTGACGTAGAGTCTCGTCGCCGGCCGTTAGTCGCCGCAGCAGATCGGCCTGAATCGCACTGAGTGGGTCGATCCACGGATTGCGATGGGCGAGCCGCTCCTGCAGTTCGGGACGGCGCCCGTATAACGCTGTCTCGCCGGTGATCCGCAAAATGGCGGCCTCGCTCCGTCCATGTTCTGCTCGAATCTCTGCCCAGATACGCCTGCTGGACGACGTAGGGTTGATCGCGAGGTAGTCCGCGACAAACGAGAGATCGGTACGGAAGAGGGCTGACTCGAGCGCCGACACAATCGCTCGAAACGGCGGCCACGCCTCCCACATCTTCTGCTGGGTCGCACAGTCGCCCATATTCAGCGCCGTGCCGGTACCAAACCACGCAGGCACCAGCACGCGCGTCTGGGTCCACGCCATAACCCATGGAATCGCACGGAGGCTGTCGGCGCTGGCAGCCGCACGGCGGGCCGGTCGCGACCCGAGTTTGAGATCATCGGCCAGTGCAATCGGAGTGGTGCTGGCGAACGTCTCGGTGAAGCCGGGGTCGTCGAGGAGACTACGCCACGATGCTCGTGCGGTCTCGGCGAGCAACTCCATCTCCTCGCGCCAGCGCGCGGGAGTCTCCTCGTCGTGGTCACGCGTTGCCGCCACGAGCGCCCCCGATAGCACCTGCTCGAGCGCCCGTCGCGCTAGCACCGGATGGGAAAACTTCGAGCGTGCTGCCTCTCCCTGCTCGGTCAGGCGCAGGCCGCCGCTGGCTGCCCCGGCGGGGAGGGCGCGAGCGATTTCGTCGGGCGGTGCTGCACCGCGAGCAGGCGATCCACCACGACCGTGGAAGGCACGAAAGCCGATGCCGTGGTTGCGACAGATGGCAACAAGATCTTCTTGTGCGCGCCAGATGAGCCACTGCGCTGCGAGAAAACCCTCTTCCTTGCCGCCATCCGAGTGCCCGAGCATGACCTCCAAGCGACCACCCGTGCGATCGACGTGCGCCCGCATCGCTGGCACGGACAAGACTGCGTCGGCGATCGCTGTGGCATTGCGCAGTGATGCGCCCGACTCGAACAGTGGCACGACCGGAACGTCGTGCAGACCACTGCGATGGAGCAGCCAAGTCGCAGCGAGGACATCATTCGCCGACTCGCAGCCGGAGATCACGAGCGAGCGCAGCGGCATGGTGCCAAACGACTCGCGTAAGGCCGCGGCCTGGTCCAACGCGTGCGCGGCGCGGAGCGTTGCGCCAGCCGCAAGCCGATCGCCGGCGGACGGACGTGCCAGCGCCGAGGCGAGAAATGCGCCACGCTCGCTCGCTGGGACGGCGGCGAGTCCTGGTAGGAGAACGTCGGCAGCTTCGCTGAGCTCGCTCGCGTGGAGGCGAACGTCGATCTCCAACAGGTGCAGACCAAAGATGCGTGTCTGCCAGAGGAGCCGATCGAGCGACGGCGTCGCGCCCGGTGCCGCTGCGCGCACCGCAGTGACATCCTCGATCAGCACCGACGGATCGCTGTAGATCCAGGCGGGGTCGACCTCCTCGTCGAGGGCGCGCAGCGTCCAGGTCAGTCGGTCGCGTATCAGTCGCAACTTGCGACGCAGCGGCTCATGGGCATACGCGCTGCCCTCGAGACTGCCACCCGGTAGTGTCGAAGCGTCGCGCTCGATCAGCAGCAGGAGGGGTGTGACATCCGTATAACGCGCCGCCTCAGAGTGCAATCGAGAGGCTGCCACGACGCGCTCGATCAGGAGACGCAGGGCGGCGCGACGAGCTTCCACGACGGCAAAGCGCACCGTTTCTGCCGATGTCGACGGGTTGCCATCCATATCGCCACCAGCCCATTGGACAAACGAAATTGGCGGGCGCGTGAGCGGAAAACCCAGCTGTTGTTCTGCGGAGATCGCAACATCTGCAGCCGCGTCATAGAGCGCAGTTTCGACCAGAAATACGGTGCGTCGGATCTCTTCCTCTACGGGTGGGCGACTGCGTCGGATCTCGTCAGTTGCCCACCAGGCACTGACGGTCTCCTGGGCGTCATAGAGCGCGCGCTCTTGCGCCTCGAGGCCCGGTGCGCGATCGAGTGCGTCGAGTTGCTGCGTCAGCCGGTGCAGCTTGTGGAGGACCGCACGACGCGTGGCATCGGAGGGGTGCATCGTCAGGACGAGTTCGACATGGAGATCATCGAGATGGGTACGGAACGTTTCGGGTTTCCCAAGCTCTGCGATGGCGTGAGCGAATGTGGCGCGTCGCGACCCCGTCGTCTCCAAGCGGCGTACGCGCTCACGTTCCTCGCAGAGGTTTGCGAGTTGTAGGCGCATCAGCAACGCCTTGGCGGTGGAGCCTGCCGCGCGTCGGTCGAGGAGTGCGGCCTCGCGGCGGAGTTGCACAGCGGCTGTCTCGTCGCCCGCGCGTGTCCGCACGGCGAGGGTGTGCAGACGCTCCACGGTCAGCACGATCTCGGGGCCTTCTGCTTGCGTGATCGCCGTAAACAAGAGGCGTTCGAGAATGCGGTCGTCGTCGGTCAGCGTCCCCGACTGATGGTCGCCGACGACGGTAGACATCAGGCCCCGGTCAGTCGATCAGCACGAGCCACGACGTTCTCTGCCATCTTGATCGAGGCGGCGTCGATTAGTCGACCATCCAGCGAGACCGCTCCCTTGCCCTCACGCGCTGCGTCTTCCATGGCGGCCAGGATGCGGCGTGCGCGATCGATCTCCTCGGGCATTGGAGAGAAGATCTGGTTGGCGAGCTCGATCTGCGAGGGGTGGATTGCCCACTTGCCTTCGCAGCCCAGCGCGGCGGCACGCCGCGCGGCCATCAGATAGCCATCACGATCGTTGAAATCGCCGAAGGGCCCATCGATTGGGCGCAGCCCCGTCGCGCGGCAGGCCACGACCATGCGCGAAAGTGCGAAGTGCCACGGGTCGCCCCAATGCAATTCGCGCGAGCCATCGTCGGCCTTGTCGGTGAGCACGGCGTACTCGGGGGTGACGCCGCCGATCACGACGGTGCGGGCACGCGTGGAGGCCGCGTAGTCGGCGACGCCGAAGGAGAGGGCCTCCATCCGGTCGAGGCGCGTCTCGGCAATCCGTTCGACGTTGGCCATACCGGGCGCGGTCTCGATCAGCGCCGTCAGCGCAATCGTGTCGTAGCCGTAGGCCTGCTCAATCTGGTCGAGTAGGGTCGCGACGAACTCGATGTCGGATGGCTTACCGACCTTCGGTATCAGGATCATGTCGAGACGGTTGCCCACGGCTTCGACGATGTCGACGACGTCACGATAGGCCCAGTGTGTGTCGAGGCCATTGATGCGCACGGAGACACCGACCTGCGACCAGTCCTGTGACTGAAGCGCTTCGATCGCGTTCTTACGTGCTTGGACTTTGTCGTCGGGCGCAACGGCGTCCTCGAGGTCGAGGAAGACGATGTCCGCCCCCGCTGTTGGGGCCTTCTCAAGCATCCGGAGATTGGAGGCGGGGACGGCGAGTTCGGAACGGTGGAGTCGGTCTCGGTTATGCATACCTGCACGTTACGTCAGCAATACATGGACTTCCAGCAGGTAATAGTGTCTAATTGATAAGGCAATGGCTATGACACTCTCCCAGCTGCGCACCTTCATCGCCGTTGCGGAGGACGGTTCCGTGCGCGCGGCGGCCGAACGTCTCCATGTATCACAGCCATCCGTCTCCGGAAGTATCGCCGCCCTTAGCGAAGAGGTCGGTGTGCCACTCACCGAGCGCGATGGGCGCGGTATGAAGTTGAGCCCGGCCGGTGAAGCCTTCCTACCACACGCCCGCGAGGCACTTGGCCTGCTGGGTCAGGGCGCGCGTCTGGCCCACAGCGCAGCACTGCAGGAGAGCGCGACCGTCCGGATTGCCGCTGTCTATACCGCCGCCGAATTCCTCCTGCCACAGCGCCTCCGCGCCTTCCGCAAAGCCCATCCGGAGATTCCGATCCAACTCGAGATCGGCAATCGCGAATTCGTGCTCGACCTGCTGAAATCTCGCAGCGCAGACATCGGTATCGGCGGACGCGCGCCCGACGATGGGATGTTCGAGGCATTTCGAATCGCAACCAACCAGCACATCGTTGTGGCGGCGCCTGAGCACCCGTTCGCCGGTCGCTCGCAGATCCCGGTGCGCGATCTAGCGGGCGAGACGTGGTTGGTGCGAGAAGAGGCTTCCGGGACGCGGCGACTCGTGGACGAGTATCTCGCTGGCGCGCATATCACGCCGCCAGTGACGACGATCGGTTCGAACGGTGCCGTGGCCGCCGCTGTCATGGTTGGGCTCGGTGTTGGTGTCGTACCGCTCGTCGCTGTCGAACACCAGCTCGCAGTCGGGACGCTCGTGCAGCTCGACGTCGATCCCACACCACCGTCGCGCGACTGGTACGCGCTCTTGCCCGCCCGCAGGCCCAGCAGCGCCGCACGTACTCTCGCCGAGTTCCTTACGCAGGCCTAAGAAACTCCACGATGCGCGCCGCGATCGCAGCGGGTTGTTCGACGTGCAGCCAATGGCCGACGCCTTCGACGAGCTCGAGGTCGAGGCCGGCGGGAAAGCGTGACCTGAGCCCGACGAAGCAGGCGGGACGGATGCAGCCATCGTTCGCGCCGTGCAGCATCAGGGTCGGCACCAGTACGTCGCCGGTCATTGATATTGCGGCGAAGTCATCGCGATACCAACCGTGCACCGCCTCGGCGACACCAGGGCGCTGCAGGACCTCGAGCACCTGCGGCCACTCGCTGCGGGTGAGTCCTGGCGACCACTCCTCGTTGATTTGCGCCAGCCATGAGGGGTCGGCGGCTAGCTCGGTCGCACCACTGGAATACGCAAGGATCCAGGCATAAGCGGCAGTTTTTTGTTCCTGAAGATCGTTGCGTCGCGCGGCGAAGCCGGCGGGATGAGGGATGGCCAGCGACACGACGCGGGAGACGCGCTCGGGGTGGTCTGCGCCGAGATCAAGGGCGACACAGCCGCCCCAATCGTGGCCGACCACGGGCACCTGATCGAGCCCGAGGGCGTCGAGCACTAAGACCATGTCTTCCGCGACGCGCGCACTCGCGTAGTTGTCGACCGGTCCTGACGGGTGATACCCCGGCAAGGCCGGCACAATCGCCTGGAACCCGGCTGCAACCAGCCGATCGACTAGTGGACGCATACCAATCGGCGCATCGGGAAAGCCGTGCAGCACCAGCACCGGATCGCCCTCGCCGATCGTCCAGACAGCCACCGCAGCGCGCGCATTGACGATGCGTGGCTCGCGTTCGAAGGCGTCCATCAGATCGCCGCGAAGCCGCCATCAACGGGCAGCATCACGCCCGTCACCCAGGCGGCATCGTCAGAGGCAAGAAAGAAGGCTGCACCAGCAATGTCTGCAACTTCACCAAGACGTGGCATCGGCGTCGACGCATGTAGTCGCTCGAGGCGAACCGGGTCGTCCCAAAGGTCGCGCGTCATGGCGGTCTTGACATAGCCGGGGCAGATCGCATTGACGGTGATCATGTGTGGTGCCAGCTCGACGGCGAGCGTGCGCGTCAGCTGGACAACAGCGCCCTTACTCATGTTGTAGTGCAGTCCCGTCTGGATACCCTTGAGGCCCGCGATCGAAGCCAAATTGATGATACGCCCACCACGATCCTGCATGACCATCTGGCGCGACGCCTCGCGACAGGTCCACCACATACCGTCCTGATTGACGGCCTGCACGCGCTTGTAGTCGTCCCACGGCTCGTCACGTAGCGTGTACGCCTTGGGTGAGATACCCGCGTTGGCGACCGTAATGTCCAAGCCACCAAAATCCGCGACCGCACGCGCGACCGTGGCCACCACCGCATCCCCATCCGTCACATCGCAGTGCGCGAAGATGGCATTGCCGCCGGTCTCCATGATCAACTCGTGGGTCGGCGTCGACTCCTCCCAGCTACCGACGACGGCTTCGCTCGTGATGTCGGCACAGACGACATTCGCACCCTCGGCCGCGTAGCGCAGCGCGATCGCGCGACCATTGCCGCTGGCGGCCCCCGTGATCAGCGCGACCTTGCCCTCGAGTCGACGGTCCGTCATGTTAGTCCTCCTCTGCTCGTGTCTCTGCGGCGAGCACGGCATCGCGTCCACCATCGAGTCGAATTGTGGCGCCATTCAGCGACGAGCTGGAACTCGTCAACACCCAGCGCACCGTATCGGCAACCTCTTGGACGGGCACGTCGTCGGCCACCGCGATCGTGTTGATGGTCAGGTTTGGCACGGGTGAGCAGACCTCCGTCAACATCGTGAGGCCCGCAGAAGCCACGGCGCGTGCCCCGTCGAGATGGTCGGGTAGGACACCATTGGCGGTACACACGACCACGACACGGACCGGGTGATCGAGCTGTGCGGCAAGCTTGGTTGCGACGAAACCGACCGTGACAGTGCGTCCGATCAGGCTGCCGAGAGCTTCGGTCGTCAGGGCACCAACCGGCCCCTCGGTCGCCGGTAGGGCGATGATCACGAGCTCGCTGGGGCGCTGCTGTTCGATAGCCGCGACGAGCTCACCCATCCGGCTCGGTGGTGGCTCGTCGCAGAGCGCGCGCGCAACGGCACAGTCACTGCCGACGACGAGCATCGTCATCGTGTCGCTCCGGGGTGTACCAGCCAGCCGGTACTGGAGGCGCGCATCCCCGCGTCGATCAGCAGACCGACACCCGTGATGCGCGCTGCGTCCGGTCCAAGTAAGAACGCTGCAGCACCGGCGACATCCTGTGCGCGTATCGTGGTACCAAGCGGCGGCGGGAGCCAACCATCAGTTGCGCCGGGCTCGCGACGGCCACTCGTCGTCGAGAGCATGCCGGGTGCGGTATCGCCGGGGCAGAGCGCGTTGACGCGAATTCCGTCCGGTCCCCACTCGGCCGCCAGGCAGCGCATGAGTGCAAGCACCATCCGCTTCGTGACCGAGTACCCGGCAATCGGGGCCTCCCCCCAGACGCCAGCATCAGAGCTCGTCATCAGCAGCGAGCCATTGCTGGTGGCGAGGTGGCGGTGGGCAGCGCGGGCGTGGCGATGCACGGCGAGGACGTTGACATCGAGCAGGCTAAACCAGTCATCGGCCTCGGTTGCCAGTAGATCCGCGTCGGCGATCACACCCGCGTTCAGTACGACCGCATCGAGCCCCCCAAGCAGCCTGGCTGCCTCCAGCACGGGGTCGTGCGTTACGTCGGCGACGTCGCCAACAATCGCAACGCCATTGAGTTCCTGGGCGACCGCCTCGGTCCGCTCGACGGAGCGACCGGCAACCGCAACCCGCCAACCATCTGCCGCGAGTCGCCGGCAGATCTCTCTGCCAATGCCAGAGCTGCCACCCGTGACCAGAACGCGCGGAGCCATCAGGCAAGTCCGAGCGGGCGGCGGGCAGCGAGGCGGGCGGCGTAGTGACCAATCATCCGAGCATCATCGCCGATCAGATACGGGATGTCGGGACCGGTCGAGAGTCCCAGCGCAATCCGACCATCAATACAGGCGATGCCAATGCCAAGCTGCGAGCGGGTCGCGGCCTCCCGATACCCGGTCGCAGGGATGATCATCAGCGGTACGCCTTCCTCCTCAAAAGCTGCGGCAACCGCGCGCATCGTGGCTGGCTGATCGCAGGCCAGCATCACGGCGGGCGGCGTCATGCGCCCCTCGCATGCAGCAGCACGAGACCCACAGCCACGGCAGCGCGCGGCCCGTGTCGCCCAAGCACGTCACCACGCGCTATGGCAAGGTCGAGATCGGCCAGCGCAAGCGTCACCTCGTCGACGACTTCGGCATCCTCTGCACAGCCCCCCACCAACACAACCAATTCGCCACGCGGTAATCCTCCGATCGCATCGATCGCCCGGCGGAGATTGGTCGCGATCACCTCGCGCTTGGCTGTGCGGCGCAGCCGGCTCCACACCTCCGGTGCCAGCGAGGCTGTCAGCGGGTCGAGTGAGCCACCGCGACGCTCCGTCACACAGAGATGCGCGATCGTCTGCGGTGGGGCGGGCGTCGATAGGAAAGTCCGGCTGCCATCCTCGTGGCGCAGAATGAATGGTGTCTCGACATGCACGCTCGGTAGCTGCTTGGCGCGCTCGGCTCGCAGGGCGTCGATGCCGAGGAGCGCGCCGCAGAGATGGTCGACCAGTACACCAGCACCAGCTGCGGCCACCGCGCGAGTCTCGCCGTCGAGCACGACGTGGAGGTCGACCGTGCCTCCGCCGATGTCGATCACGATCGGGGCATGGCCGGCACCCGGTGTTGTCGAAGCGCCCGCGACGGCGGCTGCCGTCTCGGCAGCGACGACGATCACCTCGGCGGTGGTCTGTACTGCCAAGGCTTCTTCGAGCGCACGGTCGCCGCGCTTGGCAAGCACTGCCAGTCCGACCGCTCTCCGTTGCATCAACTGCAGCGCGAGCGCCGTGCTGTCCTCAGCGGCGGGCAAGCGCGTCCAAAACGCATCGAGCAGCGGCAGGTCAAGATCCTCGATGGTCGCGACGTCGCCGATAGCCGGTGGTGGCGAATCGACATCGATCGACACGACGGCACCGCTGTGCAGCGTCGCCTGTCGGGCTGCGCTGCGTGCCGAACCGCCCCCCGTCGCCTCGCGTCGGACCGCGATACCAGCTCGATGGCCCACCAGTGCGCGTGCCGCATTGCGGGCGCCGCGGGCGCGTGCGGGATCGAGCGAGAGCAGCACTGCCAGTCGCAGTGGATCGGCGAGCTGGACGACAGTCGCGCCCTGCGCGGCGACCTCGACGGCCGCCCACGCGCCGCGCGGTAGGGTGGCTGCGTCGTGGACCTCGTCAACGATCGGTAGCGATCGGTCCACCCGGTTGCCGATCAAGACACCATCGTCGCCGGTCACGATGATCGCGACGATTTGCCATCCGCGCTCCCGTGCCGCGTTGATCTGGGCGGCCGCGTCGTCAAAGTCGATCACTGGAACGATTGGGATGACGGAATGCGGTAGGACATCGCCGACGAGATCTGCAAGATCGACGAGCTGTCCGGCCGCTGCTCCGACACCAGAAGGTGTCGCACTGACCGGGCGGGCGATGCCAACGCCACCGAGGTCTTGCGTCTCATTGGCCGCGAGCTCTTGCAGATCGGTCTGCACAGGATGAAGGTCGGCGAGCAGGATCCGGACGGGGTATTCGCCCAGCCGGCGACTGGCGCGTTCGATCAGATCGAGGACGCCCTGCGCGGACTCAGCGGTACCCTTGCCTCCCGTCGTCGGGCCACGCGTGACACTTAGGTGCTCGGGCTCGCGCCCTGGCACGAGGCGTGCAAGTGCCACCTCAGTCGTCGCATTGCCAACATCGACGCCCGCGACGAGCACGTTAGGAAATTAGTCCGCGGCGAACGTAGTGTGCGAGTGCTTCGCGAACCAGCGCCGCGCAGAGCGGCGCGCCACCGTCGTCGAGCTCGCCAATAGTAGCCATCAATTCCGCCTTGGATGACCGCCCGGGGCGGAGACCGTCATAGATACGCAACACGTCGTCGTCAGAGAACACCGCGAGCTCGGCACCACGCCGAAGGTTGTCTGCCAACTGCGGGTTGCCACCCGCTTCTGCAAAATCGGCCTGCTGACGGAGCGTGTCGGGATCGACGCGCACATCGTCGGCGGTAATCACTCCCGAGCGAATGTCTGCGACGGTCAGCTCGTCAGCGGTGCGACCTGACTGCGAACGCACGACGTCGCGGTGATGCTCGCCCAAGGGGTACTTCAACTCGGCCACGAGACATCCACCTCCTGTGGTGCGCCCGGACGAAGCTGCTGCGCCTCGCGATTGATCAATGCAACCACCTTGGCGTGGTAACGCGGCCCCATCGCCTCGCCCGATTCGGGCAACAACACGGGCGCGGGTTTCTCACCGCGGGCATGACGCGCCGCATTACGGCCCATCAGTCGGTAGCGCGAGCCGTCGATCAGCGGGGCAACGCTGAGCAGCTCGAGATTTGCGAGCGTTGGTAGATCGGCACGGTGGATCAGTGCCGTGCCCTTACCCTGGATTGCCAGCGCAATACCACTCCCCGAAAGATTCGCCGCCGTCCAGCCGATCATGCCGAGGTCGAACGAATGCGTCACGCGCACCACGCGGGCCTGCACACCCTCTTCCTCGATGCCCGCCAACAACTGCCGCAACGCCTCCGCGACCGTCAAACCCGACAGGGTCAACCAGACATCGACCCCGAAAGCAGGGGAGATACCTACGACGACCTCGTCGGGACGCGGACGCACGGCCGCCGGGCCAACATCTGTCAGCACCACGCAGCCGGCGTGCGGTGCCTGCTCGGCGAGCAGTTCGGCATGAGAACGCTCCTGCCGCACACGCGCCATCTCGTCCTGCCGCGTCGCCGACGGGCGATAACCCGTACATGGACCCGCGTAATCGTTTGGATCCGTCAACGCACTCAAGACCCGCATCTCCTCATCGAAGATCGCTGACGTCTGCAAATGATCCCCAAACAGGCGTTGGCGCGTCATCTCCAACACGCGCTCAGCCTCGAGGTCAAAGCCGCGAATCGACAAGGCCCGCACGACATCGATCGCCGTAATGCCGCGCTCAATAATCGCGTCGCCCGCCAACGCCGTTTCCTCCGACTGCTGCTCGGCGACATCGAGGCTGCCGTGCGCCGAGACAACGCGCTCCAACTCGGCATCGTCGAAACGCATCAATTCGAGTTCATCGAGCACGGCGCGACACGCTTCGGCAGCGCGACGCCGCAAGGGCAGCAGCGCAGCATCATCACGAGAACGCAGTACACCCTCAAAACCCCAGTCGCGCTGGATCATCAGATAATCGTCGATGTCCTCGGCATTAAAATTCGATGGACCAAAGGCGTTGTCGTAGGTTGGAATCGAACCAAAGCCGCTAAACAGAAAATCCGACCCAGCCAACAAGAGCGGCAATGTATGCGCGGTGCGGCGGATATCCGAAGCACTCATCTGCGTGTCATTGCCTGTACACGACTCGAGGCCGTAGAGCGTCGCCATCACATTCTCGGCGAGAATCTCGCGCATACCATTCGGCACCGAACCCGTCACGTTGATGCCATCAATACCGCCATTTTGCGTGCCCTGCGAACCGGCAGCGCGCGTCACTGCGAGACAACGCGCCTCGAGGTACAACATCGACTTGCCCTCAGCTGCGCCCATTAGCACCTCCGATCCAGACCCCGAGGTAAAGCGCATCTTCAGCCCACGCGAAGCGTAGGACGACGCCAAAAACGCCTTCGACCAGGGCGTATCGTCACCATCGAGAAACACCTGCTCGGTGCCATAGACCGAGACCGTCTCGGCATAGGATGTGAGGCCGCGCATGCCCAATTCGAGTTCGGTCTTCTCCTCGATCGCGCACTGTGTGAGAGCACCAGGCGCCGGCACCTGACTACCAATCAAGAGTGCCAATGCCACCAGTGGCGCATCGCGCAACACCGGCACCGTCGACTCGAGTTCGCGGAAGCCGAGCGCGACCGCGCTGGCGGCATCCGCGGCGATCAACAACGGGTGGTCGATGCGATTCGTGACGTGTGCCTGAATCGACGGGGTGCGGCGAGCGCGCATCTTGGTCATCACCTGCATCAATTCGAGCGGCGACAAGAGACTCAGAACCCGCGCCACCTTGGCGGGTGTCATCCCCGTGACGAGACGCAAGATCTCCGTGCGGGGCACATCAAAACCACACAGCATGCGCGCGATCGTCAGATCGTCCAATGCCATCGCCTCCTCGGCGACCGTGACATCAATGCCGTGCTCCGCGAGAAACGCGTCAATCAGATCGAAATCGGCCTCGATCGTGCCATCGATCTCGACGATACGTCCCGACTCCACCTGCACCGAAGGTTCGGGATCGGCCGGGCTGGCGAAGGCAATCAGCCCAAGCTCGGGATATTCGGGAACAACCACGTCGCGACTAATCGATCGCGTCGCATAGAACGCACTCCGCAACGACTCTGGTCCCGACTGCGCCATACCACGATCGTAGTGGGTATCGCACTGCGATGGCCGGCATGGCGGCGGGCGAGTGTCGATCGGTCCCCACGAACCTGTCACCATTCCGCGATGACTGGTATCCGCCAAGGCGTCGCACTGTCGACGATACTCGCCGTCGTTGGCGATTCGGCGAGCGGCAAGACGACGCTGACGCGCGGACTCGCACGCGTCCTCGGAGAGGAGCAAGTCGCCCACGTCCCGAGTGACGACTACCACCGCTACGACCGCGCACAGCGCAAGGTGATGGGCATCACGCCGCTCGATCCAGCTGCAAACTATCTCGACATTCTCGCTCGTGATCTCGAGACGCTGTCGACACAACGCGCGATCCTCAAACCGACCTACCGACACACCGACGGTACGCTCGGGCCACCGCAATACCTGCAGCCTGGCCCATACACCGTCGTCGATGGGTTGCTGACATTGCAGACCGAAGAGCTACGACGCCGTTTCGACTGCTCGGTCTACATGGATCCACCCGAAGAGTTGCGGCGCTCCTGGAAACTGCTGCGCGACACGACGCGCCGCGGCTACACGACCGACGAGGTGCTCGACGAGATGGATCGTCGCGAGCGCGACTCCGTCAAATGGGTGCGCCCACAGCGGGCGTTCGCCGACATCGTCATCACCTTCCGGCACGGTGCTCGGCCCGAAGAGAAAAACCTTGACGCAGAGGTACTGCTGCGTCCGACGTTGCCACACCCGGATCTGACCGGCTTGGGCGGGGAGGGGCCAGACGACCTGACGATCACAAAAATGCCGCATGGCGAGGTGTTGTTGAATGTTCCAGGAATCCTGCCGCCAGGCCGCGCGCAGGAGATCGAAGAGGCGATCTGGGATCGACTCCACTTTGCCCGCCACCTCCAACTCGACCGTCTCGGGCAGTTCACACGCGGCATGGAGCTGTATCGCTCCGATGCGCTCGCCATCACCCAGCTCCTCGTGCTCTACCAACTCGTGACGGCGCGCGCTACACGCGCACTCGACGTTGCGGGTGCCCCGGCACGCGGCAACGACACGACACAGCAGTCGCGGTAAACGGGCTCGGGTCCGTCTGGCACTACTCCGCTGGTGCCACCAGCTGACCGCGCCGATTGACCCCGAGCGACACACCACAGATCGCGCCGACCACAATGGGTGGCAGAAACGTCAAGGCGCGCTCCAACAAGACGCCCGCCACGACCACAGTCGCATCGCCAGCTCGGGTAGCACAATCAAAAACGTCCCAACAATCAGCACGATGCCAAGAATGCCGACCAACAGATGCGAAGGTTTAATGCGTGCAATGGCGGCAGAGTATGGGGGCTCGTGCCTATCCTATTGAACGGAAGGGGCGTAGCTCAGCGGTAGAGCACCCGGCTCATAACCGGTCAGGCCCTGGTTCAAATCCAGGCGCCCCTATCGAGCAATCACGGTCCCACCAGTGTGGGATCGATCAGGGAAGCTGCCCGCTGGCCGCTCCGCACCGCGCCCTCCATATAGCCGGCGTACTCGTCGTCGGTGTATTCGCCCGCCAAAACCAGCCGATCGTGTGATCGTCGCAGCGTGCTGATGTCGGGGCGGGGGCCAGGCGGTTGGCAGGTATAGATGCCCTTGGCGTACGGATCGTCATGCCACGTCTGCAGACCGGCATTGTCGAGATCGAGCGGGAGATCCGGGCGCATCTCGGCAACGCGTTCGGCCCACGTCTCGACGCCCTGCTCGACCTCCAGGAGATCCAGCATCGGCTGCGAACCAGCAAAGCCTCCAAGGATCGGGCGGAGCCCAGCATCGCCCTCGTTCGCAGTCCAGACCCAGTAGTCGAGCTGCACATCGAGGTGGGCTGCCGGCGTCGTAATCCCCGTCAGTGGCACGAACAGTTTGGCGGCCTGCGCGATGCCAAGCGTGTTGACGGCGATTGCGACGGGAGCTGGCAGCACAGTGAGGAACGGTTCTTCGCGCACGATTGCGGCGGGCAGGGCGAGCACGAGTTGGCTGGCGCGATAGGTGCCACCGGTCGTAGTGACATTCGTACCTGCCTCGGAGAGGTCGAGTTGCGCGACCGGCTCGCCCAAGCGAATGCGCGAACCAAGCTGCGCGGCCAGTGCGAGCGCAGGTGCGTCAGAGCCTGCGCCGATGCGCAGCGAATCCGCATTGTCGGGTGCGTCCGCGAGCATCTCAAGGTGCGTGGCAGACAGATCTGCTGCGGGCGTGCCGGCGGTGCATTCCACGCGCGCCCGAAACGCGACACGGACACCATCCGACACGTTGAGGCGATCAATTGCCTCGGCTACAGAGGTCTCATACACGCGATTGCCAAGCACGCGCAGCAACTCGCGCACGTGCCTGCGTCCTGTCACCAGCTCCTCGTCCGAGACGGGCGGGCCGCCGATTGGGCGACGATCGTGATAACTCATGCCAGCATTGACAAGCGGGATACCGAAGCGGTTACAGAGGGCGATCAGATGCGTGTGGCCATCTTCAACCCATTCGGCGCCTCGTTCGATGCGCGCGCCGTTGCTGGCGGTGTCGGACCACGTGCGACCGCCGACGCGATCGCGTGCCTCGATCACCGTCACATCCCAGCCGGCCGAGACCAGTGCGTCAGCAGCGGTTAGACCGGCGAGGCCGGCTCCAACAATGATGACCGAGCGCTCATGCATGCCAGAAACCCTAGCGCCACCGGTAGCCTTCACGCATGGAGTCCGAGGCGAAACCCACGGTTGGGCTCGAGACGTTCATGGCGGTCGACATGCGCGTCGGCATCGTGTTGGAGGTCCGCGCATTCCCGGAGGCGCGCAAGCCCGCCTGCCAACTCCACGTCGATTTTGGGCCCGAGCTCGGCACGCGCTGGACGAGTGCCCAGGTGACGAATTACGCGGCTGAGGAGTTGGTTGGGCGAAGAGTGGTGGGCGCCATCAACCTCGGCACTCGGCGGGTCGCCGGCTTCGAGAGTGCATTCCTCGTGCTGGGCGCCATCCAAGCTGACGGCAGCGTGGTGCTGCTCGATGTGGCAGCCAATGCCCCGCTCGGCGCGCGCGTCGCCTGAACTAAGGGGCCGGACTCGATTTCGTGAGGGGGGGCGGACGCCACAACCCCGCGGATGTGAGGTCCGCCCCCCACGATCACGCTCGACAGATGGTTTGTGTGTGGGGGCGGACCTCACATCCGCGGGGTTGTGGCGTCCGCCCCCCCTCACGAAATCGAGTCCGGCCCCTTAGTTCAGGCTTGAGCTACCGCTCGAGCAGGTAGACCGCGCCGGCGGCGAACAGATTCGGCACGCGTCTCGCAGCTGCACCCGACACATCACCGCTAACGTCCAGCAGGACGCGCTGTTCGACCGTAAAGCCTTCCGCATGTGCCAGTGCCTCAAAATCTTTGATCGAGCAGAGCCGGATGTTCGGGGTCTCATGCCACGCGTACGGCAATAGCGGCGAGACGGGCATACGACCACTGACGGCGAGTTGGGTCCGCAACCGCCAATGGGCGAAATTCGGGAACGATACGATGCTGCGAGGTGCGACGCGCGCCATCTCGCCCAGGACGAGGGCGGGGTGGTGGACCGCTTGCAAGGTCAACGAGAGGATGACGATGTCAAAGGAGTCGTCTTCCAGGTCACCGAGACCCTCGTCGATGTCGGCCTGCAGCACCGGCACGCCACGTTGCAGACAGGTGACAACGCCGTCGTCGGTGATCTCCATGCCGAGACCGTTTGCGCCGCGGTGGATCAACTCTGCGAGGAGCGTCCCATCGCCACAACCGAGGTCGAGCACGCGCGATCCAACAGGCACCATCGAGGCGATGACCGAGTGGTCGGAGCGCATCAGTGCTGTGCCTCCTCGAGGGCGCGCGCCACATAGGCCGCGACCGTGCGGTGATATTCCGGCACATCCAGCAAGAAGGAATCGTGGCCATGCGGCGACGAGATTTCGCGAAACGTGACCGGCACTCGGTGCGCTGTCAGCGTGCGCACGATGTCGCGCGAGTGTGAGGTGTCGAAGCGCCAGTCCGTATCGAACGAGAGCACGAGGAACTTGGTCTTCGTCGCAGCCAGCCGCGCTCGCACGTACTCAGCGTCGGCAAACGGATCGAAGTAGTCCATCACGCGCGTCAAATAGAGGTACGAGTTGGCATCGAAGCGATCGAGGAAGGCCTTGCCTTGGTGCTGCAGGTATGACTCAACTTGAAAGTCGACGCCGAGTTCGAATCGCGGCTCGTCGCGATCCTGGATGCGGCGGCCGAACTTCTGCCGCATCGACTCCTCTGAGAGGTACGTGATGTGCGCCATCATGCGCGCCACGGTTAGTCCGTGATCGGGTCCCTTGCCCGCGCCGTAATAGTCGCCATCCTGAAAGTCGGGGTCATTCATGATCGCCGCTCGAGCGACGGCGCTGAAGGCGATGTTCTGCGCCGATAGGCGCGCCGTTGCGCAGACGACGATGCCGTGCGCAATGTCGTCGGGATAATCCAATGCCCACTGCAGCACCTGCATCCCGCCGAGTGAGCCACCGACTGCGGCCAGCACGCGTTCGATCTTGAGGTGCGCGAGCAGCGCGCGCTGGACCTTGACAAGGTCCGGAACCGTGAAGAGCGGGAAACGCAGACCATACGGTGCTCCGGTGGCGGGGTTGATCGACGACGGCCCGGTCGTGCCCTGACAGCCGCCGAGCAGATTGGCGCTGACCACGAAGACGCGGTCCGTATCGACGGGCTTGCCCGGACCGATCAGCGTGTCCCACCAGCCGGGCCGTGCCGGATCGCCGTGATGGCCGGCCGCATTGGCGTCTCCCGTCAGCGCATGGCAGATCACGACAACGTTGCTGTCGTCCGGGACTCGCTCGCCATACGTTTCGAATGCCACCTCGACGGGCGCGAGAGTTTCGCCCGAATCGAGTACGAGCGGGTTATCCTCGGTAAAGAGAACAACCCGCTGCGTCTCGACCAGTCCGAGGGAGCGGGGCTCGTGGCCGGTCGCTCCCACTGTTCCTAGGCCTTTGCCTTCGCGAGCGCCTGATCGATGTCCGCGAGAATATCGACGATGTTCTCGATACCGACGGAGAGGCGAACCGTGTCCTGGCCGACACCAGCAGCTTCGAGCTCTTCGTCATTAAGCTGCGAGTGCGTCGTTGACGCGTTATGGATCGCGAGTGATCGCGCATCGCCGATGTTAGCGAGGTGCGTAAACAATTCGAGGCTCTCGATGAATTTCTTACCGGCCTCGCGACCACCATCAATACCGAAGGTGACGATGCCACCAAAGCCCACACCCGTATTGAGGACGCGCTTGGCGACCTCGTGGTACTTGTCGGTCTCTAGACCCGAGTAGTTGACCCAGTTGACACCGGTGCGACCGGACAGATGCTTGGCGACGGCCAAGGCGTTCTGGCAATGACGCTCCATGCGCAACGGCAGCGTCTCCAGGCCTTGCAGGATCAGGAAAGCATTGAACGGCGAGAGTGCAGCTCCCGTGTTGCGGAGCAGCACGGTGCGGACGCGACCGATGAATGCTGCCGGTCCGAGGGCATCGGACCAGACAACGCCGTGATACGACGGATCTGGCTGTGTCAATCCCGGGAAGCGTTCTGCGTTGGCAACCCAGTCGAACTTGCCCGAGTCGACGACGACGCCGGCGATTGTCGTGCCATGCCCACCCATGTACTTCGTGGCGGAGTGCACTGCAATATCGGCACCCTGGTCGAAGATCTGGGTCAGGATCGGCGTTGAGACCGTGTTGTCCACGATCAACGGGAGGCCCTGGGCGTGTGCAGCATCGGCCCAGGCCTTGATGTCAACGACGTTGAGGCGCGGGTTCCCGATTGTCTCGGCAAAAACGAGGCGGGTCTTGTCGTCCGTCAGCTCGGCAACCTTCTCCGGCGAGTCCGGATCGACGAAGCGGACCTCGATGCCGTACTGGGGTAGCGTGTGCGCGAACAGGTTGTAGGTACCGCCATAGAGCGTCGAGACGCTGATGATGTTGTCGCCAGCTCGCGCGATGTTCAGCACGGCATAGGTAACTGCGGCCTGGCCGGATGCGGTTGCACAGGCAGCGATGCCACCCTCAAGGGCTGCGACGCGCTGCTCGAGCACGTCCCAGGTCGGATTCATGATGCGGCTGTAGATGTTGCCGGGCACGGCGAGAGCGAACAGATCCGCAGCGTGCTGCGTGTCGTTGAACTCATAACTCGTCGTCTGATAGATCGGGACGGCGACCGCATTTGTCGTGGGATCCGACTTCTGCCCTGCGTGTAGCGCGAGGGTGTCGTGGTGCTGCTTGCTCATCGTGCTGAACTCCTTTGTCGGCGTCGCGTCCCGGGTGGGAGGTCTCCGGAGGGTGTTCCGGGACCGGCGGCGCCGCGGATTCGTTCGCGACGACGGCTCACCATCTTCCGCATTCCTGTCGGGACTTACCAGGAAGGCGCTGGAAGAAGCACCTGACGGACACGAGGTCCCGGTTGCTGTCGCGTCAACGGGCCAGACCCCTCGGCGACTCGTGATGGATTGCAAGCAGCAGATTAGCAATCTGCACGCGCACGTCAAGTACGAGCGTGACGAGCAGCACTATCCGCGCGAACCGCCAGAGTGCCGTAGGATGCAACTGCGGATGCTCCGCCGGAGCATTCTTCTCTACGATTCTTACGAGGTGAAGGGCATGTCCGAGCAGGGCACAATGCGCGTCAAGAGTGGTCTGGCCGAAATGCTCAAGGGCGGCGTGATCATGGACGTCGTCAACGCCGAGCAGGCCAAGATTGCCGAAGACGCCGGTGCCTGCGCGGTAATGGCGCTGGAGCGCGTGCCCGCTGACATCCGCGCCGATGGTGGTGTGGCCCGCATGTCCGATCCCGAAATGATCATTGCCATCCAGGCTGCTGTCTCGATCCCGGTGATGGCCAAGGCGCGTATCGGACACTTCGTCGAAGCGCAGGTCTTGGAATCGCTCGAAGTTGATTACATCGACGAGTCCGAAGTACTCACGCCCGCCGACGAGGCGTACCACATCGATAAGTGGAAGTTCAAAGTCCCGTTCGTCTGTGGCGCGACGAACCTTGGCGAGGCACTTCGACGCATCTCTGAGGGCGCGGCGATGATTCGCTCGAAGGGCGAGGCTGGCACCGGTGACGTGGTCGAGGCCGTGCGTCACATGCGCTCGATCGTCGGCGAGCTCAACCGCCTCAAGACGATGAACCCCGACGAGTTGTACACGCGAGCCAAGGAGCTACAGGCGCCGATCGAGCTCGTGCAGTACTGCGCTCGCGAGGGTCGCTTGCCCGTCGTGCTCTTCACTGCCGGTGGTATCGCCACACCCGCTGACGCCGCGCTGATGATGCAGCTTGGCGCGGACGGTGTCTTTGTCGGCTCGGGGATCTACAAGAGTGGCAACCCCGCAGCGCGCGCCCGCGCGGTCGTCGAGGCGACGACGCATTTTCGCGATGCCGCGAAGGTCGCCGAAGTCTCGAAGGGTCTCGGCGAGGCAATGGTTGGTCGCAGCGCGAAGTCGATCCCCGAGGCAGAGCTGCTCGCCGGACGTGGCTGGTAACACACCGCGCGTTGGCGTGCTCGCCCTCCAGGGCGCGTTTCGCGAACACATGGCAGCACTGGCGCGCCTTGGCGCCGAGGCCTCTGAGGTGCGCACGCCCGCGGATCTCGGGGGATTGGATGCCGTCGTTCTCCCCGGCGGCGAGTCGACCACAATGGACATCCTCTTAGGCACCACGGGTCTCCGCAGGCCGCTTGCAGACGCGATTCGTGCAGGCCTACCCGTGTTTGGAACCTGTGCGGGACTGATCCTGCTCGCCCATGATTTGGAGGACGGTGTCGAGGGCCAGCGGACGCTGGGGGTGCTCGACGTGACGGTGCTGCGTAACGGTTATGGGCGGCAGGTCGCCTCGTTCGAGACTCCGGTCGAGCTGCCTGGCGAATCGACACCGATGGCCGGCGTCTTCATCCGCGCACCGCGGATTACTCGTGTCGGTGAGGGTGTGGAGGTACTGGCTGTTGTCGGTGACGAACCCGTTGCTGTGCGCTCGGGCTCTATCATGGCGGCAACATTTCATCCGGAGCTCGCGCACGACGATCGGCTCCACGCACGTTTCCTCGAACGCGTCATGCAGTCCTAGGCGGGAGTCTCACGATGTCTGGTCATTCCAAGTGGTCCACGATCAAGCACAAGAAGGCCGCGACCGATAAGAAGCGTGGCAAGCTCTTTAGCAAGTTGGCGCGCGCGATTATGGTCGCAGCGAAAGAGGGCGGTGGTGATCCCGAAGGCAATGCAGCGCTCGCGAACGCGATCGTCAAGGCCAAGTCCTACTCCTTGCCGAAGGAGAACATTGAGCGCGCGATCCAGAAGGGCGCGGGCGGTGGTGAGGGTGAGAACTTCGAAGTCGTTATCTACGAGGGTTTTGGACCCGGCGGCGCGGCGTTTGTCGTCGAGGCATTGACTGACAACCGCAATCGCACTGCTGCGAACGTGCGCAGCATCTTCACGAAGGCCGGTTCTGCGCTCGGGGCACCGGGCAGTGTGGCTTGGAAGTTTGATCGCAAGGGTGTGGTGACTCTCGAGGGCGTAGCCGATGAGGATGAACTGTTGCTTGCTGCCGCCGATGCGGGCGCCGAGGATTCGGAGGGCGACGAGGGCGTGTTCCGCGTCACGACCGAACCGGCGGAGCTGGCCGCGGTACGCGACGCCCTAGAGACAGCGGGCTTTTTGGTTACGAGTGCCGAGTTGACGCTGCTGCCGAAGCAACTGGCCGAAATCGATGATGAGGGTGGCCGCAAAGTGCTCCGCATGGTCGATCTACTTGACGACGATGATGACGTGCAAGAGGTGTACTTCGACGTCGAATTGTCCGATGCCGTGCTGGACGAGCAGTAAGGAGCGAGCAGGCAATGATCGCGACGCCGCTGATCATCGATTGTGACCCGGGCATTGACGATGCCGTAGCGATCCTGCTGGCGCTTGCCAGTCCCGAACTCGATCTGCGCGCCATTACGACGGTGGCAGGCAACGTTCCACTTGCCCATACGACGGCGAACGCGCTGCGGGTACTCGACCTCGCTGGGCGTGCCGACATTCCCGTGTACGCGGGTGCCGAGCAGGCCCTCGTGCACGTCGCGGCCAACGATTCTGCGGAGACACATGGCGAGACGGGCCTCGATGGCTCCGGGCTACCCGCGCCATCGCGGAATGCCTCTTCCATGCATGCAGTCGATGCCATCGCGGGACTGGCGTTGGCGCAGCCGGGACAGATCACGCTTGCCGCAGTCGGTCCGCTGACGAATGTTGCGCTACTAGCCGCCATGCATCCGGATGGTTTTGCCGCGCTCAAGCGGATCGTCGTGATGGGTGGGTCGGCGACGAGCGGCAACATGTCGCCGTTCGCCGAGTTCAACCTCTGGTTCGACCCGGAGGCTGCTGCCCGCGTTGTTGCCTCAGGGCAGGACATCACACTCGTGGGTCTTGACGTGACACGGCAAGCGATCCTAACCAGCGCGGATATCGAGGCACTCGCAGAACTGCCGATCATTGGCGAGGCGGTCAGTGGAATGCTGCGTTATTACATGCGCAAGCACGTCGACTGGTACGGCGCGGAGATCGTGTATCAGCACGACAGCCTCGCGATCGCCCACCTGATCGATGCGTCCATCCTGACGACGGCGCATTGTCACGTCGAGGTCGATACGTCGTCAGGGCCGGCGCGGGGTGCGACGCATGTCGATCGGTTGGGCGTGTTTGGTGGTGCAGCGAACGCGGACTGGGCGGAGGCGATCGATGTCGAGCGCTTCCGTGCGCTCCTGCTCGGTCGCCTTGCCCGCTATTCGATCTGACGCAGGGGACGCGTGCGATCGTGCGCGTGGAGGCTAACTTGCGGTCGGTGGCGGGTCGCCGGGCTGCCAGGGTGCTGGTGGATACTCGGCCTCGTCGCCGCGATGCTCGCCGATCGTTAGGATGCGCAGATCCTGATCGCCATCGTTGACAAACTGGTGCGGGCGCTCCGGGCCTTCGCGTTTGGCAAAGAAGTCGCCGGGGCCGACGCGGAAGACTTGCTCGCCGACCATCAATGCGCCGTGCCCGCTGAGTATGAGGAAACACTCTTCCTCCTCGTGATGCCAATGGAACTTTGTCGAGCGTTCGCCAGAGCGGATCAGATCGACATTGACACCAATACGCCGCAGACCCGCGTGCTCGCCGAGACGACTCGACAGGCCGAAGGTCTCGTCACCCGGCTCATACTCGCCCTCACCGGTGGGCGACTCTTCTGCGCGTGTCAACCAGGCCGGTCGGCCATCCGCACGCGTGCGGAGCCGCTCGGCAGAGCGACCATCGACGTTCGACACAGCCCACTCGCCCGCGGGGAGCATTTTCGTTTCGACCCAGCGCGCTGCAACACGATCCGCTCCTACCTCGACACAGACGGCTTCCCACTCACCTTCAGCATTGACCAGAACAAACGAGCTGTCTGTACCTGTTGCGCGCAGCAACTCCTCGGCTGCGCCCTCGACGTCGGACCACCAGCGTGGGTGGCGTTCGATAAATGCAACGTTTCGTGCCGGGCGTTGGGCCATACGAATAATCGTAGGGCACACCAGCGCAGGGCGATCCCGACCGGGTGCGCTCGTAGACTGCGGGTATGGTGATCCTCGGGCTCGACCCGGGTACGGCGTCCACTGGCTACGGCATCGTGGCAGTGACAGGCAGCCGGCTTAGGTCGGTCGATTACGGCTGCATTCACACGGACGCCCACACGCCTGCGGAGGAACGTCTCGCGGCAATTGCGCGGGCCGTCGATTTGTTACTCGAGGAGCATCAGCCAGATGCCGTTGCGATCGAAGAGGTCTACGTTGGGGGCAATCCCCGCACGGCGCTTGCTGTCGGCCAGGCGCGCGGTGCAGTGATGACGATGGCTGGACTCCGCCACCTTGCCGTTGCCGAGTACAGCGTGTCGCAGATTAAGACTGCCGTCTGCGGGTATGGTCGCGCCGATAAGAAGCAGGTGCAGATGATGGTCGCGGCTGTGCTTGGTTTGCCGAAACCGCCTACACCCGAGCATGCCGCGGACGCTCTGGCAGCAGCAATCTGTCACTCCTCCCAAGGTCCGTTGCAGGCCGCTCTAAAGCGCGCGGAACTACGAGCATGATCGCGCATGTGGCGGGCACCGTTACCAGCCGTGACGGCGAGATCCTCGTCGTTGATGTTGGTGGAGTTGGCTACGAGGTCACGGCAACACTGAGTGCGCTGTCGCGGGCTGAGCCCGGGATGGTGGTGACGGTGCCGACGTACCTGCATGTCCGCGAGGACGCGATGCTGTTATTCGGGTTTGCGAGCGATGCTGAGCGGCGGGTCTTTCGCCTCCTGCTCGCGGTCAACGGCGTCGGTCCGAAGCTCGCCTTGGCGATTGTTTCGGCGCACGAACCGGAGCGAATCGAGAGTGCCGTGTTGCTGGGTGACATCGCGTTGCTCTCAAGTGTCAGTGGGGTCGGCAAGAAGACGGCGGAGCGTATCTGTCTCGATCTCAAGGATAAGATCGCTGGGGCAGGAGTCGCAGGAACGAGCGTAGAGGCAGCCGGGGGTGCGACGTCTGATCCACATCGCGACGCACGCGACGCACTCGTTGCACTCGGCTATTCGGTGATCGATGCCGAGGCAGCACTGGCGGGAACGGCGGGCGCCACCGAGCAGCGGGTCAAGGCGGGACTCGTAGCCCTGAGTGGTGGCCGGTTGTGACGGACGACGCTCGTCTGACGGCCGGTGAGGAGGAGCCCGAGGATCTCGAGGTCGACGGCTCGCTGCGACCTGCGCGCCTGCGTGATTTCGTCGGGCAAGAGCATGCAGTGCTTCAGTTAGAGACGTTTCTTGCTGCCGCGCGCGGCCGCCATGAGGCCTGTGATCACGTGCTGCTGGCGGGCCCGCCCGGTCTTGGTAAGACGAGCCTCGCGTTGATCGTGGCGACCGAGATGGAGAGCCGTATTCATACGATCTCGGGCCCTGCGTTGGAGCGCAAAGGTGATATCGCCTCGATCTTGACGGCGCTCGAGCCGCGTGATGTGCTTTTTATTGACGAGGTACATCGTCTGCCCCGCGCGATCGAGGAAATGCTTTACCCCGCGATGGAGGACGGCGCGATCGACATCGTGATTGGTCAGGGGCCGGGTGCACGGACGCTACGACTCGATCTCGCTCCGTTTACCCTGATTGGCGCGACGACTCGCTCGGGGCTCTTGACCACGCCGCTGCGTGATCGCTTTGGTATTTCGCTGAGACTCGAGCACTACACGCCTGACGAACTCGTACAGATAATTCGACGTTCGGCGGGCATCCTCGGTGTCGCGATCGATGATCAGGCCGCGCAAGAGATCGCTCGGCGCTCGCGCGGCACACCACGCGTCTCGAACCGCATACTGCGTCGTGTGCGCGATGTCGCGCAGGTACGCGGCTGGTCGAGTGTTGATCGCGAGGGCGCGCTGGCAGCGCTCGATCTGCTGGGTGTTGACGAGGACGGGTTGGATCGTGCCGATCGTGAGTATCTGCGCTCGATCGCCGAGCGGTTCGCGGGTGGCCCGGTCGGTCTGTCGACGCTGGCGGTGGCGCTCGGTGAGGATGCGGGAACGCTCGAGGAAGTCTACGAGCCCTACCTGATTCAGCAGGGCCTGATCCAACGCACGGCGCGCGGTCGTGTCCTGACCGCGCGTGGACGCGAGCTTGCGGGCATGCCGCCACCACCACCCGGTCTGCCATCGTTGTTGGATTAGGACGGTCGATGCGCGTCGAGGATCTGGACTACGAGCTTCCCGAGGAGTTGATTGCGCAGACCCCTGTTGAGCCGCGGGACGCGAGTCGCTTGATGATCGTCGACCGCTCGACGGGGTCGATCACGGATGCGGTATTTGCAGATCTGCCTTCGTTGCTCGGGCCGACAGACATCGTGGTTGTCAATACCACTCGCGTTCGCCCCGCGCGGCTGCGGCTGCGGCGCGCCACGGGTGGGGCAGCCGAGGTGCTCTTGTTGGAACCTAGGGGCGATGATCAGTGGACGGCGTTGGTGCGGCCCGCGCGCAAACTCCGCGCGGGCGATCACCTGACGGGCGTGGGTATTGTGGTTGAGGTGATGGAGCTACTGGAGGCGGGTCGGGCCGACGTGCGCCTGCATGCGGAGGGTTCGATCGACGCCGCAATCGAGCGGGCCGGAGTGATGCCTTTGCCGCCCTACATTCGGACGGCCACGGCCGACCCGGAGCGCTATCAGACCGTCTACAGCGAGCTCGTTGGCTCGGCTGCTGCACCGACCGCTGGGCTGCACTTCACTCCCACATTATTCGAGCAAATGCGAGCGACGTGCCGCGTCGTTGCAGTCGATCTACACGTGGGTCTCGATACGTTTCGTCCGCTCGTAGTCGACGATTTGGATGCGCACGAGATGCATTCCGAGGCGTACACGGTCGCGCCTATAGTGCGGCGCGAGCTGGCCGAGGCTGTCACGGGTGGGACCAGGATTGTCGCGATTGGTACGACTACCGTCCGTGTCCTCGAAACAATTGCCGACCCGAAGGCGCCCGATTCGGGCCGCACGTCAATCCTGCTCCAACCCGGCAGTCAGTTCCGTTCGACCGGTGCACTCGTGACGAACTTTCATCTTCCCCAGTCGACCCTGCTGGCACTCGTGATGGGGTTTGCTGGCGAGGAGTTGATCCGCGAGGCGTACGCTCTGGCGGTGCAGCGTCGTTACCGATTCTTCTCGTTCGGTGATTGCATGGTGATCCTATGACCCGCCCGGGTGACTTTCGGGTGCAGGCGACCGATGGCTTGGCGCGAGCTGCAACACTCGAGACTGCCCACGGTGCGGTACAGACGCCGATCTTTATGCCTGTCGGAACTCTCGGAACCGTCAAAGGAGTCGATCCGCTCGAGCTTCGCGAGATCGGTACGCAGATCCTGCTCGGCAACACGTACCACCTGCATCTGCGACCGGGTGAGGACCTGGTCGCGGAGATGGGCGGACTGCATCGTTTTATGGCGTGGGACGGACCGATCCTGACCGATTCCGGCGGCTTTCAGGTGTTCTCGCTCGCTGATACCCGCACCGTCGACGACGACGGCGTCACCTTTCGCAGCGTCTACGACGGCGACCTCGTGCGGCTGCGTCCTGAGGATGCGATGCGCATCCAGGCGGCTCTCGGCTCGGATATTGCGATGTGTCTTGACGAGGTACCCAAGCCCGATGCCCCAGCGGGCGTACTCGCGGCAGCCGTCGAGCGTACGACCCGCTGGGCCGAGCGCTGCAAGGCGACAACTCCCGCCCCTAGACAACTGCGCTTCGGCATTGTGCAGGGTGGAATCGACCCAACACTGCGTGAGCGGTCCGCACTGGAACTCCAGAATATTGGCTTTGATGGGTACGCGATTGGTGGGCTGGCGGTAGGGGAAGAGCGGTCTGCGATGTTTCGCATTACGGAGAGCACGGCCGCATTGTTGCCGCACGATCGCCCGCGCTACTTCATGGGTATTGGCGATCCGGAGGGCATTCTGCGGGTGATTGCCGCTGGCGTTGACATGTTCGATTGCGTGCTACCGACGCGGCTTGGTCGAACGGGTGCCGCGATCACGTCGAGTGGGCGTCTGAACATGCGCAATGCGGGGTTTGCACGCGATCCGCGACCACTTGACGAGTCGTGTCTCTGCTCGACGTGTCAGCGCTTCTCGCGCGCCTATATTCGGCACCTCGTCGCCCAGAAGGAGATGCTCGGGATGCGCCTGCTGTCGATCCACAACATGGCGTTCCTGCTAGCCTTGTGTGCAGCCGCGCGTGAGGCAATCATCGACCAGCGCTTCGATGCCTTTCTCGTTGACGCCCTCGAACGACTACACACCGGAGCCAACTAGCGATGCAGACCTATCTCCTCTTGTTCGTGGCGATGGCCGCGATCTTCTACTTCCTGATCCTGCGACCACAACAGCGCGCCAAGCGCGTCAAGGCCGAACTCGCCAGCGCGCTCGATGAGGGCAGCGAGATCCTGACGGTGGGAGGCATCTACGGCACAATCGTTGAGTTGCGCGAGGACGACTTCGATCTCGAGATCGCAGAGGGCGTTGTGATGCGTCTCACTCGAAGTGCAATCGCCTCGGCCGTCCCCGCTGCAATAGATGATGATGAGGACGATGAGGACGACGAATATGACGAAGACGAAGCGGACGACATCGATGACGATGGGTCCCTGGTGACGGACGACCATGGTGACACGGACGACCCAGCGGGGGAT
>Ga0105051_10001670_pt1 | contig 29896 bp, 26 predicted proteins | sample FRY02_FD_78383 | JGI IMG/M metagenome (GOLD analysis project Ga0105051, IMG submission 78383) | Freshwater microbial communities from Lake Fryxell liftoff mats and glacier meltwater in Antarctica - FRY-02 (megahit assembly) | ecosystem: Environmental > Aquatic > Freshwater > Ice > Glacier... | reverse complement strand
GCGTTCGCCCGCTCATTCCTGAACGGCTTCACCGCGCTCGGAACGCCCATCACTGAAACTGTGGGATAAGTCTGTCCAGGGAAAGGGAAACCCCGTCCATCAGCTGATTTGTGCAACAGAGCCTCTCGAACCGCATCTTCAAATCCTACAACGAGATCGTCGATCATTGCTGTGATGCCTGGAACAAGATGATCGGCCAACCCGCGTGTATCAAATCCATTGGGATGCGCAAATGGGCGCATGAGTGCTGATCAGTGCAGGTTGTTATCAGGCCATCCGTGCAACAGAGCCCCGCCCGACGGAAGACCAGCACACTGCGTATCAACTCTGAAAAATTCGCATTTCTGGTTGACCGTCATATGGCAGACGGGCCGCTCACCGCCGTCCGTAATACAAACCTACGACGTGCTCGGCCTGCGCAAAGAACAGCCACCTCGCTGCCAGCGCGCCAGCCAGATGCAGCCCCACGGCGACCGGCGAGGCGAAGGGCACCAGCGCCAGCACCGCCGCCGCCAAAACCGTTCCCACCGCGATGATCCGCAGCTTGGTGCCGTGTTTGCGCCCGACCACATGGATCATCTCGCGCAGAAGATAGTTCCCGCCGGTATGGGGCAACTCGAACACCGTCGCATCGCCAATCCGGTCCAGCCCTGTCGCCGAGCCAATCGTTTGCCCCGCACGGGCAAACTGCCCATCCCCCAGCCGGAATGCCACCAGCATCAGCCCCGCCAGCCCCAGCCCCAACCCCGCCCCAAGCCAAACATGCCCCGCCGCCATCGCCCCGCCGGTCAGGGCAAACCCGAAGAACAGCGCAGGCGTCGTCCAGTGATGCCAACGCGGGACTGATCGCATCTGCGTGTAAATCATCGATGTGGTGCCGATCGTCGCCAGCGCACAAACGGCCCCGAGCACCCCCGGAATACGCGGCCACCCCAGCTCCAGCCAGTCCGACAGGGCTACGGGCGCGCACAAAAGCAGCGTCGCCACCGCTGCGATCCCTTCCCGGCTGAGCCAGCTTGACTGCCACTGGCTGAACGCCCGCCAAGCGCGTTGCGGGTTGCCCAGATGTGCGGTGGACGCGATCAAACCGCCTGCGGCACAGCCGTAGCCCAGCCCCCACCAAAAGAACGCCGCCCACCCTGCCGGCGCAGGCCAGCCAATCCCAAGGAACGCCATCAGGCCGAAGCCAAAGCCGGAAAAAACGGTAAAGACGATGATCGTCGGCGCAGGGTGCATCAGATCTTGCCCAGAACCTTGTCCAGCCAGCCCGCAAACCCGGTGGCCTTGATGTCGAGCAAGGGGGCCAGCAGACTGGCCTCGCTGCGCACATCCTTCTTGCGGGGCGGCAGGTAGCGGTTGACGGGTTTCGTCCGCAGGTCGGGCATCAACGCATAACCGCCCCGTTCGGCAGTAAGGCGCGAGACAGTGCTGTCGGGGTCCGCGAAATCGCCAAAGTGCCGCGCGCCTGTTGGACAAGTGCGCACGCAGGCAGGCTCTCGGTCAATCTCGGGGAGGTTTTCGTTATAAATGCGGTCGACGCACAGGGTGCATTTCTTCATCACCCCCGCCTGCGCATCCATCTCGCGCGCGCCGTAAGGGCAGGCCCAGGCGCACAGACCGCAGCCGATACAGGCATCCTCGTTGACCAGCACGATGCCATCCTCGGCGCGTTTGTAGCTGGCGCCGGTCGGGCAGACCGTCACGCAGGGCGCATCTTCGCAGTGCAGGCAGGATCGGGGGAAGTTGATGATTTGCGACGGGCCTTCATCGGGCTGCACCTGATAGCTGTGCACCCGGTTCAAAAACACGCCTGACGGGTCCGCGCCGTAAGGGTTCTGATCCGACAAGGGCGCGCCATACCCTTGATCGTTCCACCCCTTGCAGGCGGTCACGCAGGCATGGCAGCCGACGCAAGTGTCAAGATCAACGACCAGTCCCAGCTTTTTGCCGGTGCTTGCAGGCAGCATCGTCATGGGGTGTCTCCTTGTGGCACGACGCGGGCTATGGGCGGGAAGGCAGGCTCGCTCGCCGTCCTTGGCCCCACATTCTCGATCCGCACGCGCAGGTCGAACCACGCGGCTTGCCCGGTCACCGGGTCGGCGTTGGCATAGCGGTGGCCGTCTGCCTTGGCAGGCAGCAGTTCGGAAATCAGGTGGTTCATCAAAAACCCTTCCACAGCCTCGGGGGCTGCCTCGTCCAGCGCCCATGCGCCCTTGCGCTTGCCGATGGCGTTCCACGTCCAAACGGTGTTTTCGTTCAGCGCGGCCATATGCGCCACAGGCACGGTAATTCCGCCGTTGGGCGAAATCACCCGGGCATAGTCGCCGTCCTTGAAGGCCTGCTCGGTCCAGATCTTGGTCGGCACATAAAGGAAGTTCTTGCCCCGGATCTGCCGCAACCACGCGTTCTGGCTGCCCCAGGAATGATACATGTCCATCGGGCGCTGCGTCAGGGCGTGCACCGGATAGCCCCATCCCGTGGCGTCGTCATCCCCAAACGGCGGATACCAGACCGGCAGCGGGTCCATCGCCCGTTTCAGGCGTTCGCGCAGATGGTCAGGCGGCTGGATCGGCCCCAGACCTTCGGCTGCCGCCTGAAACCGGCGCATCGGTTCGGACCAGATCGAAAACAGGTAGGGCTGCGGCGTCTCGTAGAACGAGGTCGCCACCGCCCAATCCTGATAGGCGGCGTTCCACGGTTTGTAGAACGACGCCTCTTCGGGGACATGCGCCTGATAGAACCCGCCGTTGGCGATGTAGGCCGCGATCTGGTCGGGGTTGGCATGCCCCCGCCCTTCCATCGTGCCATCGCCCCGAAACCCGATCAGCGGGCCGACACCGGGCCGGCGGATGTGGTTCGTGATGTAGTCGGCATAATCCTTGTAGCGGGCGCTTCCATCGTCATTGGTCATGCCCGGCAGACCCAGCCGCGCGCCAAGGTCCAGCAGCACCGACTGAAATCCCCGCACGTCGCGGTCGGGTTCGACCACCGGCCAGCGAATGCTGTCGCCCGCCGCATCAGGCTCAGAGATCGGGCGGTCGAGCAAGGATATGCAGTCGTGGCGTTCCAGATAGGTGGTGTCGGGCAGGATCAGATCGGCATAGGCCACCATTTCGGACGCATAGGCATCGGAATAGATGATGCGGGGAATGACGTATTCGCCGTTCGCGTCCTTGTCGGTCAGCATCGCCATCACGGCGGTGGTATTCATCGACGAATTCCACGCCATGTTCGCCATATACAGAAACAAGGTGTCGATCCGGTAGGGGTCGCCCGCATGGGCGTTGGGGATCACCATCTGCATCAGGCCGTGCGCCGAGAACGGATTTTCCCAGGTAAACGCCTTGTCGATCCGGGCAGGTGATCCGTCGGGCCGGATTGCCAGATTTTCCGGCCCGCGAACGTAGCCCAGATGCGGACCCGACAACGGCTTGCCCGGAACCGTGACGAAATTCGGCGTCGGGTGCGCCTCGACGGGCTTGGGGTAGGGCGGTTTCAAACGGTAGCCGCCCGGAACCTCGACCGTGCCCAGCACGATTTGCAAAAGGTGCAGGGCGCGGGCGGTCTGAAACCCGTTTGAATGGGCCGAAATTCCCCGCATCGCGTGGAAACTGACAGGGCGGCCGGGCATCGACGCATGGGCATTGCCCCGGAAATCGGTCCAGGCGACCGGCAACTCGAATGCCTCGTCGAACGCCACCCGTGCCAGTTCGGCGGCAAGCGCGCGAATCCGCAGCGCCGGAATGCCGCAACGCGCCGCGACCGCTTCGGGCGCATGTGCGGGGTCCAGATAGCGTTCCGCCATGTGCTGAAACACCGTCCTGTTGCCGCCGTAAACCGCGCCAAGATCGGGCTGCACCCCCTTGCCATCCCAAGGTGCGGGCATTCCCGTCCGGCGGTCGATCACGAAAGGCTGACTTTCGGCATTTCGTGCGATCATCCCCTTTTCGGGACCCTTTTCGACCACCAGCAAGGGCGCATTGGTGAACTGCGCCAGATACTCCAGATCGATCCGCCCCGCCTCCAGCAGACAATGGATCAGCGACAGGATCAGCAAACCGTCCGTCCCCGGCGTGATGCCCAGCCAGTCATCGGCCACCGCATTATACCCGGTGCGGATCGGATTGACCCCGATCACCCTTGCGCCCCGCGCCTTCAACTTGCCCAGACCGATCTTGATCGGGTTGCTGTCGTGATCTTCGGCCACGCCGAACAGCACGAACAACTTCGTCCGGTCCCAATCGGGCGCCCCGAACTCCCAGAACGCGCCGCCGATGGTGTAAATTCCCGCCGCCGCCATGTTGACCGAACAGAACCCGCCGTGGGCTGCATAATTGGGTGTGCCGAACTGCTGCGCCCACCAGCCGGTGAAGCTTTGGCTTTGATCGCGCCCGGTGAAGAACGCGAGCTTTTCGGGGGCTTTTTCCCGCAAGGGCGCCATCCACGACACCGCCAACTCCAACGCCTCATCCCACGAAATCGGCTCGAAAGCGCCAGACCCGCGCGGGCCGACCCGGCGCAGCGGGGTGCGCAAACGGCTGGGGGCCGTGATCTGCATGATCCCGGCGGCCCCTTTGGCGCACAAGACACCCTTGTTAATCGGGTGGTCACGGTTGCCCTCGATATAGCTGACCCGGCCAGAGGTCAGGTGCACATCAATCCCGCAGCGGCAGGCGCACATGTAACAGGTCGTCTTGCGAATTTCATCCGACACCGAGGGTGAGGTGTCGAGCCTTGGTTGATGGGTCATCGTGGCCTCCCTCGTCCTACCTTGCTGCGCCCCGCAGTCGCCGACTGTCCGGTTTGCGACATGCTATGGCACGGACCCCCGACCCAGCCCCAGCAAAAGGCCCGCAACCGTGCAGAAGTCCTGTTCCGGCACCCGCCGCCTAACCCCGGATGCCGGGAACCGCGACGGGCAGCCACCGCCGCCCCGCATGGAACGTATCCCACGTCACACGCGAGTGCCACCACACCACCAGTGCAAAACAGCGGCCTCGCAGCATAAAAAACGCAATCAACGCACCCTGAAACGCCCTCGCCCCGTGCAGACCGGGGCGAAACCGGTGGCGACCACAAGCTTTCATGCTTTGACGCGCTTGCCAACTGGCTTTGGAACGGTGAACGCCGGGTGCGCGTCGATGGCGACTTGCAGTGCCTGACCCAGACCACAACGATCGGCTTATCTGCGTGAGCCGCACAACTCGCCCTTGTCGGGTTTCCAAGGCGACGCAACCAGGACAGTTTCGGGTTTGTCTGGCATTGCGCCGTCCGCAAATCCTGGAAGGCCGGCGCGGTTCGGCCCAAGTTCACGGGGCGCGATCGCTGTTGCAAACTTTGGCCTTCTGCCAAGGCGCGATCAGGTCGGATCGTCCAGATACCTCCGCTGGATCGCGGTTTGACGCGCAGCGGGGCCGACAACGGTCGCCGCTGCTGCGCGGTCAGGCGTTTTTGTCCAGCTTGCGGTCGATTTCATCAAGCCGGGCAAGGATGGCCGTTTCAAAGGCCTGGACTTCTTCGCGCGTTTCTTCGGAGGCCGCTTCTTGCATCGAGTTCACGATCAGACCGACGATCAGGTTCATCACAGCAAAGGTCGTCATCAGGATGAAGGGCACAAAGAAGGCCCAAGCATAGGGGTAGACTTCCATGACCGGGCGAACGATGCCCATCGACCACGACTCAAGCGTCATGACCTGAAACAGGGAATAGGCCGAGTTGCCAAGATCGCCGAACCAATCGGGAAAGCCCGCACCAAACAACTTGGTCGCCATGACGGCGGCGATGTAATAAATCAATGATATCAGCACGAAAACCGATGCCATGCCGGGCAGCGCGCGACCCAATCCATCAACCACGCGACGCAAGGACGGGGCGACAGAAACGACCCGAAGCACCCGCAGGATACGCAAGGCCCGCAGGACCGAAAAGCCCGTGCCCGCCGGGATCAGCGAGATACCGACAATGACGAAATCGAAGACGTTCCATGGCGAGCGGAAGAAGCGCAGGCCAAAGGCGTAAAGTTTGGCCAGCAGTTCGATCACGAAAATCGACAGGCAAAGCGTGTCGATCGCGATCAGAATTGGCCCGATGCGGTTCATGATCCCCGAGGAGGTTTCCATCCCCAGTGTGATGCCGTTGATCAAGATCACCGCGATCAGAAATCGAATGACCAGCGGACGGTCAAGGAAGGCGGCTGCGGCGGCGCGGCTGGGCATGGGATGTCCGGTCACTGAAAAGATGCGGGGAGAGTCGATCCACCTTGCGCGATATGGGACAGTGCGTGGGGATGCGCCAGTCCCTGCCACGAAAATCCGCCAGTGCCGTAAATCAATCAACGCAAACAAGGCTTGTGCTGGGCTGGCCCGATCCGCTGAGGCAGACGTCCAGGAGGAACGGCTTGTTCCCACTTGCGCGATGTGGACAAGATCGGCAGCCTGACTGACTGTTCCGGCACCGGAAACCGTGCAGTCTCGGCGATGCCGAACGCCCTGCAATCATTCACTTTCGGTGAATACCTCGGCACGTTTCTTTCGGACCTGCGGCAGCAACACCACAACCAGCACGATTGCCGTGATCGCCAGCAGGGTGGCGCTGATCGGCCTTGTCAGGAACGTGGTCGGATCGCCCCGGCCAAGGATCATCGCGCGACGCAGGTTTTCTTCCAGCATCGGCCCCAGCACAAAGCCCAGCAGCAGGGGTGCCGGTTCGCAGCGCAGCTTCATCAGAAGATAGCCCAACAGGCCGAACCCGGCGACGGCATAAAGGTCATAGACGTTCGAATTCACCGAATAGACCCCGATGGAACAGAATGCCATGATGATGGGGAAAAGAATGTGGTAGGGCACCTTCAGCAGCTTCACCCACAGCCCGATCAGCGGCAGGTTCAGGATAACCAGCATCAGGTTGCCGATCCACATGCTGGCGATGATGCCCCAGAACAGCGCGGGCTGTTCGGCCGCCACGTTCGGCCCCGGCACCACGCCCTGAATGATCATCGCCCCCACCATCAGCGCCATCACCGGATTGGCGGGGATGCCCAGCGTCAACAGGGGGATGAAGCTGGTCTGCGCACCCGCATTGTTGGCGGATTCCGGGCCGGCCACGCCTTCAAGAGCGCCGTGGCCGAACTCCTCGGGGTGTTTGGACAGCCGCTTTTCGACCGTGTAGGACGCGAAAGACGCAAGGATCGCCCCACCGCCGGGCAAAATGCCCAAGGCCGACCCCAGAGCCGTGCCGCGCAGCATCGGGGGCACCATCCGCCGCAGATCCTCGCGCGATGGCCACAGCGTGCCCAGTTTGGTCATCAGAACCGACCGGTCCTGATCGCCTTCCAGGTTCTTCAGGATCTCGGCTATCCCGAACACCCCCACCGCCAGCGCCACAAAGTTCAGCCCGTCCGCATAGGCGGTGATGCCGAAGGTAAAGCGGGGCGTGCCGGTATAAATGTCGGTGCCCACCATGCCCAGCAAAAGGCCCAGCACCACCATCGCCAGCGCCTTGAGGATGGACCCATGCGCCAACGCAATCGCGGACACGAGGCCCAGCAGCATCAGACTGAAATACTCTGCCGCGCCGAACTTCAACGCGATGATCGTCAGGGGCGGTGCAAAGATCGCGACCAGCAGCGTCGACACCGACCCGGCAAAGAACGACCCCAACGCGGCGACGGCAAGTGCTGTGCCTGCCTTGCCCTTGCGCGCCATCTGATAGCCGTCGATCGCGGTCACGGCGGACGAGCTTTCGCCCGGCATGTTGATCAAGATGGCTGTGGTCGAGCCGCCGTATTGCGCGCCATAGTAAATCCCGGCCAGCATGATCAGCGACGACACCGGCTCCAGCTGAAACGTGATCGGCAGCAGCATGGCGATGGTCGCGGTGGCCCCGATGCCGGGCAACACGCCGATCAGCGTGCCAAGGATCACCCCGATCAGACAAAACAGCAGGTTTTCCGGCGAGCCCGCCGTGGCGAACCCCAGAGACAAGTTGGAAATCAGATCCATGTTGGGCCTTTCAGAACGAAAGCCATGGGCCGAAACGCCGGAACGGCAGGCCAAGCGCATAACTGAACACCAGCGTGCAGAAGATCGTGACGCTTGCAGACAGCAGCAGGGCGGGCAGGAACTTCATCTTCAACGACGCCAGTGCTGCGATCAGCGTGGTGAAAAAGATCGACGGAATGAACCCAAGCCCCCGCACCGTCAGTCCGAAAAACACGGGCGCGGGCAGGATGAACAGCATCCCGCGCCATGCGTAGGCCGACATTTCTTCCGCGACAGTCTTGAACGAACTGGCGACGATGAACCCGCCCAGCACGATCAACAGCCCCGCCAGCACCAGCGGAAAATACCCCGGCCCCATCCGCAGCGACGTGCCAAGATCCAAGGCAAGCGCGTTGATGCCAAAGAACAGCCCGACCAGAATGAACGCGATGCCCGCAACCGCATCCGTCTTGTTGATGGAATTTCCCGTCTTTTTCGTGTTCATGGTCCCCACCCCCGAAATGAAAAGACCCCGAGGCTTGCACCCCGGGGCCGCAGGCGCGGGATCAGTCGGCGTAAACGCCAGCCGCCTCGATGATCGGTTTCCAGCGGGCGATCTCGCCCTCCAGCTTGGCCTTCAGAGCGGCGGGGGTCGCATCGGCTGCGGCAACAGGTGCGGTGCCCAGGTCCGCCATTGCCGACGCGATGCCCGGATCGGCCAGCGCCACCTGCAGGGACGCCGACAAACGGTCAACCGCCTCTGCCGGGGTGCCTTTGGGGGCATAGACGCCGTGCCAGATGCCGACCTCCATGCTGCCCAGACCGGCCTCGGCCACCGTCGGCATGTCGGGAAAGATGTCCAGACGTGCCGGGCTGGTCACGGCATACCCCTTGATGGTGCCGCCCCGGATTTGCTCGGTGGTGTTGGTGGTCTGATCGCACATCAGATCAACCTGACCGCCCAGAAGGTCGGTCATCGCAGGCCCGGTGCCCTTGTAGGGCACGGTCACCAGCGGGGCTTCCAGCGCTTGCATGAACAGCATGCCGCACAAGTGGCTGGCCGCACCGATGCCCGCGTTGGCCATCGTCAGCGTGTCGGCGTTGGCCTTCACATAGGTGATAAGCGCCGCCATGTCGGCAGGCTCGAAATCCTTGCGCGCGACGATGGTCATCGGCACTTCGGTGACAAGGCCCACATATTCGAACGCCTCCAGCGGTTTGTAGGCCAGGTTGCGATAAAGGGTGGCCGAAGTCGCCATCCCGATATGGTGCAGCAACACGGTATAGCCGTCAGCCTCTGCCGCAGCCACGTTGCCCGCACCAAGCGTGCCTCCCGCTCCGCCGATGTTTTCGACGATGACCTGCTGGCCCAGATCGGCCGACATCTTTTCGGCAACCAGACGCGCGACGGTATCGGTCGGACCACCGGCCGAAAACGGCACAACCATGGTGATCGAGCGTTCCGGATAGCCCTCGGCCATCGCACCGGATGCCAATAGAACAGACCCGGCAAGCGCGCCGGCGAGTTTGAGTGTGAAAGCCATTGGTTCCTCCCTGAACACGGCAAAATGTGGCAGCACCCCTGTGACAGGGTGCATGCCTTGCTATCCAAGACCCGTTTTCGCGGGCGTGCAAACAATGCACGCAGGGATCCGCGACTAACTTGCACCAAACTGCACGCCTTGGGTGGATTTCGTGACAGAGGTCCTGCGCGATGGGTGGATTTCCACCCGACCCCGCCCCCCCGATCAGTCCTCCGCCCCTTCGGCATCCAGGATCAACCGGCGGTCCAGCCCGTGTTTGAGCATCTTTTCGTAAAGCGTCTTGCGCGAAATCCCCAGCGATTCGTATACCCCGCGCAAATGCCCGCCATGCGCTGCAATGGCCGCCCCGATCACGCTGCGCTCAAACCCCGCCACCCGGTCGGCAAGCCGGGGCAGGGGGTCGCCCGCCTCGCCCTCCATCCAGTCCAGCCCCAGCACATACCTGTCGGCGACGTTGCGCAACTGTCGCACATTGCCCGGCCAGTCGCGCGCGGTCAGATCGGCCAGGATTTCCGGCGTAGGCGCGCGATCCTCGGCCCCATGCCGGGCCGCCGCCTCGCGCAGCAATTGCAGGAACAACAGCGAGATGTCCTCGCGCCGCGCGACAAGGGCAGGCACCCGCAGCGTGGCCACAGCCAGCCGCCAGTACAGATCTTCGCGAAACCGCCCCCTAGCCACTTCGGCGTCCAGCGCCGCCCGGCTGATGGCGATGAACCGCACATCCAGCGGCACCGCGTCGTTCGACCCCAGCCGGGTAATCACCCGCTCTTGCAACACCCGCAGCAGTTTGGCCTGCAAAGCCAAGGGCATTGTATCGATGTCGTCCAGCAGGACCGTCCCACCCCGCGCATGTTCAAACCGCCCATACCGCGCGCGCAAAGCCCCCGGAAACGCACCAGCCTCATGCCCGAACAGCTCGCTTTCGATCAGGTTGGCGGGCAGGGCCGCGCAATTGATCGCGATGAATGGCCGCGCCGCCCGCGCGGACAGATCGTGCAACGCCCGCGCGACCACCTCTTTGCCCGCCCCCGTCGGCCCGGTGATCAAAACATCCGTCTCACTCGCCCCGATGGTCCGCATCCGCCGCCGCAGGTCGATCATCACGGCACTGCGGCCCGGCAGGCGCACCTCCATGTCGTCTTGCTGCCCCGCTGCCGCTCGCAAACGCCGGTTGTCCATCACCAGCGCGCGGTGATCGACCGCCCGGCGCAGCACTGCAACAAACCCCTGCATCGCAAACGGCTTGGCGATGAAGTCATAGGCTCCCCGCCGCATCGCCTCGACCGCCAACTGCACTTCGGCATGGCCGGTGATCAGGATGACCGGCAGTTCCGCGTCGATCTCGCGCAGGCGCTGCAACAGGGTCATCCCGTCCATCCCCGGCATCCGGATGTCCGACACGATCACACCGTTGAACCCCGGCCCGGCATGCCCCAACGCATCGTCGGCACTGGCAAAGGTGGTCACGCCAAAGCCCGCAAGGTCCAGCGCCTGTTCCGTCGATTGCCGCATCGCCGCGTCATCGTCGATCAGCAGGACCCGCCCTGAACTCATGGCGCAGGCCCGCTCACTCCGCCGCCACCCGGCGCGCGTCTGCCACGTTCAGCACCAGCGTGAACACCGCCCCACCGCCCGGATGATTGGCCACCCGCAGATCGCCGCCAAAATCCTTCATGATGTTGTAAGAAATCGACAGCCCCAGACCAAGGCCCGACCCCACCCGCTTGGTGGTGAAGAACGGATCGAAAATCCGGTCGGCAATCGCCCCTGCCACCCCCGGCCCATGATCCCGGATGTCCAGCAGTACAAAGGCCCCCTCCAGGCGTCCGGCAATCTCGATACGCGGGAAAACCCGGTCCTCCAGCGCGTCGGCGGCATTCGACAGCACGTTGCCCAACACCTGCTGCAACCGGACCGGGCCACTTTGCACGGCAGGCAACCCACCCGCCATATCGACGCTCACGGCCACGCGCGCCAGACGGGGGGCGGCGAGCGTCAGCGCCTCGGCCACCGCGCGGCCCAGATCGACCACCTTCAAGGGCGCATCCGGCTTGCGCGCCACGTTGCGCAGATGCTGCGCGATCGCCGCCATCCGGTCGATCAGCGCCACGATATGCCCGACATTTTCACGCGCCCGCTGCGTATCCCCCCGGTCGATCAGAATGGCCGCACTGTCGGCATAGTTGCGCGCGGCGGCCAGCGGCTGATTGATCTCGTGGCTCAGCGCCGCCGACATCTGCCCCAAGGCCGCCAACTTGCCCGCCTGCACCAGATCGGCCTGCGTGCGGCGCAACTCGGCTTCTGTCGCGCGCCGTTCGGCCACCTCGCCCTGCATCCGGGCGTTCACCCGTGCCAGATCGGCGGTGCGTTCCGCCACCCGCCGCTCCAACTCGGCCTTGGCGTATTCCTGCGCTGCAATCCGTTCCGCCAGCCGGTACCGGCGCTGCAGCCACACCCCGACCAGTCCCCCCACGATCCCAAGGCCCAGCAGAAACGCCGCTGATGCCAGCCGCGCCTGCGCCCGCGCCCCTGTGGTGTCCAGCAGCACACGCACCGTCCAATCAGCCAGCGGCATCAGCGCGCGCGCCTCCAGATACTCGCGCCGCCCGTTCGGCGTGACCAGTTGCAGCACGGCCAAGCCCTGGATGTCGGTCCAGTCATGGGCCAGTGGGGCCACAACCACATCGGCGTAACGGCGCACGGCGGCAGTCCGGGCCACCCGGTCCGGCGTCAGGGGCAAGAACCCCTGATACAGCCACGCACTTTGGGTCGATAGAAACACGATCCCCTCGGCATCGGTCACGATGATCGCTTCGGCCTGGCGCCGCCAGTCGGCCTCGATCGCCTCCAGATCGACCTTGACCGCAATCGCCCCCGCAACTTCGCCGGCCCGGTTGCGCACCGCCGAGGCGAAGTAATACCCCCGCACCCCCGACGTCGTGCCCAAGGCAAAGAACCGCCCTCGCCCGTCCTTGATCGCTTCGGTGAAATAGGGCCGGAACGAGAAATCCTGACCCATAAAACTATCGGGCTGATCATGGTTGCTGGAGGCGATGGTCACCCCATCCACCCGCATCACATAGATCGCCGACGATTCCAGCAGCCCGTTGCGTTCCGCCAGCCAGCGGTTGATCGCGGCGACACGGTCGGGCCGCACGGGCCCGCTGAACAGCCCGCGCAACCCGTCCTCGTCGGCCAGAAGGTCAGGGATCGCCTGATACCGCCGCAAATGCCCGTCCAGCGCCTGCATCGTCAATTGCAGCGTGGCCTCTGCCCTGCGCTGATCGGACCGCAGATAGGACCCCAGAACCAGCCCCGACACGACCCAGGCCAGCAGCCCGAAGGCCAGCAGCGCGACACCCGCCCCTGCGATCTTGTGTTGTCGTTTCACCCAAGACCCCCGCCTTGACACCGGCGCGCAGTGTGATGGACGACCGCGCGCTTGTATAGCGGGGAAGGCGTCAGGCCGCTGCACCGCCTGCGGCTTCTTGCTGAGCGGTCACCGCAGCGGCGAAATTGGCAAAGAACTGATCCGCCAGCTTTTTTGCGGTGCCAGCGATCAGCCGGTTGCCCAGTTGGGCGATCTTGCCACCCACGTCGGCAGTGGCGGTGTAAGACAGCAGCGTCTTATCCCCGCGATCCTCCAGTGTCACCACCGCCCCGCCCTTGGCAAAGCCCGCGACGCCGCCCGACCCTTCGCCCTGCAACGAAAAGCTGCCCGGCGCGCCCGATTGGTCCAGCACCACCTTGCCGTTGAACCGCGCCTTGATCGGCCCGATCTTCAACACAACTTTCGCCTCGAGGTCGGTGTCAGACCGGCGAACGAGTTCCTCGCACCCCGGAATGGCGTCCTTCAACATCTCGGTGTTGTTCAGCGCCGCATAGACCACATCACGCGGAGCCGCGATCAGGATTTCGTCTTTCAGTTCCAAGGCCATGGTATGCTTCCTAACAGCAGGGATATTTGATCTGGGCGCGCAAGTGTGCCCGCGTTTCGGCAATTTTTGCGCAGCAAGGCCGGACGCCGACCCAATGCCAAAGGCGGCGAATCACGGCGTCTGCGCTTTGCGCTGACCCTGACGACGATGTGCCACCATCTGCGCTAGGATCGAAAGCGCAATCTCTTCCGGCGTGATCGCGCCAAGGTCCAGACCCGCCGGCGCATGCAACCCTGCCAGAGCCTCGGGCGCTGCGTCCGCCAGTTTGGCAGACAACGCCGCCGTCTTTGCCCGGCTGCCGACAAAGGCGCGGTAGGTCGCAGGCGTCATCAGAGCCGCCCGCAGCGCCGCCTCGTCGCCGCTCCCTTGGGTCGCCACGATAATGTAGCGGTCGGTATTGCTTGGCGCGATGGCATAATTGGCAAAGGTCCGGGTGCCGTCGGCGTATGCCGCCAGATCACCCGCCGCCGCCGATCCCGCCACCGCAAAACCAAACTGCGGCGCAAGCGCGATCAGTGCCAGCGCCACCGGACTGACACCGCATACAACCACCTCGGGCTTGGGGATCATCGGCTCAACGAACACATCCATCGTCCCTTTGCTCGGGCACATGTTGCGGGCAAACACCACGCCGTCGCGCACCTCGCCCGGCGTAACGCCTTGTGCGGTCAACACATCCTCGGGACTGACCGAGATCAACCGGGTCTGCCCATCCGCCAGCGCCTCGCGTGCCGCGCGCAACACAGCCCCCCGCGCACAACCACCGCCGATCCAGCCTTCGCTGATCACCCCGTCGGCCCGGATCACCGCCTTGGCCCCCGCCTTGGCCGCCGTGACCGACACGGTGCGCACCACGGTCGCCACCACGAACGCCTCGCCCGCATCTTGCAAGGCGGCGACGGTCTGCGCAATATCGCGTGCCATGCTGCCCACCCTAAAGCCTCGCCAATTCCGGCTCCAACGCCGCCAGACTTTCCAGCGTGTTGGCCGCCGCGAACAGGTCCAGATGCGGCAGCGCCGCCGCCATCGCGCCTGCGACCGGCTGATAGCCCTGCCAGCCCTTCAGCGGATTGAGCCAGACGATCCGGCACCCGCGTTTCTTCAAGCGCGCCAGTTCCGCCCCGATGATCGCAGGTGGATCGGTGTCGAACCCGTCCGACAGGATCAAGACCACCGACCGCCCCGACACCAGCCGCTTGGCGTAGGACTTGTTGAACGCCGCAAGGTTGCCCCCGATCCGCGTGCCCCCGCCAAACCCCTGCGCCAGCAGCGACATCCGGTTGACCGCCCGCAGCGCATCCTTGTCGCGCAACGCGTCCGTAATCCGCACCAGCCGGGTGTGAAACAGATAGGCGTCGGTTTGGGCGTCTGCCGTCATCAACCCCTTGAGAAACGCAAGGAAAACCCGCGCATAAACCGCCATCGAGCCTGACACGTCCAGCAGGCATACCAACCGCGTCGGGCGTTCCGGCCTGCGCTTGGCGTACAATCGCAGCGGCTCGCCCCCGGTCGCCAGACTGCCCCGCACCACCCGCCGCACGTCCAACCGCGCGCCCCGCCTGGCCGCGATCCTGCGCCGCGAACGGCGGTCCCGAATGGCCCGCGCAAGACGCGCCGCCACCGCCTCGGCCTCTGCCATATCTGCGGGTGCCACGACCTCGCGCAGATCGACCCGCATCAGATTGCGCACCCGCGACCCCACCAGCCGCCCGATGCCATCTTGCTCGGCCTCGCCCAACCCATCGGTATCCGGCCTCTCGGCCCGCCCTGCGCCCGCCATCCCGTCCTGTTCGGACACCTGCGATGACCGCTGCCGGTCATTGCCCGCAGCCTTGCCCGCCCTCTCGCGCCCCGCGTTGGTCCAATACGCCGCGAACAGATCGTCGAACCGCGCGAAATCCTCGGCGCAACTGCTGCACACCGCCTTCAACGCCAACCGAGCCTCGCCGATGTCCTGCGCCCGCACATGGGTCAACGCGGCGACGGCCAGCCCGCAATCCTGCACCCCCAGCGCCATCCCGTTGCCCCGCAGATGTGCCAAAAACCCCGCCACACGCTCCGCTGGCCCCGCCGCCCGCGCAGGAAACCGTGTGACATTCATGCCGCTTTCCCCGCAATCCGCTGCGCCACTTCGACAGGCACCGCCGCCCGGTCGGCTTGGGTCTTGAGCAAGGTCACCAAAGCCGCGCGCAACGCCACCGGGTCCGCCGTCAGATCATTGATCCCCAGCCCCGCCAGCGCTGCGGCAAAGTCGAGCGTCTCTGCCACCCCCGGCACCTTTTCAAGGTCCTCTTTGCGCAACGACTGCACGAACCCGACGATCTGCCCGATCAGCACCGCCTCCAGCCCCGGATGATGCGCCCGCAGAATTGCCATCTCGGTCGCCCGGTCCGGATAATCGACGTAAGTATAAATGCACCGCCGCCGCAAAGCGTCCGACAGATCGCGCGTCCCGTTCGACGTCAGGATCACCATCGGCCGCGTCACCGCCGTGATCGTCCCCAACTCCGGGATCGAGATCTGATAATCCGACAGGATTTCCAGCAGATACGCCTCGAACTCCTCATCCGCCCGGTCGATCTCGTCGATCAGCAACACCGGCGCCACCGGCTGCCGGATCGCCGCCAATAATGGCCTCTCCAGCAGATAGGCCTCCGAGAACACCCGGTCCTCGCTGCCCTCGGACGCCCGAATGGCCAGCAACTGCTTCTGGTAATTCCACTCATAGATCGCGTGGCTGGCGTCCAGCCCTTCGTAGCATTGCAACCGGATCAGCCGGGTATCCTTCAACCCGGCCAAGGTCCGCGCCACCTGCGTCTTGCCGACCCCCGCCGCCCCTTCCAGCAGCAAGGGCCGCCCCAGCATCAGCGACAGATGCAGCGCCATCGCCAGATCGTCAGCGGCGACATACCCCGTCGCCGCCATCTTATCTTGCAAAAGCCGCCATGCGTTCACCCGTGCAACCCCAACTGGTTGGCAATCCGCCAAATCCGCCAGTGGTCGTGCGGCATATGGCTTTGCTTCAATCCGAACGGCCGGAACGCATCATGCACCGCGTTGGAAAACGCCGGAACGCCGCCGACGTTGGGCGACTCGCCGACCCCCTTCGCCCCGATCGGATGGTGCGGCGAAGGCGTTTCGGTGTGGTCGGTGGTGTAATGCGGCGTCTCCCACGAGGTCGGCAGAAAGAAGTCCATCAGGCTGCCGGTCATGCAATTGCCCATCTCGTCATAGGCAATCTCCTGCCCCATCGCGATGGCAAAGGCCTCCGTCGCCCCGCCATGCACTTGGCCTTCGATGATCATCGGGTTGATCCGCGTGCCGCAATCGTCCAGCGCATAAAAGCTGCGAATATCGGCCACGCCGGTGTCGGCGTCGATGTCCATCACGCAGATATAGGCCCCGAATGGGTAGGTCATGTTCGGCGGATCGTAATAACTGACCGCCTCCAACCCCGGCTCCAGCCCCGGTATCGCCTGATTGTAGGCGGCATAGGCCAGTTCCTTCATCGTCTTGAACCGCTCTGGCACGCCTTTGACCACAAACCGGTCCACGTCCCATTCCAGATCGTTGTCGTGCACTTCCAACAGGTAAGCCGCGATCATCTGCGCCTTGGCCCGGATTTTCCGCCCCGCCATCGCCGTCGCAGCCCCCGCCACCGGGGTCGAGCGTGACCCATAAGTCCCCAACCCGTAGGGCGCGGTATCGGTGTCGCCCTCCTCGATGGTGATCAGGTCCGCCGAAATCCCGATCTCGGTCGCCAATATCTGCGCAAAGGTTGTCGCATGCCCCTGACCTTGGGAAATCGTCCCCAACCGCGCCAAGGCAGACCCCGTCGGATGGATGCGGATTTCACACGAATCGAACATCCCCATCCCGAGAATGTCGCAGTTCTTGACCGGCCCGGCCCCCACGATCTCGGTAAAGAACGACAGCCCGATCCCCATCAAACTGCGCGTCTTGCCCGCCTTGAAGTCGGCAACCCGCTGGGTCTGTTCGGCACGCAAGGCGTCATAGCCCACCGCCGCCAAAGCCTTGTCCCAAGCGGTGTGATAGTCGCCCGAGTCGTATTCCCAACCCAAGGCCGAATGATAGGGGAACTGATCCTTGCGAATGAAGTTGATCCGCCGCAACTCGGCGCTGTCCATCCCTAGCTTGATCGCCAGAACCTCGATCATCCGCTCGATGAAATAGGCGGCCTCGGTCACCCGGAACGAGCAGCGGTAAGAGACGCCACCCGGCGCCTTGTTGGTGTAAACCCCGTCCACGCCGACGTAAGCCACCGGAATGTCGTAAGACCCGGTGCAGATCGAAAAGAACCCCGCCGGGAACTTCGTCGGGTCCGCACACGCATCGAACGCGCCGTGGTCGGCGGTCACATGGCACCAAAGCCCGGTGATCTTGCCCTCTTTGGTGGCCGCGATCTTGCCCTGCATCCAGTAGTCGCGGGCAAAGGCGGTGGTCATCAGGTTGTCCATCCGGTCCTCAACCCACTTCACCGGACGCCCGGTGACGATCGACGCGACGATGGAACAGACATAGCCCGGATAGACCCCGACCTTGTTGCCAAACCCGCCGCCGATGTCGGGCGACACCACGCGGATGCTGGACTCCGGTATCCCCGACAACAACGACGCCACGGTGCGCACCACATGCGGCGCCTGAAACGTCCCCCACAGCGTCAGCTTGCCGTTGATCTTGTCCATGCTCGCGACACAGCCGCAGGTCTCAAGCGGGCAGGGGTGAGTGCGGTGGTAGTAGATCATCTCTTCGGCCACCACGTCGGCGCTTGCCACCACAGCCTCGGTGCCGTCCTTGTCGCCCACTTCCCAGCGGAAGATATGGTTGTGATGGATACGCGCTCCGTGCGCGCCCTTGGTCTGCCCGGCAAGGTCCTCGCGCAGCACAGGTGCCCCCGGCAACATCGCCTTGAACGGGTCGACCACGACCGGCAGTTCTTCGTATTCCACCTCGATCAGCTCGATTGCGTCGGCGCAGATATAGCGGTCCTCGGCGATGACAAAGGCGATCTCCTGCCCCTGAAACAGCACCTTGCCGTCGGCCAGCACCATCTGCTTGTCACCCGCCAGCGTCGGCATCCAGTGCAGCCCCAAGGGTGCCAGATCCGCCGCCTGCAACACCGCGATCACGCCGGGCAAAGCCAGCGCCGCTGCCGTGTTCACCGACTTGATCCGGGCATGCGCATACTGGCTGCGCACGAAATCGCCAAACAGCATGTCGGGCATCTTGATGTCGTCGACATAGTTGCCCTTGCCTTGGGTGAACCGCGCGTCCTCGACCCGCTTTCGGCTGGATCCCAGACCCTTCAGCCCTGCAACCCGTTGATCATGCGACAGATCGTTCATTCTGCGGCCTCCGTGACTTGAGGTTTCCGGGCTGCGTTCATCTCGACCGAGGCGTGCAGGATCGCCTTGACGATGTTTTGATACCCCGTGCAGCGGCACAGATTGCCCGCCATCCCGAACCGAACCTCTTCCTCGGTGGGCAGCGGGTTTTCCAGCAACAACCGGTGCGCCCGCGTGATCATCCCCGGCGTGCAATAACCGCACTGCAACCCGTGATGTTCGCGAAACGCCTGTTGCAGCACGCTCATGCCGTCAGGTCCGGCCAACCCTTCGATGGTGGTAACCTCGGCGCCTTGCGACTGCGCGGCAAACACCGTGCAGGACTTGACCGACATCCCGTTCATATCGACGGTGCAGGCCCCGCAATGGCTGGTCTCGCAGCCGATATGCGCGCCCGTCAGGTTCAACCGTTCGCGCAGCACATGGATCAGCAACTCGCGCGGCTCGCACAGCGTTTCCACGGACTTGCCGTTGACCCTCAGCTTCAGATGCATCTTTGACATTTCATCCCCCCCTCAGCAGCGCGACCAGGCGCGGGCAACAGCCCGGCCCAGCACCACGCCCGCCACATGCCGCTTGAATTCCACCGGGCCGCGATTGTCGGCGGATGGATTGATGTCCACCAGCATCGCCGCCACCGCCGCCTTGACCGCATCCGGCCCGCAATCGCTGCCGACCAGCGCCTCCCCCGCCGCCGCCGACCACACCGGAACATCCGAAAGGTTGGTCATCGCAACCGATGCCGCCGTCACCTTCCCACCCGAGCCCGTCATCAGCACCGCCGCCGCCGCCGTCGCATAATCGCCGATCTTGCGCTTTTGTTTTTCGTAGGCATATCCGCCCACCGGCCGCGCCATCTCGATCGCGACCAGAATTTCGTCCTCGGCCCGCTCGGTCGAATACGCGCCCTGATAGAACTGCCGTGCCGCCACCGTGCGCGTGCCCCCCGGCCCGGTCAGCACAAACTGCGCATCCAGACACATCATCAGCCCCGGCATGTCATTGGCGGGATCGCCGTTCGCCACATTGCCGCCGATGGTGCCCACATACCGCACCTGCGGATCTGCGATCTGCAAGGCCGCTTCAGCCAGCAAGGGCACCGCCGCCGCCAATCCCGCATGGGTGATCAGCGTATGCTGCGTCGTCATCGCTCCGATGCGGACGGTGTCGCCGATGCTGACACCCTTCAGGTCGCCGATGTCCTGCAAATCGACCAGATGGCCGATCTCGGTCAGCCGCTGCTTCATCACCGGGATCAGGCTGTGCCCGCCGGCAATAACCCGCGCCTCGTCGCCATGCGATGTCAGGATCGCCAGTGCATCAGGAATGGTCTTTGGCCGATGGTATTCGAATGTCTGCGGGATCATTCCCGTCCTCCCCTGGCGTTTTTTGATGTGTTCTTTGGCGGCAAGAGTTAGGACAAACTGCCGCAGGCAAGGGGAGCCCAGTCATCAGCCGAGCCTCAAATCTCACGAAATGCGAAAATCCTGCACGAAGTGCGAAAGAGCTACAGCCCCAGCGCGTCGCGAACCGCCGCGACCTTGGCGCGGCTGACGGGAACACGCGTCAAAGGCCCGCCGGGCGGCAGCAGGCAAAAACCGTTGTCCTTGGTCCGCTCGAATCCCTGCATCATTGCGACGTTCACCAGCCATTGCCGGTGCACCCGGATAAACCCGTCAGGCACGGCCGCCTCGGCCTGCGTGATCGACCACGCACAGAACACGGCTGCGTTGGAAAGATAGGCGGTGGTGTAATGTCCTTCGGACTGGATCGCCGACACCTTGTCGAACCCAACGAGGTAGGTCTTGCCGTCCTTTTCATATGGCAACCGCTGCGCATCCGGCGGTGTGACGCCGCGCAGCGGGGCAGGGGGCTGCCTCACCTGCAACGCTGTTGGTGCCCCTGCCATGGCCAACCCCCCGTCTCGGTTGAAAAAACTAGCCCCCGAAACCAGAAACGCACCCGAAATCACAAAGGCACTCAGCAACACGATGACCGCCACCTGCGCGTTGGCCAGAACCGGCACGGTTGCCGCGACGACCTCCACCGCGACGAACCGGGTCGAGGCCATGGCCGAAAAATGCACCACCGCCACAGACGCCCCGAACACCACCGTGGCCAGCAAGATGTTGCGCTCGGTCCGCTTGCCATAGGCGATCTGGATCGCCGCTACCCCCATTGCCACTGCCAGCAGGCCCGATGCCGCCACGCCCAAAGGTTGATAGATCGGCAAACACCCCTCGATGCCCGAAAGGCCGACGTAATGCATGCAGACGATCCCCAAACCCAAAATCGTCCCTGCGACCACAATCGCAAACCGATTGCGCCGTCCGAAATGCAGGATCAACAGCGCCAGTCCCGCCAGCAGAATGGCGATCAACGCCGAGGCGATCGTTTCGATCACTTCGTAAAACACCGGCACCCCAAACCGCATTGCCAACATCGCCACGAAATGCATTGACCAGATGCCGCCACCCAAGGCAATCGCCGCCATCACGATCCGCACCTGCCGCGCGCCCAAAGACACCGCCGACAGCCCCCGCGTAAGGGACAGCCCGGTAAAGGCCGACATCATCGAAATGACCACCGACAGCCCAACGAGCCAGTAATTGTAGGTATAAACGATCATCCCGCCTTTGCCCCCCTCCCGTGGTTCAAAGTCCCGATCCTGCTGACTTGTGATAGTGTGCGGCACGCCTTCCGGCAAGTCAGCCTTCGCGCGCAGCCAACCATGCCCCGATGATCGCCCGGTGCCGCGCCCCGTCATAGCTGGGGAAATGCCCGCCATGCACAACCCGCACCGGCAGATCGAAAAGCCGTTTCATCGAGTCGTGATACTGCCGCATCGCACATGGATCGTCGCTTTCGATCAGTGGGCCGTCATAGACGATGTCCCCCGAAATCAGCACGCCCGTCGCCGCCTCCCACAACGCGATACCCCCCGGCGAATGGCCTGGCGTGTGGATCACCTCGAAACTGCGGTCCCCCAGATCGACCCGGTCGCCATCCCACAACAGCCGCGTGGCGGGCGCGCGGTCCACGGCGTAAAGGCTGGATTGATAGGGCAGGGGGGGCAGCGTGGTAAAAATCTCATCCCTCACATACTTGTCGGCAAAGGTGTTTTCACGGCTTGGCGCGCGCAACAGATGCGCCTCGGCGGCATGGCAAGACCGGCAGGGAAACTCGTGGTGGCAGCCGATATGGTCGAAATGCGTATGGCTCGCCACCGCCTCCAGCGGGCGTTCCGTGACCAGCGGCACCCAGTCGCGCAAGCTGACCACGCCCATCCCGCTATCGACCAGCATGTCCCGATCGCGGCCCCGCACATGCCAGACGTTGCAGCGGTAAAATTCATGGATATGCGGCTCGTCGATCTGGGAAATCCCGTCGCCCGCACCCCGCACCCGCCACCAATCCTGTGCCTGCGCTCGCTTCATGCCCCCAACACCCGCCACGTCACTGCCCGCAACTTAATCGTCGCCCCCACATCCGGCACCGCCCCCTGCGGCAGATGCACCACCAGCCGCAACTTGGGCGCAGCCCTGGGGGCCACGTGCACGCGCACATAGGCCCCGAAGAACGCCGTATCCAGCACTGTTCCGGCCCCCAGATCAAGGCCCGTGTCGCCAAAAGCCTCTGGCCGCACGCACAGCACCCCCGACCCCGCGACATCCAGCGGACCCAACGGCGACACCCCGTTCTGCACCGGTATCTTGTTGATTTCCCCCATGAACCCCGCAGAAAACAGACTGCGCGGCGTAAGATACACTTGGCGCGGCGGCCCCACATCCTCGATCCGCCCCGCGTTCATCACCACGATCCGGTCGGCAATCGCCATAGCCTCTTCCTGATCATGCGTCACATGCACGAAGGTGGTCCCCACCCGCCGCTGAATGGCCTTCAACTCGTCCTGCATCGCGCGGCGCAGCTTCAGGTCCAGCGCGCCGAGCGGCTCGTCCAGCAACAGCACCTGCGGTTCAACGGCCAGCGCCCGCGCCAAGGCGACCCGCTGCCGCTGTCCCCCCGACAACTCGTGCGGGCGGCGCGCCCCGCGCCCCTCAAGGCCCACCAGCGCCAGCATATCTGCCGCCCGCCCGCCCCGCACCACAGCCGGTACCCCCCGCATCCGCAACCCGAACCCCACATTCTCGGCCAAGGTCATATGCGGAAACAGCGCGTAATCCTGAAACACGGTCGTCGTGGGCCGATCCTTCGGCCCCACCCCCGCCATATCCCGCCCGCCGATCAGCACAGCACCCGCATCCGGTTCGGCAAACCCGCCGAGGATGTTCAACAACGTGGTCTTGCCACATCCCGACGGCCCCAACAGCACGACAAACTCGCCCGCAGCAATCTCCAGCGATACATTGTCCAGCGCCAGCGCCGCCCCATAGCGTTGCGTGACACCCTGCACAGAAACGCCCGCCGTCATGTTCGCCTCCGCACCGTTTCCGCGCCCACAACAGCCACCACCGATACCAGAAACACCAACGACCCCACCGCGTTGGTCGCAGGTGACAGGCCCGACCGCAGCATCGACCAGATCTCCACCGGCAGCGTAACGTCAAACCGGGTCAGCAGGAACGCGATGATGAACTCGTCCCAGGAAAACGTCACCGACAGAAAAAACGCAGCCCCCAGCGCCGGGGCCAGCATCGGCGCCGACACCAGCCACAGCACCCGAAATTCCGACGCGCCAAGGTCGCGCGCCGCCCGCTCGGCCGCCTTCTGATGATCGCCCATCGCCGCATAACAGATCGCGAAACACAGCGGCAGGTTGATCACCACATGCCCGATGCCCGCCGTCAGCAGGGACAACCGCAGACCCATCTGGTTGAACAGGCTCAACAATCCCAGCGCGATGATCAGATAACTGACCGTCATCGGCGCAATCAGCAGCCCGCGCAGCCACACCGACCCCGGCAAGACGCTGCGCGCCAACCCATGCGCCGCCAGAAACCCCAAGATCAGCGCCACCGCCGACGACACGCCCGCCACCAGCGCTGAATTCCCCAGCGCCGCCATCAGATCGCGGTCGCCCAGCACCTTTGCATACCACTGGAACGACACCCCCTGAAACGGCGGCACCGGCAACCGCCCGTCCTGGAATGAAAACACCACCAGCACGACCACCGGCAGAAAAATGAACGCATACGCCGCCGCGAGATACACCCAGACAAGCGCCCTCATACCCGGTCCAACCGCAACCACCGCGCCGACGCCAGATAGGCCAGCGTAATCACCGCCATCAGCACCACTGACAGCGCCGACGCCAACGGGAAATTCCCCGACCGCCCCAGTTGCAGCATGATCAGCTGCGGCAACGTCAACTCGTTGTTTCCGCCAAGGATTTGCGGCGTGATATAATCGCCCATGCACAAAACGAAGGTCAGAAACGCCCCCGTCACCACCCCCGGCAGCGTCAGCGGCAAGATCACGAACCGGAACACCTGCACCGGCCCCGCCCCCAGATCGCGCGCCGCCCGCGCATAGTTGGCAGGCAACTGCACAAGGTTGGCATAGATCGTCAGCGTCAGCAGCATGACAAAGAAATGCACGAACCCGATCACCGTGGCCGTCCGCGTTGCCGCAATCTCCAATGGCTCGGCAATCAGCCCCACCCCCAGCAGCGCCTTGTTCAACACCCCGTTCTGCCCCAGCACCAACAGCCACGCGTAGGACCGCACGACATAGCTGGTCCAGAACGGCAACACCGCCAGCAAAAGCGCCAGCCTTTGCCACCGCGCGGGCACCCGAAACGCGATGATCGCCGCCAGCGGATAGGCCAGCAGCACCGACACTACCGTTACAACCACAGTGATCTCAAGCGAGATCAACAGCGCCTTGAACAGCGCCCATTCACTAAAAAACCGCGCGTAGTTGCCGAAATCAAAGGCAGGCACCACCGCCCGCCCCTCCATCCGCGCAAACGACAGCGCCAGCATGGCCGCGAACGGCAGCACAAAGAACGCGACCGTCCATGCCAAAGCGGGGGCCACCAGCCCCCACCCCAACCGTCGGTCCCGCGCGCGCAGGCTCACTGTTGCAGCATTTCCGTCCAAAGATCCTGCATCGCGGTATCCAAGGCTGCATCCGGGATCGGATACAACTGCGCGCGGGTCAGAAATTCGGCCTGCTCATCCCAGCGCAACACCGCCTTTTGTTCCGGCGTCAGCACATCGCCGGTCTTGGCGTTCGCAGGCATCCCCCAGTAGCAGGCGCTGGTCGCGAGCTTCGCCTGCCCCTCGGGCGACACGATATATTTCACGAACTCCAAAGCCAGATCCGGCTGCGTCGTCCCCGCCACCACGCCGATCGACTGCGCCCAGCGCAAGCCGCCCTGCTTGGGGATCGTCCAGTCGAGGTTGGGGTTGTCTGCGGCCAGCACCGCTGTCACCCACTCCCCCCCGCCGACCATGATATCCACTTCGCCCGTTGCCAGCGCCGTCTGCGCCGACACCACATCCGCCACCAGCTTGGATGCCTTCTTCAGCGCGAACAGCGGCTCGCGCAGCCCCGCGAGGTTTTCAGCGGTGATATCCGCCGTGGCGATCCCCTGACCCATCGCGACCAGCCCCAACACCGGCAGGTAATAGTCGTAAATCGCGATCCGCCCGTCATACTTGCCCGACACAAGGCTCGCCATGTCGGTCATGTCGGCGGGGTCCACCTTGGTCTCGTCATAAGCGATGGTGTTGTAGCCGAACTTCTCGGTCACCGCATAGGTCACGCCGTCCACCGTATTATTCCCGGCCATCACCAGTTCGGGAAAGAAATCCGCCGTCGGCAATGCGTCCGCCGGGATCGGGGCCAGCTTGCCCGCCTCGACCGCGCGTCCCACGTCGACGGAGTCTATCATCAGCACGTCCCACTCGCCGGGCTGCGATCCATCAAGGATGGTCAACCCCGCCGCCGTGCCCTCGTATTCCTTCACGTTGACCCTGACCCCGAACTTTTCCTCGAACGGTGCAAGCAAAGCCGGGTCGGCATGGTCACACCACACCAGCGCGTTCAATTCCTGCGACAGGGCAGGCGAGGCCACCAGCAGCCCCAGCGCCGAAATTCCAAAACGAAGCGTCATCATCATCTCCATGTCAGGGTTCGGCGCGTCTTTTTGCACGCCTTTGCAGAAAAATATGGAGTCCATTCATTTTTGAAGTCAATATTAAAATTCAGGAAAGTCATGAAGGGTCCCGATGTCCGGCCTGCGCCAGAAACAAAAAGCCGACCGAGCCTGCCGCATCTTGCAGGCGGCGACCGACCTGTTTCGGCAGGGCGGCTATCCGGCGGCGCGGATCGAGGACATCGCGGCGGCGGCCGAAGTTTCGGTCGGCACGTTCTACAACTACTTTGACACCAAGGGCGACGTTCTGCTGGCCATCGTGACGCTCGAAGTCGAAGAGGTGCTGATGGCAGGCGAGGCCCTGCTCGCCAACCCGCCCTCCGATGTCGCGACGGCACTGACCAACCTGATCGACGGCTACCTTGACCATTCGCTTGTCTATCTTTCGAAAGAGATGTGGCGCACCGCGATGGCCATCACCATCGAACACCCCGACACGCCGTTTTCCGCCCGCTACACCCAGCTCGATGCGATTTTGACGGAACAAATATGCACTTTGATCGCGGCCCTTCAATGCCACGGCCACGCCCGCCGCGATATCGACGCCCAAACCATAGGCGAAGTGCTGTTCAACAACCTCAACATGATGTTCATCGAATTCGTGAAAAACGAGCCGATGCCGCTCGCCACCCTGCAAGCCTCCGTCGCCCGCCAGACCGCCCCCCTCGCCGCCCTGCTGAAACCCACATGACGCAAACCGCACGTTTCATCTGTTCATAAATATCCCGGGGGCCCGGGGGCTGGCCCCCGGCTTTGGCGTGGCCAAGGGCTGGCCCCCGGCTTTGGCGTGGCCAAGGGCTGGCCCCCGGCTTTGGCGTGGCCAAGGGCTGGCCCCCGGCTTTGACATGCCCAAGGGCTGGCCCCTTTTTTCTCAGATCCCCACCCACCCCGCCGCCGCCTGCTTCAGCGCCGCGAGAAAGCTTTGCACCTTCAACGTCCGGTGCAGATCGACATGGCTGACGATCCACAAGGCCGCATCCCATTCCGGCCGGGGCGGCAGAACCTCGACCAGATCGGGGTCGCCCTCGGCGGTGTAGGCGGCGTGAAACCCGATCCCCACCCCGGCCCGAAGCGCGGCCTCCGCCGCCGCCGGTTCCGTGATCCGGTAGGTCAGACATTCGGGCGGCACCGTCTCGCGCAACCAGATGTTGAACGGCGCGCGGCTGTCGGCGGCATCGCTGGCGATAAAACGGTGCGCCGGAAAGTCGGCCTCGGTGGCAGGCAACCCGTGCTGTGCCACATAGGCCTTCGATGCATAAAGCCCGGACCGCAGACGCACCAAAGGCTGCACCACATTGTCAGGCTCCTGCGGCACGGCCCCGGCGCGGATCGCCACATGCGCCTCGCCATAATCGAGCCGGAACACCCTTGTGTCCGTCAGATAGCGCACCACCACCGCCGGATGCTCCGCCTGAAACGCCGCCAGCACCGGGGTCAACAGCCCTGCCAACCCCGCGATCGAAGTGACGACCAACTCGCCTGCCACCACTTCGCCCTGACCCTTGATCCGGCTGGCAAGTTGCCCAAACTGCTCTTGCGTGGTCTGCGCGACCGACAGCAGGTCGCGCCCTGCCTCGGTCGGGGTGTAGCCCCGCGCATGGCGCTGAAACAGCCGGGTGCCCAGCCGCTTTTCCAGCGCGTCGATGTGGCGGATCACCGTGGCATGATGCACCCCCAGCACTTCGGCAGCCCCGGACACCGTGCCCAGCCGCGCCACCTGGTAGGCCGTGCGGATCTCGTCCCAGTTTTCCATCGCTGCGCCTTTGTGTGCCTGTCCGTGCCTGCCTGCACATTCATCCCGACCCACGCGTGGCACGCAAGCCCCGAAGTTTGGCACGCCTTCCGCGCACCCCGCCCAAACCTTTCACCTAGCCAACGCCGCCGCCAACCGCGCGAGCCCGTCTTCAAGCCGCACCTCGGCCCCGCCGCCCACACCCAGCCGGATATGCTCCGGGCAACCATAGGCCGACCCCGGCAGCAGAAACGTCCGGTAAGGCGGCTCCAGCAACCGTCGTGCGAGCGTCTCGCCGGTCTCGCCCTGCACCCGCGCAAGCCCGATCAACCCGGCCGCAGGCGGTACCCAGGACAATCGTGGCTGCGCGTCGATGAACGCCCCCAACACCGCCAGATTGGCCGCACCTTCGGCCCTTGCCCGCGCGATTCCCGCCGCATAGCGGTCCGGACGCATCGCCACCTCGGCAATCACCTCGCCCAGAATGTTCATGATCTCGCTGGAGTTTTCGCGCAGGATCACCGCATCCATCACCAGCCCCGGATCGCGACAGATCAGCCAGCCGGTGCGCAACCCCTGCAACCCCAACGCCTTTGACACCGATCCCGTGGTGATCCCCCGGTCATACATCCCGGCAATCGAGGGTGCCCGCACAGCCTGCCCTTCCTTTCCGGCCCCCCACTCCAACCCGGCATAAACCTCGTCGACCAGAACATAGGCCCCCACCCGGTCGGCAATCGCCGCAATCCGCGCCAATTCGGTGCCCGTCAACAACGCCCCGGTCGGATTGTTCGGATTGGTCAGGAAGATCAACCGCGTCGCAGGCCCAACCGCCGCCTCCAGCGCGTCCAGATCCAGTGCCCAGCCCTGCGCCTCGTCCCGCGCAACCCCGTGCACCGCTATTCCCATCGCCCGCGCCATGACACCGACCTGCGGCCACCCCGGCGCTTCTGTCACCACCTCGTCGCCGGGCCGCAACAGTTGCCGCATCACCAGATAATTCGCCTCTGCCGCCCCGGCGGTAATCAGCACATTCTCGGCGCTGCACAGCCCCGCCAGCCCTGCCCGCGCCACCACATGCTCGCGCAGCGCAGGCAACCCGCGAAACGACACGCCGTTCCAGTCCAACGGCAGCGCAGGGTCAAGGTCCGCCAGAAACTCCCCCAGAACCGGGGGCCGCGAAAGGCTCAGGCCCAACACCGCCTCCGGCGCCGCCATCGTGGTTTCCAAAAGATATTCGAACAGCTTGTGGATTGTGACTTTCATGCTACCCCTTGGACCAAACACAGAGGCCCCCATGCTCCCAGACTTCTCAAACAGCAGGCTTTCGCGGCTGACCATCCTCGACTATGGCCTGTTTCAGGTCCATGCAAACGACCGTATCATCGGCATCTGCGGCTACCTGCTGGAAACCACCGACAAAAAACGCATCGTGATCGACACCGGCTTTCCCGCCCTTTACGTCACCGACCCCAGGACAGCCGCCGCCGCCGACAACCTCGCCAGTTTCGGCCACCTGCTGTCCCTGACCCCCACCCAAACCCCCCAAGGCCAACTCGCGCTTCTGGGTCTTACCTTCAAAGACATCGACCTCATGATCCTGACCCACGGTCACATCGACCACGTGGGCCAGATCGCCGCCTTCGCCCACTGCCCGATCCTCGTGTCAAAAGCCGAAAGATCCTTTCCGCGCCCGATCTACTTCGGCACCACCCGCCCGATAGACTGGCCCGACGTCGCTTATATCGAAATCGACGCCGACCTGACCCTGTTCCCCGGCTTGCACATCCTGCACTGCCCCGGCCATGCCCCCGGCCAACTCGCCTTCCTGTTGGACCTGCCCGAAACCGGCCCGATCCTGCTGACCTCCGACGCGATCAACCGCCCCTCCGAACCCGCAGAAGGTTTCGCAGGATCATGGAACGTCCCTCAAGCCATCTACCACGGCGCGCGTCTGCTGGCACTCGCCGCCAAAACAAACGCTCAAATCATCTACGGCCACGGCCCCGACCAATGGCCCACCCTCAAAAAAGCCCCCGAAGTCTATATCTGAATCCCTTCATCTGTTCACAAATATCCCGGGGGTGCGGGGCAGGGCTGTTCAGTTCTTTCATTTATAAGCCAATCTGGCGATGTGGCTGATGCCGCCGAGGGCGTTGGCGTAGCGGTCTTGGCTGATTGAACGCTTCTGATTGACGCGCAGGATATTGGCGG
>Ga0105051_10001669_pt1 | contig 29904 bp, 25 predicted proteins | sample FRY02_FD_78383 | JGI IMG/M metagenome (GOLD analysis project Ga0105051, IMG submission 78383) | Freshwater microbial communities from Lake Fryxell liftoff mats and glacier meltwater in Antarctica - FRY-02 (megahit assembly) | ecosystem: Environmental > Aquatic > Freshwater > Ice > Glacier... | reverse complement strand
TGATTTTAACACAAGAACGGTAAAGCCAATTCTTAAAAGCCTGAACATTATTCGGATTGGAACCTCCGGAGCAGTACAAGAAGATATTCAAATTGGAAGTATCATGGTTTCTGAGTATGGTGTAGGATTAGATTCCCTGATGCACTATTATCTGCATCAACTATCTGGTGAGGAACACATGATTCTGGATGCTCTAAAATCACACTTTCATCATTTTAAAGGTATTTCGCCCTATATCACGTCGGCAGACCACGATTTAATCGAAAATATCGGTAAAGGCCTGGAACGTGGGATAACGGTGACTGCTCCGGGGTTTTATGCTCCTCAGGGTAGACAGGTCCGTGCTAAAGCTTCGTTCCCGGGTTTAATTGATGATATCAGATCATTCTCTACCGGAAAATACAGGATCACTAACCTTGAGATGGAGACAGCGGGTATTTATGCGCTTTCAAGAGTCTTAGGGCATAAAGCCTTATCTGTAAATGCCATATTGGCAAGTAGACTGAAATTTGAGTTTTCTGCAAATCCCACAAAAATCATAAACCATGCAATTGAACTAGTTTTGAGTAGATTATAGTGTTCTGATTAATTCATGAAACTTAGCTAAGGCAATAAGTTTTGGCTCATTAAGGTCAAAATCGATCTTATTCATAAGGTAATCTTCCAAATCAAGATTCTCAACCTTAGCCAAACTTGCAATTAACTGCCGCCGGTTATCCAGACCAAATTTTAAGGCTGCGTTAAAATCAATTTTAAAATCCTCAGGAATTGGCTTATTAGATGCCCATACGGCAAAAACAAAGGGTAATCCAGTAAATTTATACCATTCCGATGCTAGGTCATACTGATATGGATAATGATTCCTGTTTGAGAAAGTCCGGTCGCCTATCTGGACAAATGCATCAGCCATTTCAGTATTAACTAATTCAGGATTAATTTTCCAGTGATATTTCAATAATACCTTTGATAGATTATTGGAAGTACGGGATTGGGCATCAAGCTGTAATGTTTTTATCTCCTGAATAGGTTTGTTGCTGAAAATAAAAACAGAATCAACGTTTCCTTTGGCTCCAATACAGTAATTTGAAATGATCTGATAATTTTTGATATGGAGTAAAGCTGCAACAGGAACTAAACCTATATCTACTTGATTTTCAATTAATTTATTGGCACAAACTGAAGGAATATCTAAGCTAAGATTTATTTGATTCAAAATATCGGAATGCATAATTCCGTAAACAAATGGCTTAGAGTTTGTATAGCTAACAGCAGAAACCTTTATTTTAGTCAAAACTAATACGGCTTGTTTAAATGGGTTGTATCATTAAAATCTAGGATATGAAATTGCTTGCCATCATATCCCAATTTGTAGAGGGTGGTATTGGAATGTGGAAAATTATCCATTTCTTCAAGCGGACGATCGGTTAACAGACAGAGAAATAAACGCATTGCACGTCCATGCATACAAATCAAAATAAGCTGATCATTATTTTCTTCAATCAGGTGCTCTAGAACTATTAGTTGTCTTTCTTTTACCTCTAACGGACTTTCGCCTCTTTCAAATTTATGATGAAGTTCACCCCCCCTCCATTGGCTTACCAGTGTTTGAAAATAAGAGATTAACTCTTCAGTACTCTCCTGTCCCTCGTGAATGCCCCATCCCAGCTCATCAAGACCCGGATATTGTATCCATGGAATGTTATTAGCTATAAATTTTTGAACTGTTTGGTGTGTTCTTTTTAAGGTGGAGGTATAAATTTTATCGAAGGGTATATTTTTATATGCCTGATAGAAAGCTTCAGCCTGCTCTAATCCCTTTTCATTCAAAATTGAGTCCATTCCCCTCCCTTGAACTATTCCCAGTTTATTAAGGTCTGTTTCACCATGTCGAATAATGTATATTGTTTTCTTCAATTCAGAACAGGTAACTTATAAAATTTGGGCTTTTCTTCTTCAGGGAACTTGTAATCTTTATAATCAGTTATTACATTATAAAGTGTATCCCGTTCAAGAGGGTCTCTGCCAACCTGTTTGATTAGTTCGACCAATTCTTGTGTGCTCATAGCTGGATTCTGCTCCTCAGCACCTGCCATTGAATAAATCTTTGTGGTATCATCAAGCGTTCCATCGATGTAATCCACCCCAAAATTTAGGGATAATTGGGCTGTACTTCGGCTTATCATTGCCCAATATGCTTTTATATGATCAAAATTATCAAGATAAATACGTGAGATTGCATAATTTCTAAGGTCTTCAATAACCGAAACCTCAGGAATATGGGACATCTGATTATCCTGATTTCGGAACTTTAAAGGGATGAAGGTTTGAAATCCGCCTGTCCTGTCCTGCAATGCGCGAAGCTGCTCCATATGGTCAACACGATGCTTGAATTCTTCAATATGCCCATAAAGCATAGTGGCGTTGGATCGCATCCCTAATTTATGCCATTCTTCATGGATCTGTAGCCACTGTTCACCGGTACATTTATCTTTAGCAATCTGTTGCCTAATCTCAGGATGGAATATTTCAGCACCACCTCCTGGGATTGAATCTAAACCGGCTTCTTTCATTAATTTCATTCCAGAAGCATAATCGATCTTTGCTTTTTTAAAGATGTAATGGTACTCAACCGGGGTTAAAGCTTTTACGTGGAGTCCGGGACGATGCTTATGTATTGCTGTAAAGAGCTCAGAATAAAATTTGACATCGTATTGAGGTAATACGCCGCCAACCAGATGAACTTCTGTCACAGGTTCAGAATCGTATTTCTTGACAATTTGCATCATCTCCTCCATGGTATATTCCCAACCTTGCGATTTTTCTTTAATCAGAACAGAATAGGAACAGAATTTACAGTCGTAAACACAAAGATTTGTAGGTTCAATGTGAAAATTGCGGTTAAAATAAGTTTTACCGCCATGACGCTTTTCACGAATATAATTGGCAAGAACACCCAGATATCCAAGTTCCGCTTTTTCATAAAGCAAAATACCTTCATCGAAGGAAATACGTTCATTTAACTTAACTTTTTCTGCGATTGATCTTAATTCAACAGAAAGGTACTTGTCTAGTAAAAGCAGGTCTAAGTTTAATTTCTGGCTCATTATTTTCTTTGCACAAAAATACGGAAATGTATAGATTCATTATCATTTCCAAGTAAAAGCATTTGAAATAAATCCTAATTAGAATTCTGATTACATTAAATTACATTCCATTGTAATTTAATGTAAAAAATAGAGTCCAATTTTTATTCTTTAATTAACTTGAACAAATTTTCTTTACTCTACAGGTATTGAACATAAAATGAAACCACCATGATTTTGCTAAAACCTGCAAAGGGATATGAATACTAAATCATGATAGCTTCATTACCATTAAAATAAATAAATGAAAATAGAAACTATAGCTATCCATGCTGGCAATAAAATAGATGGAAATACAGGGGCTGCTATTCAGCCTATTACCCTATCTTCTACTTTTGAACGGGGTGAAGATGGCGGATACCCCGGAGGATTCATCTATTCGAGGGCAGATAATCCCAACAGAAAATCACTAGAAAATGTTGTTGCCAAACTTGAAGGAGCCAAAGATGCCGCTGCCTTTTCCTCCGGAAATGCAGCAGGTGCTGCTATATTTCAGGCTTTGGGGCCGAATTCGCATGTTATTGCCCCTGATGACATGTATCATGGTTTAAGGAATCAATTGATACAGGTTTTTGAAGGAATTATTGAGGTTAGCTTTATTGATCTATCCAATATTAATGCTATTAAAAATGCTATTAAACCAAACACTCGCTTGATATGGGTTGAAACACCTTCCAATCCACTTTTAAAAATTTCTGATCTTAAAGCAATAACCAAACTGGCCAAAGCAAACAAAATTATGGTTGCTTGTGATAACACATTTAGTAGCCCAATTTTCCAAAGACCACTGGATTTGGGTTGTGATTTGGTTATGCATTCATCTACTAAATATTTTGGTGGACACAGTGATGTGATAGGTGGAGTATTGGCAAGTAAGAAAATAGATGATTTCTGGAAGAAAGTTAGGAATGTACAGGTTCTTTCTGGTGCGGTTCCTTCTCCATTTGATTGCTATCTGACTGTAAGGGGCATTAAAACACTTCCTTATCGTATGCGCGGACATGCATACAATGCAGGCCTTGTTGCCGAATTTTTAGAATCTCACAAGGAAGTAGAAAAGGTCTTTTACCCGGGTTTGAAGAATCATCCGGGTCATGAAATTGCAAAAAGTCAGATGAGTGCTTTTGGAGGAATGTTATCATTTCTGGTAAAAGGTGGAGCTATAGAAGCCCGAAAAGTTGCTAATTCGGTGAAGGTATTTACTCAGGCAACTAGTCTAGGTGGCGTTGAAAGCCTTATTGAACACCGTGCATCTATTGAAGGACCGGAAACAAAAACACCTCAAAATCTTATACGAATATCTGTAGGTTTGGAGAATTATGAGGATTTGATTCAGGATCTGAATCAGGCATTAGGGTAAAATTAAAATTTAATTTATTGAAAATCAGTTAGTTGAAAAAACAATAAAAATTTAATTTGGTTTGAATATATCCATACTCCTATATTTGAAATAATATTTGGTAGCAATACCAATCTGTCTTCAATAAAATCGCTTTATTGATTTATACAGAAGTGGCGAGAGATCAGGCTCTATGACCCACTGACAACCCCCCGATCGGTTTCGGGGAAGGTGCCAATTCCTGTCCCGAAAGGGGAACTATAAATTCATATTGAAAATGAAAAAAGAACAAACTTCAGATTCTGTACTTCCGAAATCGGAATTTACAATCTCATCTCCAATCCCTTATCATTCTGCATCGTCAACTTATTATTGTATGTGCATGACCGTAACTCATTGTTGTTAGTTCTATACCTGAGGTTTTTCACCTTGATATATTGCAAAACAATCATTTCATCAATTAAGATTTCTTTTTACAACATTTTAGTTTATTAGTACTTAAACCTAACATTTAATAATTATGTCAGCACAAAATTTAAAATTCGAAACTTTACAGATTCATGCAGGTCAGGAAGTTGATCCTACAACAGGATCACGTGCCGTACCAATTTATCAGACTACGTCTTACGTTTTTAACAGTTCAGAACATGGTGCAAATCTGTTTGCCCTGAAAGAATTTGGGAATATTTATACCCGTCTGATGAACCCTACAACAGATGTATTCGAAAAACGAGTAGCTGCACTTGAAGGAGGCGTTGCAGCATTGGCTGTTTCTTCTGGTCAGGCTGCCCAATTCATTGCATTGAATAATATTCTTCAGGCAGGTGATAATTTTGTAACTTCTTCATTCCTTTATGGGGGTTCCTATAACCAATTTAAGGTTGCATTTAAACGCCTTGGTATCGAAGCACGATTTGCCAATGGGGATGATCCCCAAAGTATTGATTCATTAATAAATGATAAAACCAAGGCCATCTATCTTGAAACAATAGGAAATCCAAGTTTTAGCATACCTGACTTTGAGAAGATTGCAGAGATTGCCAAAAAGCATGATCTTCCATTAATTGTAGATAATACTTTCGGTGCAGCAGGTTACCTTTTCCGTCCGCTTGAACATGGTGCTAATGTGGTAGTACAATCAGCAACAAAATGGATTGGAGGACATGGGACAAGTATTGGTGGGGTAATTGTAGATGGCGGAAATTATAATTGGGGTAATGGTAAATTCTCCCAGTTTATTGAACCTTCAGAAGGTTATCATGGTTTAGTATTCAACAGTGTATTTGGTATTGGAGGTCCTTTTGGAAACATACAGTTTATTATTCGCGCCCGTGTAGAAGGTTTACGTGATTTTGGACCTTCCCAGTCTCCGTTTAACTCATTCCTGTTGATTCAAGGTCTTGAGACTCTATCACTTCGTGTTCAACGCCATGTGGATAATGCGTTGGAACTAGCCAAATGGCTTGAGAGTCATCCTCAGGTTGATAAAGTTCTATATCCAGGTTTAGAAAGCAATCCAACGCACCAAAGAGCTAAAAAATATCTAAAAAATGGCTTTGGTGCTGTTCTTTCATTCGAAGTTAAGGGTGGAAAAGAAGCTGCTATTAAATTTGTCGATAATCTTAAGCTAATTAGTCACTTGGCCAATGTTGGGGATACCAAAACTCTTATTATTCAGCCAAGTGCTACTACTCATCAACAATTAAATGATGCCGAGCAATTGGCAGCAGGAGTTAAACCATCATCATTAAGAGTCTCAGTAGGCATTGAACATATTGATGATATCAAAGCTGACCTAGAACAGGCTTTTGCAGCTATAAAATAATAAGAAGCTATTAATCAAGAATAAAAAGACCTCCCCGATCTGTATTTCAGCCTGGGGAGGTCAAAGTAATATGAATATAGAAGCTATCTATAAACACAAAAAGCCTTTTCTGCTTGAAAGTGGCCAAAAGTTAAAGGATATTGAGATCGCTTATCATACTTTTGGTGCATTAAATTCCAAAAAGGATAATGTGATTTGGGTTTGTCATGCTCTGACTGCAAATTCTGACGTATTTGACTGGTGGAAAGGACTTTTTGGAGATAATTGTTTGTTTAATCCCAGGGAACACTTTATTGTTTGTGCGAATGTGGTCGGATCACATTATGGCAGCACTAGTCCATTGAGCCTAAACAATGCAACCGGACTTCCCTATTTTCTATCCTTTCCCGATTTTACGGTTCGTGATCTTGCAGCAGCGCATAAATTATTGGCTGACCATTTGGGCCTACCTCAGATTGGACTGTTAATCGGTGGTTCATTAGGTGGCCAACAGGCCATGGAATGGGCAATAATAGAGCCTAAACGAGTAAAAAAACTCGTTTTAGTGGCAACAAATGCGCAGCATTCAGCATGGGGAATTGCATTTAATGAAAGTCAGCGTTTGGCAATTACTGCCGATCGTACCTTTTATGCCCAATCACCGGAAGGTGGTAAAAAAGGATTGAAAGTTGCTCGTAGTATTGCTTTATTATCTTACCGTACTTATGGGACATATGCCACAACCCAGATGGAAGTAAGTACAGATAAGATAACTGATTTTAAGGCATCTTCCTATCAGAATTATCAGGGCGAAAAATTGGTGAACCGTTTCAACGCATATAGTTATTGGTATTTGACTAAGGCAATGGATAGTCATCATGTTGGGCGTAATAGAAATTCCATTGAAGATGCTTTAAAATTAATTCAGGCTAAAACATTGGTTATTGGTATTAAGAACGATCTGCTTTTCCCAATTGAAGAACAGCAATTTCTGGCAAATCATATTCCAAATGCCCGTTTTACTGAGCTAAATTCCTTTTACGGTCATGATGGATTTTTAGTTGAAACTGAAATTTTAACAAAGGAAATAGGAACTTTTTTTAAATCTGCTGATTCTGATAATAACGTAATAAGTCTGCATAAAATAGCATAAATCAAAAAATGAGTAAAAGATTAACCATAGGATTATTTGGCTTTGGAGTTGTTGGCCAAGGTTTACATGATATTATAAGTACGAAAGATCTGAATATCGAGATTAAAAAAATTGCAATTAAAAATCCTGAAAAGGAAAGAATTCTTCCGAATCACCTATTTACAACTAATCCAGATGATATTTTAAACGATTCGGACATAAATACTATTATAGAATTAATCAATGATGCTGATGCAGCTTATGAGATTGTTACCAAGGCACTAAAGAGCGGCAAAAATGTAGTTTCTGCAAATAAAAAGATGATTGCAGAGCATTTGGATGAATTGGTTCAACTCCAAGAGAAGTATCATACCTCGCTTTTGTATGAAGGTGCTGTTTGTGGAAGTATTCCGATCATAAGAAATCTAGAGGAGTATTACGATAATGAATTACTTCATTCTATCAGTGGTATTTTTAACGGATCTTCAAACTTTATACTTTCAAAGATTGCAAATGAGGGCTTGGAATACACAGAGGCCCTGAAACAGGCTCAGGAACTTGGTTTTGCTGAAAAAGATCCCATCCTTGATGTTGAAGGTTATGATCCAAAATACAAACTTGTTATTGCTGCAGCCCATGCATACGGAGTTTTTGTAAAGCCTGAAGAAGTATTAAACATAGGAATTCAGAATTTTACTGCTGCAGACCTTCATTTTGCTCAAGAGCATCAGTTAAAAATTAAACTGGTACCAACTGCCAAAAAACTTGACGAGAAGGATCTTGCATTATATGTAATCCCGAAGCTTGTTCCTAAAAGTGATTTTCTATATAATGTTGAGAATGAATATAATGCGGTATCGGTTAAGGCTGCATTCGCAGACCAGCAATTATTTTACGGAAAAGGCGCAGGTGGTCATCCAACCGGATCTGCTGTATTATCAGATGTAGCAGCCTTACGATATGATTACCGATATGAATACAAGAAATATCATCATGATAAGAAATTAAAGCTTCAAAATGATCATATCATACCGGTTTACATACGCTATAATCATGAAAACTTGGTAAAAAATATTCATTTTGAATTCATCGCTGAACAGCATAAAAGTATTGAACTTAGCTATATACTGGGTGGTGTAAAAATTAGTGAATTGATAGAAAAGAAACAGGAAATACTCAACGATGGTGCATTTTTGGCACAGGCTGGTGCATTAACTGAGAAATTTGAGGAACTTAAACGGATAAAACTCGAAAAGCTTAAGGGAAATTAATAAATGAAAATCTTTCTTAATTGGGGGATCTTTTTTATTTCTTAAGATATGGTTTTATTGCTTTTTGCCAAATCAGATAGCCATTCTTGTTCATATGCAATTGATCTTTAAGGAAAATATCAGGCATTGGACTCCCATCGGCAAGTATCATTTTTGTATAAACGTCTATAAACCCGGATTTTCTATGTTTCTTCTGGAATGTTCTAATCATTTCATTCGCACGCCGCATTTCAGAAAGGTATATTAACCTTGAAATGCTTGGTTTCATTGAGACATAAATTATCTCAGTTTTAGGAAGCGCAGTTCTGATCATAGCATGCAATCTGGTAAAACGATTGAAAATAGTATCTGCCGTTGTATTAGTTCCTGATGGAAAGTCATTCTCTCCACAATAGATGAGTATTTGGGAGGGTTTATAAGGAAAAATGATGTCGGGAGCATAAAGAATTACATCAGGCAGGCTTGATCCGCCAAATCCACGGTTTATGATCTTGTACTCAGGAAAATATTCTTGTACATCTTTCCAGTTTGTAAAAGACGAGCTGCCCACGAAAAGTATTGCATCTTTTGGAGGAAATTCTAAGCTATCCTGCTTTAGAAAAGATGCAATTTGTGCTTGAAACGGAAATTTTGGTTGAGATGATGCATAAAATGAATTCAACAATATTAAAAATATTGCAAGCACCAAAATTTTGCTGTTTTTCATTTGACTATAGGTTGTGATAAATAAAATAATATAGAATCTTCTGATTTAAATCAAAAACGCATCATAATTCCTATATCTCACGATTAATATCCCAAGACTCAAGGTGATCTGCAACCCTGCGTACGAATGAGCCTCCTAATGAGCCATCAACAACTCGATGATCATACGAAAGCGAAAGAAACATCATATGCCTTATAGCAATTACATCGCCAAATTCAGTTTCAATCACTGCAGGTTTCTTTTTAATAGCTCCTACAGCCAATACCGCAACTTGTGGCTGATTAATAATTGGTGTGCCCATAATATTACCAAAGGTGCCCAAATTTGTCAGAGTAAATGTCCCGCCTTGCGTTTCATCCGGCTTTAATTTTGAAAGACGGGCACGGCTTGCAAGATCGTTTACTGCCTTAGTGATACCTAAGAGATTCAGTTGATCTGCATTTTTTATGACTGGTACAATCAAATTACCACTTGGAAGTGCGGCAGCCATTCCAATATTGATATCTCGTTTCTTAATTATCTGTGTTCTATTAACTGAGATATTGATCATTGGAAGATCTTTTATCGCTTTTGCAACAGCTTCTATAAAAATTGGAGTAAATGTGATCTTCTCTCCTTCTCGCTTCTCAAATGAATTTTTTATGCGATCCCGCCATTGGACGAGATTAGTTACATCAGCCTCAACAAATGAAGTAACGTGTGCAGAAGTCTGTGTGCTCATTACCATGTGATCAGCAATCAGCTTGCGCATGCGATCCATTTCTATGATTTCATCCCCTCCTGATACAGAAACAGAGGAAGTTCTTCTTTCTTGAATCGGTTCAGGTGCTGTAATAGACAAGGGTGAGGCCTTAGTTATTTCAATCTTTTGTTCAGTTTTGCCAGAACTTATAAAATCGATAATATCATTTTTGGTAACCCTACCTTCGGAACCTGTTCCTTTAATCTTATCTAATTCGGCAGAACTTATACCTTCTTCTGCAGCCATACTTTTTACCAATGGAGAATAAAAACGCGTTGAACTACTAAAATCAATGGGTTTTATCCTTTCCTCTTGATCCGAATTCTCTAAATTTGGAATTCCGTCTCTTTGAACATGTTCCTCGATTTCTATCCTTAATTCTGGTGTTAGCTGTTGTGTTGAAGGAGGGGTTTCTTTCTGAATTTCAATAGCTTCAGTTTCGATAGTTGCGATAATCGCACCAACTTGAACTATTTCATCTTCTTTAAAAAAAATTTCGCGCAGTGTTCCTGAAACTGGCGATGGTACTTCAGAATCGACCTTGTCAGTAGCAATTTCCAATACAGATTCATCAATTTCAATCTGTTCGCCAGGCTTTTTAACCCATTTTATGATTGTAGCTTCGGCAACACTCTCCCCCATTTTTGGAAGTACTAATTCGTATAAGGCCATTTAAGATTATTTTAAAGAATTGGTTATCTTAATGCAAAATTAAACTTTTTCAATAAACCTGTTCCTCTTTAATCAATTTATATAGTAATGTGAGGGCTGTGGTTCCTGACCTTTCAATATTTTGGATCCTTTTATTACCAAAGTTGAATTTCATTGCAATAGTCTTCGACTTACCAGTAACTGCAATCCAGATTGTTCCTACAGGTTTTTCTTCGCTTCCTCCCTCAGGACCCGCAATTCCGCTAACTGCAATAGAATAATCAGAATGAAAGGCTGAACGTGCACCTTCGGACATTTCTTTTACAGTTTCTTCACTTACTGCACCAAAATTTATAAGTGTTTTCTCTGAAACACTTAGTATGCTAATTTTTAGAGAATTAGAATAGGTAACAGCTCCGCCTAAAAATACTTTACTGCTGTCTGGATGTTGAGTCAATTGATGGGAAATATACCCCCCTGTACAGCTTTCTGCAATTGATAAAGTCAGATTTTTTGACTCCATATAATCTAAAATTACCTTTTCTATCGGGGTATCATTTTCTGACATTACAAATTCAGCTATCAGATCAACAATTCTTTTAGCATAAGTACTAATTTCTTGATTTAGTAGATCTTCTTCTTGCCCGTTTCCGCTTAAGCGGATTCGAACTGTACCCAGTTTAGGCAGATAAGCCAATTTAATATGTGCAGGAAGCGAGTCTTCAACAGACGCAATTAGCTCAGCTAGGCTAGATTCACCGATCCCTGCCGTTAGAATTGTATGATGGAGAATTACCGGTAAATGGAATGCACCCTTGATTTTTGGAATTACCTGCTCTTCCATCATATACATCATTTCGTATGGAACACCTGGCATTGACACATATATTTTACCCTCATGCTCTATCCACATTCCGGGGGCAGTGCCATTTTTATTAAGAAGCGTAGTGCAATTTTCAAGAACTTCCGCCTGCTTAATATTGGTTTCAAGTAAAGGAGCTTTATACCTTGAGAAAATGCGCTTCACGTTTTCTAAAGCATCCTCGTCTAATCGAAATCCTGTATTAAAATATTCTGCAAGGGTGTTTTTAGTGATATCGTCTTTTGTGGGTCCCAGACCGCCAGTGATCAGGATAAGGTCTGCTCTGCTTTCAGACTCATGCAAAGCCTCCAGAATATGTTGACGGTCATCTGAAACTGAAGATATCTGTTTAACCTGTATTCCTGCAAGATTAAGCTTTTGGGCCATCCAAGCTGAGTTTGTATCAACTATCTGTCCAATCAGAATTTCATCTCCAATAGTAATTATTTCTGCTCTCATATTAAAAATTGTTATAGAAATCGCGCCGTTTGCTGAGTTTAAGATCTTGAAGTATTGAAGCTTTAACTCTTAAATCAACGCTATAGAATTTGAAAGCTCCGATTGGCGACCATCTAAATGAAAGATCCCAGCAATGTAGGTCCCGATAAATAGAAAATTGGGTTAAACTAAGTTTATTAGTCTGAAAATCGTAACCAGAGGTGTATTGCACCTTCCATTTAGGGGTTACATTAAGATCGCCGAAAACATTCAACGTATTCGAGATATTTGATTGGAGTCCATTCTTTGAGTAGTTAAAGCTGTAAGATGCACTAACATTCCAAGGGATCTTGAAATCAACAAATGCATTTGGATCCCTGCTTATTGCGTTTAATTCATCTTGCTGCCTTGTTGATAAATTTTGCTTTGTTTTATCTATTTCTTTCAAATTTTCATTTCTGTTCTTGGCAGCGTTCGAGTTAAAGCTGAAGTCGGTTGATAATCCAAAATTGGTTAATCTTGCAGGACTTCCTGATTTTAAAGTGAATGCATCAATTCTATTTCCATCCTTATCAAGTTGATAAGGATCTAGTGTCCCAAAGAAATTAATTCCAATTTTTTCTTTAAAAAATGCTGTTCTTCCTGAAAAACCAATGGTAGAAAGTTTGAAATTCTCGGCAGCAAAATTATAATTACCCGAGAAAGTTAAACTTTGTAAGATTGGGATATTCACAGAATTCTTAGATGAATCTGCTGTTGACCTAACTTTAGCTTCAATATTATTATCGAAACTAAATCCAATTCCTGCTACTTTACCTGCAGATGGGGAACCAAAAACTGCATTATCATATATTGAATACCTACCAGTTACCCTTGATGTATCTCCTTCAATATTTCGGAAATAACCAAAGCGATCAGAACCGAAATCTGGACGGTAGTTAAAATTGACAGAGGGGGTGATAATATGCCTCAATGCCATTAAGTTTCCTTTTTTAAAATTGTATTTACCGTATAACTTAGTAGCTAATCCGGTATTTAAATTATAATCATATACTCTGCTAAAGCCCTGAATAGTATCAGTAACCGGTGCAAATCCTGAGGCAACAGGATCAAGTCTTCTATTTATTGTTTGTAAATACCATTTCTCACTATATTGCATTCCGGAATTGAACTGAAAGTATTTCAAAATATTCAGTGATAGGTTGATCGGAATATCATGCTGTATTCCATTTCTAAAATCTTTTAACGTTTCTTTTTCAAATAATTCATATTCTTTGGTATTAATTGAATTGCTTCCCTGCATGCTGTATCCAACCGTTAACCTTTGATACCATTTTTGCTCTCCTGCTCTATCCTTTGAGTCGAATGGATTTATCGTTGACATATTTAAACTAAAGCGGGGAAGGTCAAGAAATACAGTCTGTTGTTCTATATCCTGTGAATGTGAAAGACTGGATGAAAAGTTAAAAAGGCCATTTGCAAATACCTTGCCATAGCTGATACTTGATGAGAGTGTGTTTCTTGCGATTTCGGTAGGATTATAAGTACCTGCAGCACCAGTATTCTGAAAATAAGATCCTGTTCCAGCATTTACAGAAGCGCTGAACGTTGTTCCTGGATTTGCTAAAGGACTTTGGGAATGGTTCCAGGTTAAATTAAAATCTTTATTTGGCTTTTTAAAGGATGGAGTACCTTCAACACCATTTTTAGTAGATGCAAACCTGAAATTTAGCCCTCCATCAAACTTATAATTTTTTCTGTATCGTGCTGCTGTTCCTAATTCATAAGATCCTTTTGAAAATAAGGTACCTCTGGTAGAAAGATCCCAATAATCGTTTAACCCAAGATAATAGCCCAGATCCCGCATAAAAAAACCACGGGTGTCTTCTCCGAATGTTGGAAATAATAATCCACCGGATCTTTTATTTGGCTTTGGGAAAAATCCAAATGGAACACCTAAGGGTAATGGCACATCCTCAATCACGAGATATGCTGGGCCGGTAATGATCTGTTTGTCGGTTGCTATCCCCCTACTTATATGAATGCCAAAATGTGGATGAGGTAAATTGCAGGTACTGTAAATACCTCTTCTGAAAAAGCCTTCATCATATTGATTCTTTTTAAATTGTTGTGCCTGAAGAAAGCCCCCTTCAACATCGGTAAAAACTCCATACGATTTCCCCTTTTTTGTTTTATAATTAAAAAATAGAGAATCAGTGCTTAATGGTGGTTCTGCACCTTGTATTACCAATGGCTTTCCGATATACCTTTTGTTTACAGGGTTAAGTCTTCCTTTGGCAAATATGCTGTTATTCTTCTGATCAAGGCGGATATAGTTGGCCTCAATCTCAAAATCTTCATACTTAACACGAGCTTTTCCATACAAAAAGACTATATTGTTTTCCATATCGAAGAATGTTGAATCTTCTGCCGAATAGGTTACTTTAGATGTTATTGACCCTGAATATTTTGTTTTTTTTATTACAGTATCTGTTTTTGAGCTTGCCGTGCGCAATGTTGTGTCTGGGGAAGCGTTATCAGGTCTAAGAACAGTACGCTGAGCATATACCAACCCATTCATTGATACAGTTAACTGAATCGCTGCAAAAAAAAAGATAAAAATGGGTTTAATAAATTTCAAATTCGATGATGAATACTATTTTTGCAATGATAGATAATAATATGCCTCCAAAATTAATCAAAAATATAGCATTGGTAAGATTCATTTACGTATTACTGGCTTTCTCAATTTTCTCGGGTCAGTTTACTTTTGCAAATTCCTTAAGTGATACCCCTTATCGTATAAAGACCATTGTTGTTGATGCAGGGCATGGAGGGCATGATGGAGCAACAAAAGGTATTTTTTCTAGAGAAAAAGATATTGCACTACAAGTAGCTTTGCGTTTGGGTAAAGCCATTGAAGAAAATTTAAAAGATGTTAATGTTATATATACACGTACTACCGATGTTTTTGTTCCTCTTTATGAACGAATCGGCATAGCTAATCGTGGTAAGGCAGATTTATTTATTTCCATTCATTGCAATTCTATGCCTATCAAAAGGGTTATCAGCGGATACCGTAAAGATAGTCGTAATCGACGAATTCCTATTTATAAGACAGTGCAAAGTACATCCACTAAAGGTGTAGAAACTTTTGTTTCTGGTTTTGGACGCTTGGATGAGCAGGATGTAGTTATGCGTGAAAATGAATCTATACTTCTAGAGAAGGATTATAAAGATAATTATGAAGGATATGACCCGAAGGATCCTGAAAGTATTATTCTATTATCTTTGATGAAAAATGCATTTAGAGAGCAAAGTATAAAGTTGGCATCTTTTATGCAAGATGAATACGTCCAGAGTGGAAGAATTGATAGAGGGGTTAAGGAACAAAGTTTGGCTGTATTAGCTAAGGCTGGGATGCCTGCTGTTTTGACTGAGATTGGTTTTGTTTCAAATCCAGAAGAAGAAGAATATATGAACTCTGAACTAGGACAAAATGAAATTGTTGGAAATTTATTGAAAGCAATTCAGACATATAAAAAACAAGCCGAGCTTGAATGATCAGTAATTTTCAATCAGGTATATGCATTTATACTTAAAGAAAATTGAAGATCATAAAAAAATTTAAGCCAGGTAAATAATAAAATATTAATGAAAATCACAAACGAAACAAAAGTAGGTGTTTTGGCCGCGGTTGCCATAACCGTGTTAATTGTAGGTTATAGCTTTCTGAAAGGAAACGACGTCTTTTCACGTGAGCACGAGTTTTATGCCATATATTCTCGAGTTGACGGATTGACAGTATCAAAGCCTGTATTGGTTAACGGGTATCAGATCGGTCGGGTTTCAAACCTAACATTACAGCCTGATGGAAAAATACTTGTTCAATTTAAAGTCGATCCTGAATATGAGATTCCCAAAAATACGATAGCCAAATTAGAGAGTACCGATCTTCTTGGAGGAAAAGCTATTGTTTTTGAACTTGGCAATGGCAGTGATTTTGCTGTAGATGGTGATACGCTGAATGCCAATGTAAAAAAGGATCTAATGGATCAGGTAGAGCCTGTTCAAAAGAAAGCTGAGCAGATCATCGCCAGAATGGACTCTGTTTTAACGTCCGTGAATAGCACTTTAAATCCTGAATTTCAGAGGAATTTCGACCGAAGTTTTGCAAGTATTGCCAGAACACTAGAGACTTTAGAAAGAACTACACTTACGGTAGATGGGCTTGTAACTAATCAGAGTTTAAAAATATCTGGAATTATGTCCAATCTCGAATCAATTTCATCTAACTTCAAGAATAATAACTTCAAAATTACTAATATAGTTAGTAATTTTGAAAAGGTATCTGATGAGGTTGCCAAAGCAAACTTTGCCCAAACAATTTCAGAAGCTAATAAAGCAGTAGCTGATCTTCAGACAGTTGTGAATAAGGTTAATTCAGGTAATGGCACTCTTGGTCAGTTAATCAATGATGAGCGGATGTATAATAACCTCAATAATGCGGCTGCAAACCTGGATAAATTGATGATCGACTTAAAAGCAAACCCGAAAAGGTATGTAAGTTTTTCGGTTTTCGGCGGGAAGAAAGATTAAATAAGATTTTAAATTTGAAAAGTTTGACCTTCTACTGCTAACAAAGTTTCAGGGAACACAGTTTTTGCTTCTTCCAGTAATGGTTCCAGATCTCGATATCGTGCTGAAAAATGACCTATAAGCAGTTTTTTTACATTTGCTTTTAAAGCAATTTCTCCTGCCTGAAGAGCTGTAGTATGAAATGTTTCTTGTGCTCTGTCTAACATATCGTTCATAAAAGTGGCTTCATGATATAACATATCGACATTCAATATATAATCCAAATATTTCCAGCTACAAATGGTATCAGAACAATAAGCATAGGATTTTGTTTGATCAGCTTCTGTGGTAAGTTCCTCTGCAGAATGAATAATGCCTTTATTGTCTTTAAAACTTTGTCCCTTTTTAATAAGGGGTATCATTTCTGAAGGAATTGATAAATCGTCAATCTTTGATTTGATCATTTTTCTCATTCGTTGTTTTTCAGTGAATAAGAATCCGGTACAAGGTATACGATGATCTAATGGAAAGCTAGCTACCGCTACATCATAACTTTCAAATATCCGGTTTAATTTATCATCGGTTGTAGGTCTAAAATTAATAGGATATCTAAGCGAAGTTTGTGAATATTTGAATTGAAGATCAATTATTTCTTTTAATTCGGCTGGTCCGAAAATATCCATCGGCTTGGTTCGCCCGTTTAAATGTAAGGACGACAAAAGGCCCACTAGTCCAAGATAATGATCACCATGAAGATGACTGATAAAAATCTGGTCAATTCGATTTGCCTTCAGACCAAAGTTTAATAATTGATTTTGTGTGGCTTCTCCACAATCTATAAGAATACACTTCTCGTTAACATTTAGTAATTGAGCCGAAGGATTTCGATTGAATATTGGGGTTGAAGAACTGCTGCCCAAAATAGTGACTTCAAATTTCATGAGCAGTTATATTGACCTGATCATTTTAGGTTCTTTTTAATTCTTTTTCTATTTCTTCCATAAAAATAAGATCAATCCCTTCTTCTACAGAACCAACAATATTCAGAATATTCTCTAGCTCTGAAATAGCTATTAATCTGGCTATATTTTCTTTAATGCCTGTCAGAATAAAAATGCCATTAGAGTTTTTGCAAATCCTGTGTCCAACAAGCAAGCTACTTAAACCAGAAGAATCAGAATATTTTACATTAGAAAGGTCGAGAATGATATTTCGCTGGCCTTCAGAATTACTGAGAATAAGTTCAGACTTTAGCTGAGGCAAAATTAAACTATTTAATTTGTTCTCATTCAACTTAATTAGTACGTATTTTTCGTGTTTATCGACAGTGAATTTCATTATCATTAAAGTTAATTAAACAATTCCTATTTTCAATGAAATAATTAATTCAGCCTATTTAAGGCCTCAACAATGTTATTCTGTACCCTTTTATCATCATTGGAATGATTGTGTTTATTAAATTTATCGCCGGTAATTTGTTCGTATAGTTCGATATATCTGTCAGAGATAGATTTAACAAACTCAGGAGTCATTTCCGGAATTAGTTGATCTTCTTTACCTTGAAATCCATTGTCTATAAGCCATTTACGAACAAATTCTTTGGATAACTGCTTTTGTTGTTCATTATTTTTCTGACGTTCTTCGAAACCTTCTTTGTAAAAATATCTGGAAGAATCGGGAGTATGGATTTCATCAATAAGATAAATTTTACCATCGACTGTGCCAAATTCGTACTTTGTATCAACAAGTATTAATCCCTGATCTGAAGCCATCTCTGTTCCTCTCTGGAACAGTGCACGGGTATATTTTTCAAGTGTTATGTAGTCTTCTTGTGAAACAATATTTCTGCTAATGATCTCTTCTCTAGAAATATCCTCATCATGTCCTACCGAAGCTTTGGTAGTTGGTGTGATAATAGGTCTAGGTAATTTATCATTCTCATTTAGCCCATCCGGAAGAGAAACCCCACACACCGAACGTTTTCCTACCTGATATTCTCTCCAAGCATGCCCTGCAAGATAGCCCCGAATAACCATTTCAACTTTAAAAGGTTGACATATTTTGCCAATTGTAACATTGGGATCAGGCACATCAAGTACCCAATTAGGAACAATATCAAGTGTAGCTTGCAAGAATTTTGCTGCGATCTGATTGAGTACCTGTCCTTTAAATGGAATAGGTTCGGGAAGTACAACGTCGAATGCTGAGATCCTATCGGTAACAACCATTACCAAGTACTTATCTTCAATTGTATAAACATCACGGACTTTTCCTTTATAAAATTTGCTTTGCCCCGGCAAATTAAAGTGTGTTTCTTTTATTGCAGTCATTTAAATGGCTTTTTTGATTTTGCTTGTAAAAGTCTGAAAAATATAGCTAAACTCTTTAAATTTATTATTGGATATCTCCGTAGGCTCTTAGAATGTTTTTAACGAGTTTGTGTCTTACTACATCATCTCCATTAAGATAAATAATTTCGATTCCCTTTATATCTCCAAGAATTCTCAATGCTGTATTTAAACCGGATTGCTGCTTTCTTGGTAAATCAATCTGAGTTACATCACCTGTCACAAAAAATTTTGCGGTTGGACCCATACGAGTTAAGAACATTTTTAATTGCAGATCGGTAGCATTTTGGGCTTCATCCAGAATCACAAAGCAATTATCTAGCGTACGTCCACGCATGAATGCCAATGGAGCGATCTCTATAGTTCTATTTTCGAGAAATACTTTCAATTTATCAGCCGGAATCATATCATCCAGCGCGTCATAAAGCGGACGCAGATAGGGATCAATCTTTTCCTTCAGATCTCCAGGAAGGAAGCCTAGATTCTCCCCTGCCTCAACTGCAGGTCTGGTTAATATGATACGCTTTATCTCCTTGTTTTTCAGTGCTCTAACAGCTAATGCTACTGCCGTATAAGTTTTTCCTGTTCCTGCGGGACCTATAGCAAAAATGATATCATTATTATTGATACTTTCAACCATCTTGCGCTGATTTGCAGTTCTTGCTTTGACCACATTGCCATTTGGGCCAAAAACAATAGCCTCAGCACCGCCACCGCTTTTGGCTGTTGTACTTTCTGAATCTGGAACTATTTGAATACTGGTTCCTAAAAGCTGTTCAAGATTACTTATTGAAAGGGTTTGAAATTTATCAATATGGTTGATAATATCCTGAAACTTCTGTGAAAACAGATTGATCTCTTTATCATCACCAAGTACTTTGACATCGTTGCCTCTTGCTACAATCTTTATTTTTGGGAAATGCTTTTTGAATATTTCAAAATACTCATTGTTTGCTCCCCACATTACCACAGGGTCAATATTTTCGATGTTAAGATTAAGTTCGTTCAAGTTGTACTTATTTTTAATACAGGGGGTATTTATTTGAGATTAAAATTCAATATTTGCACTGTTATAATGTATAGCAAGAATAACAATAAATATTCACATTTTAAATGGCAATAATTACTTTAACTACCGATTTAGGGTATAAAGATTTTTATCAGGCTGCCCTAAAAGGTAGTATTCTGAGCCAGTTTGCAACAGCAAATATAGTGGATATCAGTCATGACATTTCAGCTTTCAATATTCCTCAGGCAGCTTTCATATTAAAGAATTCATTTCAATATTTTCCAAAAGGAACAGTACACCTTATAGGAATAGATTCGGTGTTTAATGAAAAAACAAAATACTTGGCTTTAAAGTACAGAGAACATTATTTTGTGGGTTCTGATAATGGTATTTTCTCATTGTTATTTGATGAGGAACCATCAGAAATAGTGGAACTAAATATCATGCAGGATTTAAAATACCTGCATTTCCCGCTTTCCGATATTTTCCCAAAAGCAGTAAGTCATTTGGCCAAAGGAGGCAAATTGCAGGATATTGGGCTGCCGGTAACAGGTGTTGAAGAAAAAATGACCCTTCAACCTGTAATTGAAAGAGATATAATTCGTGGAAGTGTGATTTATATTGACTCTTTTCAGAATATCATAACTAATATCACAAAAGAAATATTCACTAGAGTTCAGCAAAACCGTGGTTTTACTCTATACTTCAAAAGAAATGAGTCAATTTCTCAATTAAGCTGGCACTACAATGAAGTTCCTGAAGGTGAAAAACTTTGTCTATTCGGAATAAGTAATCATCTGGAAATAGCGATCAACAAGGGTAATGCCAGTGGCTTACTTGGGCTGAATCTAAATGATATTGTCAGAATAGAATTCAAATCATGATTACAAGAATTGTTAAAATGACCTTAAAGCCGGAGAGTATTGAAGGCTTTAATGAGATTTTTTATGCTTCCCAAAAACTAATACGTGCATTTGAGGGATGTAATCGTTTAGAGTTAATGAATGATATCAATAATGAATGTATATATTTTACGTTTAGTTACTGGAATACGGAAGAGGATCTTAATATATATAGAAATTCCTATCTGTTTAAAAATACCTGGTCAAAAGTAAAGCCCATGTTTTCAGTAAAAGCAGAGGCATGGAGTTTGATCTCCAATTCAAAGCAATCATTATGAAGCTTATTTTATTATTCCTAATCCTTCTGACCGTTAGGATTAATCAGGTTTCTGCACAGAATGACAGCTCAGCCTATGAAACACAGCGGAGAAAGATTAACCAACTTTTAGACGATCGAAGCAACAGATTTGGCCAATATGAAAGCAGTTTAGGTAAAAAAACCGGAATTTTCGGCTTAAAAACTAAAAAGGATATGCAAGTTTCAAATGATATTCTTCGGCAAATAGCCTTGACCGATAATGATATTTTCTCTGAACTTAAATTACTTCTCGATTACAAGGATTTTGAAAAGCAACAGGTTGAGACAAGGGCAGTAATAGTGGAAGGACGTATTGATAGATTTCAGACAAGTATTACCCGTCTTCAGCAGGAAAATCAAAAATTAAGAACTCAAGCAGATCAAAGTATTACAGATTATGATAAGCAAAGAAACTATTTACTCTTACTTTTTATATCTCTGATTGCATGTGCTTTTTATATATTGAAACTAAAAAAATTACCAAAGATTGATGTGTCTGGCAAAAAGAGTGTATAATTAAAGCTAGTTTTGCAAATCCCTTTTAAAGGTGAAATTACTATTACTAAAAGATGGCACGTGCTCGATTAAATAGCGGAAACGCTCAGGCTGAAGAACTCCCTAAAGCAAAAATCAATAAAGAGAGTATAAAACAGGTAATTATTTTATTAAGCTATCTCAAACCTTATCGTACTAAATTTTTTCTGGGATTGGTTTGCTTAATTCTCTCAAGTGCTAGTTCATTTTTGTTTCCACTTTTAATGGGAAGATTGATTGGTTCTGGTGCACAAGCAGAGCAAAGCGGAAAGATAGTTCCAAATGAAATTCTGGATATTTTTCCTTCTGATATTAACACCGTAGCGCTTACACTGTTAGGCGTTTTATTCATTCAAGCCATTTTATCTTATTTTAGGATTAATTGGTTCGTTGAAGTGGCTGAAAAGGGTCTTGCAGATATTCGTAGAGATACCTATCATAAACTCATCACCTTACCGATGAACTTTTTCTCCCAAAGGCGTGTTGGAGAGTTGAATAGTCGCCTTTCTGCCGATCTTTCCCAGATTCAGGATGCTATAACCACTACCCTTGCTGAGATGATCAGACAAATCATCATTTTTATTGGTGGAATCACTTTCCTGATTTTGGTTTCAGGCAAGCTATCTCTCATGCTTTTAGCAGTGCTTCCTATTCTGGTGGTAGTTGCGGTTACCTTTGGAAAATTTATTAGAAAAATTTCAAGACAGGCACAGGATAAATTAGCTGAATCAAATACTGTTGTAGAAGAAACTCTTCAGGGTATATCTAATGTAAAAGCATTTGTGAATGAGTCTTATGAAGTCGGAAGATATAATAAAAGTGTTCATGAGGTAGTAAAGATCGCCATGAGAGGTGCAAAATTTCGTGGTATTTTTGCTTCATTTATTGTTTTTTGTCTTTTTGGAACAATTGTTTCGGTAGTATGGTATGGATCACACTTGGTACAAACCAATGAAATCAGTATAGCAAGCATGTTCACTTTTATTTTGCTATCCACTTTTGTAGGTGCAGCAATGGGAAGTTTCCCCGAATTGTATGCGACCATGCAAAAGGCATTTGGAGCAAGTGAGCGGGTTTTGGAAATATTGGCGGAAGAGAATGAACCAATCTCAATGGATGAGAAAAAAAATAGTATTCAACGTAGGATTCAGGGGAATTTAGCTTTTGAAAATGTTGTTTTCTCCTACCCTTCTAGGAAAGAGATTACCGTTTTAAATGGTGTTTCATTTAAATCAAAAAAGGGAGAAAAGGTTGCAATTATCGGACCAAGCGGGGCTGGAAAATCTACTATTGCCGGACTTATCTTACGCTTTTATGAAACTCAGTCGGGTTCATTACTGTTTGATGGTATTCCATCCACTGAATTTTCACTTACAGATATTAGAAATCAAGTTGCAATCGTCCCACAAGATGTTTTACTATTTGGTGGATCTATTTGTGAAAACATTGCATATGGCAGATTAAATGCTAGTGTAGAAGATATTATAATTGCGTCTAAGAGGGCAAATGCGCACGAGTTTATCGTTGGTTTTCCCGAGGGATATGATACACTTGTTGGTGAACGTGGGATTAAACTTTCGGGTGGACAAAGACAGCGCATTGCCATTGCCAGAGCTCTTTTGAAAGATCCGGTTTTGCTTATACTTGATGAAGCTACTTCATCGCTGGATTCTGAATCTGAACGTTTGGTACAAGAAGCTCTGGAAGAATTGATGAAGAACCGAACCTCCATCATAATAGCGCATCGACTTTCAACTATTCGTGAAGCGGATAAGATCATTGTTCTAGATAAAGGTAAAGTTGTTGAAAGCGGAAATCATTCAGAATTAATGAAAAACGAAAGCGGATTGTATCGTTATTTGAGCCAGTTGCAACTCGAAGTTCAGGAACCGGAACAAAAAATTAGTATTTAAAAGCAATCTATTTTTAAAGCGCGAGCCTTTTAGACATTTATGAAATTAACTATATGGGGTGCTGCCCGGCAGGTAACCGGAAGTATGCATCTGCTTCAAATCGACAACTACAATATTCTTGTAGATTGTGGCTTGGATTATGAGAAGGATACCTGGCAGGAAGAAAATGAAGCTTTTCCTTTTTCACCCGCAGATATTGATCTGGTCATACTCACTCATGCACATATTGATCATTCAGGTAATCTGCCGACTCTCATCCGTTTTGGATTTGAGGGACAAATATTATGTACTGCTCCTACTGCCGATCTTACGGAATTGTTGTTGTTAGATTCAGTGAATATCTTTTTAAGCAAACAGAGAAAAGGGCGAAGAGGGAAACGTGGATTTTCTGAAGGTCCAAAACCACTTTATCTTCAAAAGCACGTAATGGAAACCGTTGATCGCTTTGTGACCATTGGATTTAATAAATCTTTTCGAATCAATGGAGAAATTAGCCTAGTTTTCATTCCTGTTGGTCATCTTTTAGGTGCGGCCGCGGCAGTTTTAAGTGTTGAAGAACATGGAATTAAAAAAACTATTGCTTTTAGTGGAGATATTGGTAGAAAGAAGTACCCAGTTCTACAGGATCCTGAACCCTTACCTGAAGTGGATTATCTTGTCTGTGAATCAACCTATGGTGGGCGTAATCATAAATCCACACAAACCGTAGATGAGCTTTTAACGAACACCGTGAATGAAGCTTGTATCAAATCGCCCGGCAGACTCATTATTCCTGCATTTAGTGTTGGAAGAACTCAGGCTCTAGTCTATTCTCTTAACAGGATTTTTAGCAAAGGAATGCTTCCACGGATAAAGGTTTTTGTAGATAGCCCTCTTGCCGGTTATGCTACTGACATTTTCAGAAAGCATCATTCTTTACTAAATGATGAAGCTCAGGACTTTTATAATAAACTAGGAGATGAGTTTGAATTTGAAAACTTGGAGTATATTCAAGATATGAATGCCAGCAAGGCCATATCCAACTATTATGAACCCTGTATTATCATTTCTTCTGCCGGTATGTTGGAGGGCGGCAGGATCCAGGATCATTTATATTACAATATTTCAAATTACTATTGTACGATACTTTTTATTGGATATTGTGCTAAAGGAACATTAGGCCATCGTCTACTTCGTGGTGACCCAGTTATTAATCTGAGACACCGCGAATTGTCTGTTTTTGCAACAATTAAACAAACCGATATTTTTAGCGGACATGGAGATCATACAGATTTGGTCAATTTCGTGAAACAGCAAAATCCAAAGCAAATTAAAAAGGTGTTTCTGGTTCATGGAGAAATTAACGCATTGGAAGCTCTAAAAATTGCTTTGAATGATGAAAACTATGTAGTAGAAATTGCTGAAAAGGGAGAAACCTATCAGTTAAATTAAGATATTAATTGATCTGGTGTATGAGTAGTCCGGCATCAAATTTAGGCTCAAACCAAGTTGATTTAGGTGGCATTACCTCTCCTTCATCAGCTACCCGTATCAGCTGATCAATGCTTGTTGGAAACAAAGTAAATGCAAGTTCAAACTCATTTTGGTCAACTTTACTGATCATGTCACCTATTGGTAAAGGTCCTGCCATAAAATCAATCGAAGGATCGGTACGTGGATCAGAAATATTTAAGATTCTGGAAAATATGTACTCCTGTAGTATGCTTACATCAAGTTCTTCTACCGCACTTTTATTATTTAAAAATTGAGGTTTTAGTTGTATCATAAACCACTTTTTAGCCAGATACATACCGAACTCATTCATCTTTTCAGGTATAACAACTTTGTCAGAGACATTAAGATTGAAATACTTTTCTAACTTCTTAAGGAATTCAGTTATTGACAGACCTTTCAAATCTTTAATCAAACGATTAAATCCATAGATTTTTAATTGATCTGTACTCATATATACCGAGGTGAAGAAGTTATAATCTTCATCTCCCCTATGCTTTAAATTAAGTTTTCGGCGCTGTATACCATATAAAGAGGCAGCAGCAGCTCTATGATGTCCATCAGCAATATATGATAAAGGAAGGTCTGAAAATGCCTTAATAATTGACTCAATAATACCCTTTTGATTGATAATCCACAATTTATGTTCAGAATTATCTTTAGAATAAATTATATCCGAGATATTCAGGATAGTTTCTGCTATTATCACCTCAATTTCAGGTACCGACTTATAGGTAATTAAGACAGGATTGGCATCAATACCAGTATGCTGTAAATAAACAATAAGTGACTGTTCCCTATCGGCTCTAGTGAGTTCGTGTTTTCTAACTACATTATTCAAGTAGTCGTCTATGGATGTAGCTGTCCATATACCGGTTTGAGAAAAGCCATTAGAATTAATCTGATAGATATAGATTGAAGGCTCCGGATCTTTTACAAGTATGCCATCATCCAAAAATTCTTCAAAATTCTCGTTGATTTTTTTAAAGGCAAGTTCATTTTTAGAACCTAATAAAAAAGGATTATCCAATTTGGGAACAAGCATATTCACGTAAGAATATGGATTTTCCTGTCGGATAAGCTTTGCCTCAGTGAGACTTAAATTCTCAAGGTTAAGCACCACCTTTCCGGCGAAGTTTCTGCCCGGGTGTATTCCCTTGAACGGTTTGATTTTTGGCATTTAATTTATAATAAGCTATATCAAACCTGCAAAAACTATATTATCATACAGTTTTAAAAAAGTCAATAATAAGGTTTGCCAGTTCTGTCCCAATACGTTCCTGAGCCTCATTTGTGGAAGCACCAATGTGCGGGGTTAAAGAGACTTTTGCATGAGTTAAAAGATCTATGCGCGGGGTTGGTTCATTATCAAATACATCTAGACCTGCAAATCCAACTTTCCCGGAATTTAAAGCCTCGATAAGTGCATCTTCATTTATAGTACCACCACGTGAACAGTTAACTACACCTACCCCATTTTTCATGGAGTCAAACTCGTCTTTTCCTAAAACGGGTTTTTCGGAAAATGGAACATGTAGACTGATAAAATCAGACTCTTTAATTAATTGCTCAACTGATACGACTTTAATCGGGCAATTTACACGAATATTAGATCCCAGTACTAGTTCAAGTTCATTTGGGACTTCAAAAAGATCATAGGCAAATACTTCCATTCCAAGGCCCAGCGCCACTTTTGCAGTTTCACGACCGATTCTGCCAAATCCAATAATTCCAATTTTTTTACCTCTAAGTTCTATGCCTTTAGCATATGCCTTTTTAAGATCGTTGAATTTGGTATTTCCTTCGAGAGGCATTTTACGATTTGAATCCTGCAGAAAACGAATTCCAGTAAATAAATGAGCAAAAACAAGTTCAGCAACAGAAAGCGAAGACGCGGCAGGAGTATTTACAACTGCTAGACCTTTGCTTCTGGCATAGTCAACATCTATATTGTCCATTCCTACTCCACCACGGCCAATCAGTTTAATATTGGGACAAGCATCAATAAGTTCTTTTCTAACCTTTGTTGCACTACGAACGGTTATGCCATCATAATTTTTTAAGCCTTCAGAAAGCTGGTCCTGAGGTATATGTGTTGTGTCTACCTGAAATCCTGCTTTTTCTAATAATTCTTTACCTATTGGGTCAATGCCATCGTTGGCGAGTATACGAAACATAAAATTTTAGTATTTAAAGATGCTTGTTGTTTATAATTAAAGTTGAAAGTATACTGCCCATCAGAATACATAAAATAGTTTTTAGCGATGCTTTTCTGCAAATTCCTGCATTGCATCGATCAGCACATGAACACTTGTTATTGGCAAACCATTATACATCGAAGCACGAAATCCACCCACGCTTCTATGTCCCTTTATTCCGATGATATCACGATCTTCTACAAACTTCAGGAAAGGTTTTTCGAGTTCCGAGTTTTCCATAACAAAGCAAACGTTCATTCTTGATCGGTTTTCTGGCCTGCATGTTCCCTTAAATAAAGGATTGCGGTCAATTTCTTTATAAAGTGCGTCTGATTTAGAAATATTTTCTTTTTCGATTTCTGCAACTCCACCTTTAGATTTTAACCATCTAAGATTTAACATCGAAACATATATTGCGAATACTGGCGGTGTATTGTACATTGATCCTCCATCAATCTGAACACTGTAGTCAAGCATTGATGGAATTTTGCGGTCAATTTTGCCCAAAATGTCATCTTTAACAATTGCTACAGTAACACCGGCTGGACCCATATTTTTCTGTGCGCCAGCATAGATCAGATCAAACTCCGATACGTTTATAACTCTACTTAAAATATCAGAAGACATATCACAAACTACCGGGATAGAGGTTTTAGGAACATCAAACAATTCGGTACCATAAATTGTATTGTTTGAAGTAAAATGGAAATAGGCTGAATCTTCCGGAATTTCAAAATCCGTAGGTATGTAGGTATAATTCTGGTCTTTAGATGATGCCACAACAGTTACATTTCCGAAAATCTTTGCTTCTTTAAGGGCTTTTGTAGACCATACACCCGTATCAAGGTATGCTGCCGTTTGATTTTCGCCAAGTAAGTTCATTGGAACCATAGAAAATTGTAAACTAGCCCCACCTTGCAATAAAATAACCGAATAACCTTCAGGTACATTTAAAAGTTCCTTGATTAATCGGACAGTTTCATCAACAACGGCCTCAAACTCTGGGGAACGGTGTGATATCTCTAAAATAGACAAACCGGTACCATTAAATTCAAGAACTGCTTGTGCTGCTTGTTTAAAAACTTCCTGTGGTAGGATGCAGGGACCTGCACCAAAATTGTATATCATAATGTTTAAATTTATTGCTCAAAAATAAGACAATAATTTGAGACACGTGAGGATTTTAAAGCCTTATTAATAATTGGTTTAAAGACTTTACTTGCTTTTAAGCTGAGCAATAATTCTAAAATTAAGATTTCTGAAAGTGAGATAGTTAGGCACAGCATATTGATTAGTATTTTTGTCATTTAACCAAAGATATGAAGCTGTATTTTTAAAATTTAAAAGATTGAAAATTTCAGCATGTAAACTTAGTGACTGAAAATACTTTTTTACAAAAATCGGGACTTTCCTACTTTGCGGGTCTGCAAGATCTTTCGAAAATCCTATGTCTACGCGCTTGTAAGCAGGTATTTTAAATAAGTCAGTAAATCTGTTTGGACCGGGAGGCCCTACTGGAAGTGAAGAGGAATAGATCATATTTAGGTGAACCTTGTAGGTTGGATTTTGCATGAGTCTGTCCTGAAACATCATTCCAATATTAAACAACTGATCTGTAGGACGTTTTAGATAGCCCGGATAAATAGTGGTCAATTTTCCGGTATTATCAATAGTCTGATAAAAGTCATTTTTAATATCCTCCTTTGACTGCATGACAGAAAGCCGGATGGTTGATAAGAGATCACCTGCAAAATTTCCAGTCAAGCTAAAGTCTGCACCAGCCGCATAACCTTTAGCAGTACTTTCAGAGAGGTATCTGATTTTAAGATCTTCTATTTTATAAGGAGTAATCCTACTTAATATTTTATAATAAAGTTCAGAACTGAACTTCAGTCTTGTACCTAAACCGTCAAATTCGTAATCAGTCCCTGCTATGATATGATAAGAGCGCTGGGCACGCGCATTTGGGTTAATACTGCCATTATATCTCTTTATCTCCCTGTAAAAAGGTAACTGATTATAGGCACCAAGCGAAAATCGCAAAAGAAAATTGTTATCATATCCCGGTGAGTACATTAAAGAAACACGGGGACTAATCAGGTTTTCTTTTGAATAAGAATTAAAATTGGCCCTGATTCCTGCTGCCATTGTCAGGTTTGGCCTTAAGTTGAAAGTGTTTTGAATGAATCCGCTTATTCGTCCAATTTCCTGTACATGTTGCTGTTTTATGATCTCTGTATAATTCCAATTACCAGAATTGCGAAGTGAATATCCCGTTGTATCAATACCATTAAATTCATCTATTCTGTCTTTTATCCTATCTGACTGAAAACGAATACCCATTTCAGTAAAAGAGTTGCGAACCTGCTTGTACATTCGTAATTCGGTATTCAGGATCATAGTATTCAAAAAATTATCTCTATAGGCATGATTTGAGCCTCTTCCGAGAAGTGAACCAACATTTTTAGGATCCAGTCCCCCATTTTTTTCATTGAAAGCATACCAACCTAAAAGATCTTTCTTCTCTTGTTCGTCGATACTTGTA
>Ga0105051_10001668_pt1 | contig 29929 bp, 25 predicted proteins | sample FRY02_FD_78383 | JGI IMG/M metagenome (GOLD analysis project Ga0105051, IMG submission 78383) | Freshwater microbial communities from Lake Fryxell liftoff mats and glacier meltwater in Antarctica - FRY-02 (megahit assembly) | ecosystem: Environmental > Aquatic > Freshwater > Ice > Glacier... | reverse complement strand
GTAAAAATCCTGATCACGAAACATTTCAGTTACCGTTATCGACAGGTCCTGAAACAACTCATAGGCAAATGTTTCATCCTTCAGAACTTTTGATTGAATTTGAGAAATATCTTCAAATCCAGATAGCCGCATCCTGTTCATGACCCGGCGATTGATGTGTGCTTTGGAATATTGCCTGAAATCATAACCGTATTTTTGAAAAATAGCCTCTAACAATAAGGAAATTTCTAGGTCTGAAGTGTCTTCACTTGTCATACTACTCAATATTACGCAACTTAAAAATAAAAGAGTTACATCATTTTGTAAATAAGTTACATAAATCACACATCTTGAAATAATAGAGAGCTGAAAAATATTCGGAAAACCAAAAAAATTTGGGTTTCAAATGCAGATTTAATTAGTTCAATTTTTGTAAGAGTTCGGTCCCGTTTTTAACAAGCAATAAGCCGATTATGCTCTGTTACAATAAAACAACTTTATCTATAATGATATTACAAATTTGATAAAAGTAAAACATTAATAAATCATTCTCTTTGCAGTATCTGCAATCAACACAATATCCTGTAGCCGCATGCATTTAAAATGGCCTTTAGGGCAAGTTTTTGTGCCATAATTAGAACATGGCTGGCAGGGTAAATTGGGTACAATAAAATTCTGATAAGCAATACTATCTGTATGAGCCTGCAATTGATGAATACCATAATAAGGTTCTACATCTAACAAGGGCGATGTTCCACCCCAAATAGCCAACACCTTTTTATTAAATGCACAAGCAATATATTGAAACCCAGTATCGTGTGAAATAACCAACTTCGATTGTTGTACTAAATCGGCCGATTCGTGCAGACTAAATTTTCCACATGCATTGTAAATTTTTACTGAATCAATTGCAGCAATGTGCTCCCCTGCTTTTACATCTTCTTTACCTCCAATTAAAATAATAGGAAATTGTAATGATGTACAAAGTTCCTGTAATTTTTTTACTGGTAATTTTTTAGTGAAATAAGAAGCTCCTATAACTAAAGCAATAAATCCAGATTGATGTGAGGTAGGAATATCTGTACTTTTAATATGATGATCCAAAGGAATAAAATAGTCTAATCCCATTCCATCATTTACAACTCCTAACGGTGCAATAGTGTCCATGCATCTATCTGTAATATGCCTACCAGGCATTTTATTAATACCGAAACGAGTTAGCAAAAACTTTTGAAAGTTTAATTTTTTATATGAAATCGAAAGAACATCTAACCGAAATTTAATAATTTCAGTTCTAAAATTTCTATGTAAATCAATAATCAAATCGAAGTTTTCTTTTTTCAACTGATCAATCAACTCACTTAAATTATTATCGTAATAATGAAATTGATCAATATATGGATTGGCTTCTGTTACTGCTTTAAAAGATCGCTTTGTTAAAAAATGTACATCAGCACCAGGCAGCTGCGTTTTTAAACATCGTATTGCAGGAGTTGCAAGCACAATGTCTCCAATTGAAGAAAAACGAATGAATAAAAATTTTCTATTGCTCCACATAATTCAAATCCTTATGAAATGTTTCTTCTGTAAAATAAAACGCTATCATGGTTATAGTCATAATTATAACTCCAGTTACAATTCCACTTTGTAATAAACTCCAATTCCAAGTTTTTTGAAACAGATTTAAAAAGAGTAAATTAATTAATGGTAAAGCGCCTCTTACCATATTTGGAATTGTAGTTGCTGCTGTTGCCCTCAAATTAGTGCCAAACTGTTCTGCCCCCATAGTGATGAAAATAGCCCAAAAGCCTGTACTAAAGCCCAATAAAGCACAAATGGCATACATCCGATTATCACTATTATTTAAACTGCTATAAAACAATATCAATGAGGCTATACAAAGCAAATAAAATGTAAGCAAAGCTTTTTTTCTACTCTTAAAATACTGGCTTACCAATCCAATTAATATGTCACCAATAGCAATACCTACGTATGCAAACATGATTGCTTTGCCACTTTCAATATTATTATCGCCATATAATTCACTTGCAAATCTGTTACTTAGATTTACTAGTACCCCTATTACATACCATGTAGGTAATCCAATTAAAATAGCAAGTATGTATTTTTTAAATCTTTTACTGTTATTCAAAAACATAAAAAAATTGCCACGCTGAATTCCCACTTGGTGTTTTACATTGGCAAACATGCCACTCTCTGCAACTGAAACTCGCATTAACAATAATACTATTCCTAATCCTCCGCCAATTTTATAACATAATCTCCAATCGTTGGTAGTTTTATAAACAAAGTATGCAAACACTGCACCGAACAAACCAATACCTGCTACCAATGATGTTCCAACACCTCTTTTTTCTTTTGGCAATAATTCACTAACCAATGTGATACCCGCACCCAATTCGCCTGCTAAGCCAACACCAGCAACAAATCTAGCCCATGCATATTGATCAACTGTTTGCACATAACCCGTAATAAAATTAGCAATTGAATACAAAGCAATTGAACCGAATAACACGCTTAATCTTCCTTTTTTATCGCCAATTGTTCCCCATAAAATTCCGCCAATTAACAAACCTACCATTTGCCAATTAATAATTTTTGTACTTGCTGCTAATACTTGAATCTTATCAGCTAAATCAACTCCTATTCCTTGCAAACTAGGTTCTCTAACAATAGTAAATAACAACAAATCATAAATGTCTACAAAATAACCCAATGCAGCTACTATTACTGGTAGAGAAAAAATGCCCACTTTTTTTAATGTCATAAAAATAATTTCAAATCATGATTTTATTAAACTACTCTTCTATAAAATTCAAGTCTTTTCCAAATGTTTCTTCAATACTAAATGCTGCAATAATTGCTATACTCATCAATAACAAACCAGTAATCCATCCCCCAGTTATATAACTACCTGTATAATCTCTCAGTGCTTTAAACAGTAAGATAATCAATGGTAATGCACCTCTTACCATATTGGGTACTGAAATTGCTGCTGTTGCTCTCAAATTGGTTCCAAACTGTTCGGCACTCATTGTAATATACACCACAGAAAATCCTGTACCAAATCCTAATCCAGCACAAATCCAATACATGCCCTGTGCAGTTCCTCCCTGCTGTAAAAAATACAACACCATAAAAAAAATAGTGATCCCATAAAAAATAAACAATGCTTTCTTTCTGCTTTTCAAATAATTACTCAATAACCCTACAGAAATATCTCCAAATGCGATTGCAGTGTACTGATACATAATGGCTTTACCCGGATCAATATTGGGTATGCCAAATACTTCTCCAAATTTATCAGAAAAAGTTACCAATACGCCAATTACAAACCATGCAGGAATTCCAATTAAAATACATTTTAAGTACCTTAAAAATCTTTCTCTATTATTAAATAACATCCAAAAGTTTCCACGTACTACTTTACTTTCTTTTAATTTGCTATATAATCCACTTTCAAAAATGCTTACTCTTAATACTAGCAAAGCCAAGCCCATCCCTCCTCCTATAAAATAGCAAGTTCGCCAATCAAAATTTTCTTTCAGAAAAAATGCCAGAACAGCACCAACAATACCAAACCCAGCTATAACGGATGAAGCAATTCCTCTTTTTTCTTTTGGAAGCAATTCACTAACCAGTGTAATACTCGCTCCTAGTTCTCCTGCTAAACCAACACCAGCAATAAATCGCATTAAGGTATATTGAGGAACAGTGGTTACAAATCCATTGGCTATATTGGCTAAGGAATACATTAAAATAGATCCGAAGAGTACACTTAATCTTCCCTTCTTATCTCCCATAATACCCCAAATAATGCCACCTATCAATAAACCAATCATCTGCACACTAATAATTATTTCTCCTTGATGCAAAACTTCTTCGGCATTTAATCCCAATGAAATTAAACTTGGTTTTCGTATGATTCCAAATAGTAATAAATCATATACATCAACAAAAAAACCCAAAGCACCTACTAAAACGGGCAAAGAAAAAATACCGTATACTTTTTGAGAAGTTTGCAATTACTTTTTCTTATTAAATACTAACTTAATAATTACAGGTGCAGTTGTTACTAAAACAATCCCCAATACAATTACTTCTAAATGCAATTTCAAATCAAAGCCAAACTGAGCAAGAATCCATTTTTGTAAAAAATGACCAGCAATTAACATACTTGATACCCAAGCAACACTTCCTACAATATTAAAAAAAATAAATTTCTTTCTATTCATACCTACTATCCCTGCAACAATTGGAGCAAATGTTCTTACAATAGGAATAAATCTTGCAATAATAATAGCACCTCCACCATGTTTTTCATAAAACTCATGTGCCTGACTTAAAAATTTTTGTTTGAAAAAGAAATTGTCTTTCCATTCGTGCATGGTATGTCCCACTTTTTTACCAAACCAATAACCAGTTAAATTGCCTAAAATACCTGCAATAGAAATGAGTATCATTAATTGTAAAATATCTAAATACTCATTTCCTGTTGGAATAAATTCGTTGGCAATATCGGTACTGTAAATACCCGCAACAAATAACAAACTATCGCCTGGTAAAAAAAATCCTGCAAACAAACCTGTTTCTGCATATACCACAAAAAGTATTAACCATAGCCCTCCATGCTCAATATAAAACTGCGGCTGAAATAATTGTGTCCAATGAAAATCCATTAATATTTGGAGTAACATACTTTATAGCTTTCTAATAATTAATTGGTTGATTCTGGTTGTAGTTCACCTTCCCATTTACTCACTACACTTGTTGCCAATGCATTTCCTAAAACATTGGTTCCTGTTCTAAACATATCGCAAAAATGATCGATTGGCAAAATTAATGCTACCCCTTCTGGTGGAATTTTAAACATAGCGCAAGTGGCTAAAACAATTATTAACGAAGCACGAGGAACACCCGCAATCCCTTTACTAGTAAGCATTAATACCAATAGCATGGTAATCTGCTCTCCAATTGGCATGTTAATTCCATAGGCTTGTGCAATGGCTAAACTTGCAAATGTCATGTACATCATACTACCATCTAAATTAAAAGAGTATCCCAATGGTAAAATAAATGAAACAATTTTATTTTTACAACCAAAACGCTCTAGCTCCTCCGTTAATTTTGGAAAAACAGCTTCGCTACTTGTTGTGCTAAATGCAACCAATAACGGGTTAGCTATATGCTTTAATAAACTCTTTAATCGTTTTCCTAAAATGAGGTATCCTACCGAACATAAAATAAACCAAAGTATAGCTATACCTAAAACAAAGTATCCAAAATAAATAAAGTAAAAACTAAAAATGCTTAACCCTTTTTCGGCAACCACCGCAGCCAAGGTTCCAAAGACACCGAATGGTGCAAAATTCATTACATATCCTACAATTTTTAAAATAATATGAGCAACTACATCTAATGCTTTAATCACTGGCTTTGAATAATCTCCCAAATTAGCAGCAGCCACTCCAAACAATATAGAGAATATTACAATTTGCAAAATTTCATTGGTACTCAATGCTTCAAAAATGCTTGAAGGAACAACATGTTCAATAAATTTTTGTAAAGAAAATTCTGTTGTTTTACCCATCAAATCTTTTAACCCCTCAGTATCTGCCTGAGATAAATCGATGTAAGTACCTGGCTTAAAATAATTCACTAAAATCATTCCAACCAATAAACTCACCAATGATGCGCTTACAAACCAAAGCATTGCTTTACCTCCTACTCTTCCTACTGCCTTTAAATCGCCTAGCTTGGCAATTCCAACTACTAAAGTGGTAAATACCAATGGAGCAATAATGGTTTTTACTAGTCTAATAAAAATAGTGCCCAGTAGTTTTATGTTTTTGGCAAAAGAAGTAATAGTTTCCGGAGCAGCAGTTTCATGCACCACATAACCGACCACTATCCCCAAAACCATGGCAATTAATATAAAAATCGTTAGCTTATTCTTCATCCAACAGGTATTTGAAAGGGCAATATAAACGTAAAATTTCAAAAACCCCATTACCAATTAGTATAAAGTTTTTAATGAAAGAAAGCAATTAAATGCCTATTTTGCTCGATCAATTGTAAACTGAACCCAATTAATTAAGCTATGAGTTTATTTAGAAAAAAATCGCTCTCTGCCATGCTGGCGCATACGAACGATTCCGAAAATGGTTTAAAACGAACCCTAGGTGCAGGCAATCTTATCGCTCTTGGCATTGGTGCCATCATTGGTGCTGGATTATTTGTAAGAACTGCCGCTGCTGCAGGACAAGCAGCTGGACCAGCTGTAACTATTTCATTTATTATTGCTGCCGTTGGTTGTGCTTTTGCTGGACTTTGCTATGCAGAATTTGCAGCAATGATACCTATCTCAGGAAGTGCATACGCATACTCTTATGTTACTTTAGGAGAATTGGTTGCATGGATCATTGGCTGGGCATTAATTATGGAATATGCATTAGGTGCAGCTACTGTTTCTATTGCTTGGAGTGAGTATTTAAATAAATTATTTGGAGGAACCATCCCCTATGAATGGTGCCACTCCCCTTTTGAAAGCTTTACCGATTCCGCAGGTATTCTGCACCAAGGTATCATGAACGCCCCTGCCTTAGTAGTGCTTCTATTAATAACTCTTTTATTAATTAAAGGAACTCAAGAGTCTGCCATTGTTAATGCTATCATCGTATTTATTAAAGTAGCAATCGTTTTGCTTTTTATTGCAATTGGATGGCAGTTTATTAAACCAGAAAATCATACTCCTTACTTAATTCCTGAAGGAACCGCTGCTGTTGTAGATAGTGCCGGAAAAGTAATTGCAGATTACAGTCCTTTTAACAAACATGGTTGGGGTGGAGTTTTAGGTGGAGCAGCAATTGTATTCTTTGCCTTTATTGGTTTTGATGCTGTTTCTACTGCTGCTCAAGAAGCTAAGAATCCTAAAAGAGATATGCCAATAGGTATTCTTGGTTCTTTGGTAGTGTGTACTATTTTATACATTTTATTTGGACACGTATTAACTGGAGTTGCTAACTGGAAAGATTTTGTTGATCCTGAAAAAGGTCGTGAAGCCTCTGTTGCTTATGCAATATCTACTTATATGACAGGATACGGCTGGTTAGCCAAAGCGGTTACCATTGCTATTCTTGCAGGATTCTCTTCTGTAATATTGGTAATGTTAATGGGACAAAGTAGAATTTTCTACTCAATGAGTAACGATGGTTTAATACCAAAAGCATTTGGAGAATTACATCCAAAATTTAAAACGCCTTACAAAGCCAATATTATTTTGTTTGTATTTGTAGGATTATTTGCTGCTTTTGTACCAGGGCATGTTGCTGGTGATTTAACATCATTCGGAACATTGTTTGCCTTTGTATTAGTAAGTGTTGGTGTTTGGGTACTAAGGGTTAAATCTCCTGAAATTGAACGCCCTTTCAAAGCACCATTGGTTCCAGTTGTTTGTACTTTAGGTGTTCTTATTTGTTCTTCAATGATATTTGTTTTAGATGCAACTACACTAAAAGTAGCTTTTGGATGGATGGCACTCGGATTAGCAGTCTATTTCCTTTACAGTAAAAAAAGGAGCAAATTGCAAAATCCTAGCGATATCATTCCTCATGCTTCTGATTTTGAGAAACATTAGATTAAATTGATAATACGCAAACCGTCTCATTAATATTGAGGCGGTTTTTTTATGAAACATCGTTGGCTGATAAGCTGCTAAGCGTTAATTTTGCCATCCGAAACACTTGAACCATGGGAAGAATTTTTGAAGTACGTAAAGCAAGCATGTTTGCCCGTTGGGATAAAATGGCCAAAAATTTTACCCGTATTGGTAAAGAGATTGTAATTGCCGTGAAAGCAAATGGCCCAGATACTGCTACCAACCCAGCTCTTAGAAGGTGCTACCAAAATGCCAAAAGTGTTGGTATGCCTAAAGACCGTGTAGAAGCGGCTATTAAAAGGGCAATGGGAAAAGATACTTCTACTTATGAAGAAATTTTATATGAAGGATATGCCCCTCATGGTGTAGCACTATTAGTAGAAACAGCAACCGATAATCACGTTCGTACAGTTGCCAACGTAAAAAGTCATTTTAATAAAGGTCACGGTGCATTAGGTAATAGTGGTAGTGTAAGTTTTCAATTTAAGAAAATGGGTGTTTTTAAATTAAAATTAGAAGGTTTAGATTTAGATGAAATGGAATTAGATTTAATTGATCATGGTTTAGATGAATTAGGTGAAAGCAACGACGATGATGGTACTGAAATATTAGTTTTGAGATGTGAATTTACCGATTTTGGGAAATTACAAAAAGCACTAGAAGATAAAGGTCTTTCACCAATTAGTGCCGAACTAGAGTGGATTCCAACTACTTCTGTTCCCATGACCGATGAACAAGCGGATGATGTTAGCAAATTAATTGAAAGGCTTGAACAAGATGAAGATGTAAACAAGGTTTTTCATAATATGGCTTAAGAATTATGAGTTATGAATGATGATACTGAATATGAACATCCGATTATACTATTTGATGGAGTGTGTAATTTATGCGCTAGAAGTGTTCAGTTAATTATAAAAAATGATCCAAAGCAACATTTCCGTTTTGCTTCACAACAAAGTGATATTGGAAGAGAACTATTTATTAAATACAATATCAATTCTGCAAAAACTAATTCACTTATTTTAATTGAACAAGGTAAGATTTATCAAAAATCTACCGGGGCTTTAAGAATAGCTAAAGAATTATCCAATGGATGGAGTTTGATGTATGTCTTTATAATTGTACCGCCATTTATAAGAAACCCTATTTATAATTTCATTGCAGCCAATCGCTATAAATGGTTTGGCAAAAAAGAAGCATGTTGGATTCCAACACCAGCATTAAAAAATCTTTTTCTCGATAGTAATTAATTCGTCTGGTATTCTACTCTTAATGTTATTGAAGCCGTTTTTTCTTTGGAGCTTGTATTGAAAGAACCACCATAGCTGTAATTTTCATTGTCGTTCTTTCCAGTAATTTGAAATACACCCATGGTTGCTTTTTTAAGCGAGCCTAAATTAGCTGATGAACTCTTTGCAATTGTTTCTGCCCTTAGCTTTCCATCTTCTGCTGCTTTAGCCAACAAATCTATTTTAAGTTCATTTAATTTGCTATAATAATAGGCAGGTTTAAGCGAATTAAATTCAATCCCTTTTTGTAATAATTCCGTAACTTCTCTTGAAACTTTTTCAACTAATGCAATATTTCGCGAATCAACTTTTACCTCACCTGTTAATGTGTAGCCACTAAAAACAGATTTAGTATTTCTTCCTGAAGCATCGAACTCAGCCTGAAAATTTTTTTGAACATCAATAGCAGAGAAAATAATACTACTATCTAGTATGCCTTTTGTTTTTAAATAATTTTTAATTGTTAACTCGTCATCTTTAATAATGGTATATGCTTGTTTCAAATCGAACCCATTTCTAGTAAAACTTCCTTTCCAAACAATTTGATCACTAATAAAATCTTTTTCAGAAAGACCAGTTACCACAATGGTTTCGCTGCTAATAAATTTATACTTATATGCATTACCTAAAATAAATACCGAAATCAAAACAACTATTCCAATAATAATAGTACTTAACTGATTTTTCATACTTCCATATATTTATTATTCTCTTATCATTTCTCTAATTACTCTAATTACATCTTCGGCATTTGGCTTACTAAAATAATCACCATCACTTCCGTAGCTTGCTCTATGAGCTTCTGCAGTAAGTGTACGTGGACTAACATCCAACCATTGAAAAGCATGCTGTCCTTCAATTACCTGATTGTACATATATGCTGCAGCCCCACCTGGCACATCTTCATCAACAAATAAAATACGATTTGTTTTTTTTAATGATTCTACAATCATATGATTAATATCGAATGGCAATAAAGTTTGTACATCAATAATTTCACAACTAATTGCTTCTTTGTGTAAACGTTCGGCAGCATCCTGAATAATTCGTAATGTAGAACCATATGAAACGATAGTAACATCATCTCCTTCTTTAATAATTTCTGGCACTCCTAATGGAACAGCAAACTCCAATAAATTGGCAGGCATTTTTTCTTTTAATCGATATCCATTTAAACATTCAATTACTAATGCTGGATCATTACTTGCCAATAAAGTATTGTACATTCCTACTGCTTGCACCATATTTCTTGGAACACAAACATACATGCCTCTTAATGAATTAATGATCATACCTAATGGAGAACCACTATGCCAAATACCTTCTAGTCGATGCCCTCTTGTTCTAATAATTAATGGACAACTTTGCTGTCCTTTGGTTCTAAAATGTGTGGTTGCAACATCATCACTTAATACTTGTAATCCATATAATAAATAATCGAGGTATTGAATTTCTGCTATTGGTCTCAATCCCCTCAAAGCCATACCCAGAGCTTGTCCTACTATAGTTAACTCTCTAATACCTGTATCTAAAATACGGTCTTTACCGTGCTTGTCTTGCAATCCTGCTAATCCCTGATTTACATCTCCAATATAACCTACATCTTCTCCAAAAGCATATACTTTAGGGTTCTGTGTAAACAAGGCATCAAAATATTTATTCAGAATTTCAAAACCATTTACTAAAGGAGCATCAAAAGAAATGAGTGGCTTTATTTCAGCAACTTTTAATGCACTTTTATTGCTTTGACTGTATAAATGAGAATTATACAATTTTTTGCTTTCTGCTAATAATTCTTGATAATACAATTTAACGTCATCTGCAGAAGGCGATTCTGGAGCAATTTCTGTAGCAATACATAATGCCCTTAATACATCTCTTCGTTGAGGTTCTTTTAATGAAATTAGTTCGTTCGACATTTGCTGCAACTGGCTATATTTATCAATATCATTAACCACCATTTCTTTTAATAAAGTAGCGGTATTAGCAGCTTGATCTTTTATCGGATCAAAATATTTATTAAAAGCAGTTAATCTTGCTTCGCGAACATATTCCTTTGCAGCAATTTCTATATCAGATAATTCTTCTTCGTTGGATAGTCCATTTTCGAACATCCATTCTTTCATTTTTTTAATACAATCCCATTCTTTTTCCCATGCTAAACGTTCTGCAGATTTATATCTTTCATGACTGCCACTGGTAGAATGTCCTTGAGGTTGTGTAACTTCTTCTACATGAAACATAACAGGTACATGTGTTTCACGAACTCGTTGCAATGCTTCCTCAAACACCTGACACATTCCGGCATAATCCCAAGCCTTTAATTTATAAATATGAATTCCATTACTGTCTTCATTTTTTTCCAATCCTTTTAATGCCTCAGAAATAGAGCCCTTAGTAGTCTGAAAATTCTTTGGAACAGAAATACCATAACCATCATCCCATACAAAAACTGCCAAAGGCACTTGCAATACTCCGGCAGCATTCATTGTTTCCCAAAAATGGCCTTCAGTTGTACTTGCATCGCCAATAGTACAGAAACAAATTTCATTACCGTTGTGACTTAAATTATCGAACTGCGATAATTGCAATCCTTGTCTAAAACATTTTGATGCAAAAGCCAATCCCAAAGCTCTAGGCATTTGTGAAGCTGTTGGGGCCATATCGGCTGAAATATTTTTTCTATTGGCAAGATCAAGCCAATTTCCATTATCATCAACAAACTTTGTTGCAAAGTGAGCATTCATTTGTCGGCCAGCACTAAAGGGGTCATTTTTTAAATCTGGATCGCCATATAATTGTGCAAAAAATTGCTCAACACTAGATAATCCTGTAGCAAACATAAAAGTCTGATCTCTGTAATACCCGCTTCTAAAATCACCGGGTTGAAAAAATTTAGCCATAGCTAGCTGTGCCACTTCTTTACCATCTCCAAAAATGCCAAACTTAGCTTTGCCGGTAAGCACTTCTCGTCTGCCTAACAAACTTACTTCTCTACTAATAATAGCAGTTTTAAAGTCTTCCAGAACTGTTTTCCGAAATACTTCAAAAGAGATCATATCTTCTTTGTGCTGAATAGAGGCTGCTGATTCCATAAGGCAAAAATAGCACTAGCAGGTTAATAGACTAACAATTATTAGTATTATCTGATAGATTGGTCACAAATTATTGATAATAAATGAACAGATTTCATCCTAAGTTAATTTTTTAGTTATAAGATTATGTAATTTTGTTGCATAAAATATTAAGTATGAAATATTTATTGTTAATAACAGCGCTATTTGCTCTTTCAATGGCTACCAAAGCACAGTCAGTTTCCTTTAAAAATGAGAAATATGAAATGGGCAAAATAACTTATGGTAAACCTGTTGAGTATAATGTTGAGATAACCAATACCGGAAATGATACGCTCACTTTAGAAACTGCAAGGGCAGGATGTGGCTGCACAACGCCCAATTTTACCCCCAATCAAAAATTTGGACCGGGTGAAACAGTTAAAGTATTAATTCAATTTAATGGCAGTGTAATGGGTGCATTTACTAGGTTTACAGACATTGTATTATCTGGTGGAATTGTAAAACAAGTAAGTTTTACAGGCGAAGGTGTTCAACAACAATAAATTTATCTTAAATCAAACCTTATTTATGAAGTCATTTTTGTTTTTTTTGTGTGTTTTTTCAAGTGTTAGCCTTTTTTCACAAGCTGATATTAGCTTTAAAGAAACAAAGCACAATTTTGGTAAAATAAAAAAAGATATTCCTGCAACTTATGTGTTTACATACACCAATAAAGCAACAAAGCCGGTAGTAATAGAATTTGCAAATGCAGAATGTGGTTGTACAAAACCAGTTTATTCAAATGCGCCAATTGCTGTTGGGAAATCGAGTACTATAAAAGTTACTTATAATGCTGCATCTATGGGTACTTTTAAAAAGAATGTGGATGTAAAATTTGCGCATTCAACTCAGCCATATACACTTACTATAAATGGCGAAGTTGTAGAAGTTAAAAAGAAATAATACATTATTTACCAATTGATTAATTACATATGTTAGCGATAAGCCAAAGGGGCAATGCCATGCCAGCATCTCCAATAAGAAAATTAGTTCCTTTTGCAGAAGCAGCAAAAAAAAGAGGAATTAAAGTATACCATTTAAATATTGGTCAACCTGATATTGAAACGCCCAAAGCAATTTTAGATGCAGTTCGCCAAAGTGATTTTAAAGTGCTGGAATACAGTCACAGTGCAGGTAATGAGAGTTATCGTAAAAAATTAGTACACTATTATCATTCAGTTGGTATTGAAGTAAATTATCAGCAAATTATCATTACTACTGGAGGAAGTGAAGCAATTCAATTTGGATTTTTAGCTTGCTTAGATGCGGGTGATGAAGTAATTATTCCAGAACCTTTTTATGCAAATTATAATGGGTTTGCTGTTGCTGCAGGAGTAAAAGTTGTGCCAATTACGTCAACTATTGAAACTGGTTTTGCCTTACCTCCTATTGCAGAATTTGAAGCAAAAATTACTTCAAAAACAAAAGCAATTGTAATATGTAATCCTAATAATCCAACTGGATATTTATACAGTAGAGATGAAATGGAACAATTAAAAGCATTAATCATTAAATACAATTTATTTTTATTTTCTGATGAAGCTTACAGAGAATTTTGTTATGGTGGTGAACAAGTAAGTGCCATGCATTTAACTGGTGTTGACGACAATGTAATTATAATGGATACAATCAGTAAAAGGTACAGCGCATGTGGTGGAAGAATTGGCGCATTGGTAACAAAAAATCAACAAGTATTAGACGCTGTAATGAAATTTGCTCAGGCTAGATTAAGTCCACCTAGTTTTGCTCAAATTGCTGGGGAAGCAGCGATTGATTTGCCCGCTGATTATTTTGATATTACTAAAGCAGAATATCAGTCTCGAAGAGATTTAATTGTAGCAAGATTAAATGCCATGGAAGGAGTATTTTGTCCCAATCCTGGAGGTGCTTTTTATGCAATTGCTAAATTACCTATTGATGATTCCGATAAATTTTGTCAGTGGCTTTTAGAAGAATTTTCTTTCGAAAATCAAACTTTAATGTTAGCGCCTGCTACCGGATTTTATGGAACTCCAGGTTTAGGGAAACAAGAAGTTAGACTAGCATATGTGTTAAACCGAAGTGACATTAAAAAAGCTATGGATTGTTTAGCTAAAGCTATTCAGGAGTATCCTGGGAGAATTTAAGTATGAATTGGAGGGAATGATATTATATTATAATTAATTATATATTAATTTATTGTTACCAATTACTTAGTATTTTATTAAATTATTTGAAAAAATATCGACTAATTCATGATTTATAATATTTTTTATATACTTTTACACTACCAACAATATATATAAAGAATCTCTTATAATGGCAAGCAATCGAAAAAAGCCCTTCGTTTCTACGAGGGGCTTTCTATTTATGAAATATCATCCTCGCTATTGAATAAATGAATGTGTTTTCCGTTATTATTCTAGTGTTTACAGTTAACAACCGATTTTCAATTAAACCATTACTTTTTTGGTTATCAAGTTCTTTGGTAGCCTCTATAAATATTAATGCCCAAAATTATCATGCATTGAATGGTTCATCATATGCAGGGGCAACCAGTATTTTTAATAATCCTGCATCTCCTAATAATAGTTTGCAAAAATGGGACCTTAATATTTTTGCTTTTCAATTAAGTAATATCACCAATACCATCTACGCCAAAAACCTTAAACTTCCATCTTTCAGCAATACAAGTATTCAATTAACAGAGGGAAACTTTAATAGGTACAATCACCAATCAATTGATATGAATTTATTCAATGCGATGTATCAAATTGATAAAAGACAAACTATTTCTGGAGGAATTAGATTAAGAAGTTATAGTCACTATAAAGCAAGCGCTTTTGAAGCGAATGATTCTACTAGCAGTCTTAAACAATTTCTTATTAACAACAGAACAACCCCATTTTTACAAGGATTTGCCACACAGTCTGGTTGGTTAGAAGGAAATTTAAATTATAGCAGGGTTATTCATGAATCATCCGATGGCCGATTAAGTGGTGGTATTACATTACAAATATTAAAAAATATTTCTGGGGCTTATTCAAGAATAAATAGATTAAGCTATTTAGAAACCAAAGGTGCAACTGATACTAGTTATACGTTTACAGGAGGCTCAGGTTCTTTTGCATATTCTGCCAATTATGATTTATTAAGTGAGAACATATCATTGCAAGGCAATATCAATCAAATGATAAAAGCGTCTCCTGGTGGGCTTGGACTGAGCTTGGGGATAGAATATATTGCATTTAACAAAAATACATCTGTAAGTGAAAATGAACCTAAACCTTATAATTGGAAACTAGGATTGAGCATAATGGATATTGGGGCAAGCAAATATAATACTAGTGTGTTTACCGGTCAATTTAATGATCCTAATCAGTTAATTACAGATGGGGATTTAAGCAGAAAATTTAACAATATAAATTCAGCGAGAGACTTAAGAGATTCTTTAGCAACTATGTTTAATACCGTTACTCCACTAGCTAATAGTTTTTCAATTAACAGCCCAACTAGAATGATTATTAATATTGATCGAGCTTTAGGAAAACACTTTTTTGCTAACTTTCAGTTAAGCATGAATTTTAGAAGTTCTTCTGATTTGAGTAAACTAAATACAAGAGAATTGAATTTATTCACAGTAACTCCAAGGTGGGAAACCAATTTGTGGGGGATTTATTTTCCTGTACAGTATAACACCCAAGGCCAATTTTGGGTAGGTACCGCAATAAAAGTTGGACCTTTAGTTGCAGGCATCCACAGCTTGGGAATTCTAAAGAAAGACCCACTATTAAATGGAGGAGGGTACCTTATGATAAGCATTCATCCATTCCAGAAGAGAACTTATTCAACTAGATTGGATTGCTTATAATTTAGTTACTCTCCACTTTGGATATTTCCGGCTTGCTTGCCTTTTTTTCCATCAACAATATCAAATGTTACTTTCTGGCCCTCTTTAAGAGATTTGAAACCACCCATGTTGATTGCTGAAAAGTGTGCGAATAAATCTTCGCCACCATCATCTGGTTTAATAAAACCAAAACCTTTTGCATCATTGAACCATTTTACTGTACCGGTAGACATAACTTTACTATTTAAGATATAAATATACTGATTTTTTTTCTTTTGTCGTAAAAAAGGCGAGATTCTGTATTAATGAATGAGTACTAAACAATTACCTTGAACCATTAATTGTGGTTTTAGCATCATTTATTTACCTCATGCATAATTATTTATTGCTTATACTTGCTCGTTTTTTCATTAGAAGTAATATCGGCAAAGCTTCTAATTTGAATTTGAATATTGGCAATCCATTCACTGCATTTTTTTTGATATAAATGCTCATTTACATCATTAATTACCCGCATCACTTCATCATATGTACCCTCTAATTCTGTTGCAAAAGCCCTTACTTCATGCTTAATACCAGATTGTTGAATAATGGGAATTGCTTCATCAACCCATTCATATGGATGTTTATCTTTCGCCAAAGGCAAAATTTGAATTGTTGCGTTTACTATAAATTGGTGCATATAAATTATATTTTAATTTACCACAAAAAAGATAAAAACCTAATTAAGTTTGAATTATGAATCAGCAGTTGGTAAATTTTCCAAATCATTCAAATCTTTATTTCTACCTGCAGCTTTTTTAGCATCAATTAAATGATTTAAGTGAATCACTCGAACTGATAATTGTTCAATCAGTTCAATAGTAGATAGTTCATAAGCTATTTTAAAAGACAATCCTTTTACAGCGGTCATTACTTCAATTGCATAGGGAGGTTTGCCAAAAGAAAAAACATCATATTGATCAGAAAAAAATTGATTCTTTTGAATTGCGGCAGCAGGAAGACCGAATTCGGTGATAGACTTAAAAAGCTTTTCATAATTTTCTTCAGTCTTATTTACCCAAACATCCATATCTCCTGTAGATCGGCTATAACCTCTAATAATAACGGCATATCCTCCAACTAATATATACTCTACAAAATGTTTGTTGAGCAACTCAATAAAGTCTTGAAAGTCTTCATTAAAAATATGCATTTAAGAAGTTCTTTTAAATGAAGTAAAAAGGGTTCTATCTATTTTTTTTTGGAGAAATTGCGGATCACGAAAACTCAGTTCAATCATTCGAGCAGCGGCTGCTAGCTTTACTTCATGCGACTTATTGAACCAATATTGATAATCAATATTACCATCTTCGGCCATATTGCGTGATGAAAATACAGAAAGATCAATAAATTTTCGCATTGATATCTTTAGTGCAAGTTAATAAAAAAGCTATTTAAAATGAAGCTCATTATTGTAATAATATAAATATTCGTCTTAGTTGAACAAAACCAAATTTCCAAAGTTTTCAATTTGGAGAAAATTGGAATAAAGTTTCTTAAATATATATATACTACTACTACTTATTATTTAAAGGCATATTCGTTTTTTCTAACTTGCTTTTTAAATATGGAACGCCAAACATATGAGTCCAACCAAAAATTCGTAACCCGTTTGTTATTTTCCAAATAGCCTCTTTTCTGAAACTTTCTTTATCATCAGGCAGGTGGCTTACTTTTTCTAAAGCATCAGAAAAATCTTTTTGGTTTTTAAATTGACTAATATCTATTGGAAGTTTATCGGTGATTAAATTTTGGGCTCTCTTAATTGCCTCATTTAAAAAAGTTGGATCTTTCGTAAACTCGTAGCCGAGTGTTAATCCATGAATGGTAGATAGATAAGACTCCATTTGATGATTAATTGAAGGATTGTCTCTCTGCCATGTAGCATGAGTAATCAATGCCCTTTTTACTTTATCATCATTAGTCATTTGATAATATTTATACAGCCCATGTGAAATATAAACCTGAGAATAACCATATCGATCAATCACTAAGCTTCCTCCTTGATCCGAAGATTTTTGTAAATCCAACATAATATCTACCCGATCCTTTAATTCTTTAAAATACTTCTCCTTTTTATTTACATCATATATTTCTGATAAATTCCAGACAGATAAATAAAGTCTTCGCCCACGTAAATCATGATCGCCCCAAATTCTTCTTAAATATAAATCTCCTGTTTCTTCAGCTACATCAAGTGCTCTATGATTACCCGTTAATAAATAAGACGCTATCCAACCCTGAACCCAAACGTGGGCAGACAATAACGAGGTAAAATGCTGACTAGCGTGTCTTCTTCCCATTCCAATATATGGACTTGCACCAATTGCGCCATTGTCTTTATTATCAAAAAAATCAACTGAATTATTAGTCTGACCATAATATATTTTAGGTGCAGGCCAATGAATATTATCAACATCCATTGTGTGTGCCGAATTTGCTTGAGCTGTAATATAATAATCTCTGTTACCCGTTCTCATAAACTCAAACCACCACATAAAATCATTAGCAGGTTCGTTGTTAGTCCACATATTCCATTTATTCTTAACGTAATATGTTTGAAAGTCACCATAATCTAACATACCATACCAAGGCTCCCACTTTTGATTAAAACGCATCCATTCAAATTTATAAGTAAGACCTCTTTCCAATTCAGGATATTTTTCTGAACCAACTGCAAAATCGCCGTACACATTGCTTTTAGCATACCATTCTGGAGAAGTATGCGACACAGGTGGATCTAAAAAATATTGAAAACGATTCAGCAACTCATTTTGGGGAACATTTGCATCAAAGAATTGGTATACAATTTCGGTAGTCTTTCCTAAGCCTTGTGCAAAGTTGCCTAACATCTCACTATCTGGCAACCCAGATGCTCTTGCAAAACTCATAGGAGTAACATTTGGAGACCATATATAAGTATACAAAAAATTACTATCACCCTGTATAGCTATTTCTTTAGGATATTCTTCAAAAAAGTTGCGAACACCAACACCAATTCCCCACTTTTTGTCTGTTATTGTAACCCATCCTGGCACTCTATCTTTTTTAAAGACCTCCTTTTTATTTACTTTTAAAGTACTTTCAAAACCGTCTGTTTGTTTTGTAGGAGTTGTTGTATTTAATGCTGGTAATCTATTAACATTTGGACCTGACTGTAAAATTGAAATATCTTCATTTTTAATGTCATTAATTTCAAACGTCTTTTGAACTCCTTCATTAGTCCAAGAGCCATCAAAATAACCAGTTTTAAATTTTTTATCCCCACTCAAATTATATTTTATTTGCAAACCAGCAGAACTAATTTGATCATTTGGCACCATCCAACCCGGATCATTTTTTAAAGCCTCCTCATTTACAATATTTTTATTTTGTGTTGCAATAGATGCATACTCACCTTCTACTTTTTTATGCATATCCGGATCACCTGTATAAATTATTGTATGTAACACTTTAATGTAAGTTTTACCAGCATATGCATGTATTCGCATTACAAATGGCGAAGAATTATTGTCTTTTTTATTATATAAATAATCTCCTTCAATTCTAATAATCGCATGTAAAGGGCCAGAGCCTTTTTCCTGAACAGAATGATTAATTTTAACTCTTGAAGTATCAATGCCAGATTTATCCAAAATATTAAGAAATGTACCTCTAGAACGATTTGATTCAGCAATTAAATCATTACTGTCAAATCCATTTCTATCTAAATCTAATTCCACTTTGTCTAAAAATCCTCCACCTAAAGAATTTATGGTAAATTGCAACGGACCAGTATTTACCCTCACTCTTCCATAATCTCTTTGATTATTTTCAACAATCACTCTATCGCCTGTAAAAGTTTTACAAACTACATCTGCACCAAATTCTAAAGTATATTTAGCTTGGTTATCTGAAAAAAAGAAAACCCAAATCCATTTAACACTTGTAGAAGCTGGTTCCCAAGTATTAACAATAGTTATTTGCGAAGGAATTTCTTGACCTAAAGAGTTTAATACTTTTAAATGATCAGTTGAATTTAATTTATCCTTTGGAAAAGGAATACCCAGCAACTGAGGTGCTCCAGGAATATTTTTTTCAATTAACAAGGGAATTTTTTCTGAAGCAATTAAATTACTTATAAAAGTAAATTGAAAAAAAAGGATAAAGATTAGACTACTTTTCTTCATTGTATTTATTTAAAAGATTATTGTATAAAATGAATTATTTTAATTGACTATTATTAATCAAAGGCTTAGCCCAAATTCCTATGAATAAGATATAACCGAAAGTGATATACAAAAACAGCATACCATATTTTAAAGTAAAATAGTCGCCCAATAAACCGATGATTAATGGTATGATTGCTCCACCACATATGCCAGTCATTAAAATTCCTGAAAAAGATCCATGATGACTTGGGAGCGAATTGAGGCCTAGTGAAATAATTATTGGATACATAACTGCAATAAAAAATCCAACTGCAGGGAAGGCATATAACGTTATAGTAGATCCCCCAAAGAGTCCAATAGATAAAGCTAAGATTGCGAGTGCTGTGAAAAAAAATAAAATATTTCTACTATCAAAAAAATTTACTAGCAATAGGCCTACAAAAGTGCCAGCAGTCATCATCCCCCAAAACCAAGATACAACCTGCGCACCAATTGTTTGAGGATTATAGCCATGGTAAGTAACCAAAAATTGAGAGATCCAGTTTGCTACACCTTGTTCAGAACCAACATAACAAAAAATGCCAATGAAAAATAAAATGACTGTTTTATTTTTTAATAGATCAGCATGCACACTAAGAGCCCCAGATTTTTCATCTTCTTTTAAGTCAATTTTAGGAAATTTAAATAAGGAAATAATAATAATCATTATTAATGATATACAAGAAAATACCCAATAAAATGAAACCCAAGTTAAGTTTTCAGGAACAACCTTGTTTAATAAAACAATAAAAACATTATCACTTGTATTTATATTTTTAGACAAATAAGTATAAACAAGTGGACTTAAGAAAGAAGCTAATCCAAAAAAGAATTGACCCATTAAAGAGTAAAAAGAAAATTCAGATTCTCCACCTGCACTTCTCAAAAGCGGATTAATTACTACTTGCAACATGGCCATCCCAGATCCAATTAAAAATAAAGATATTATGGCTATATTATAGTTTGGGAAAATGCCAAACAGTAACGCACCTATAAATGATATAATAAATGCAGCAAGCATAACAAATTTACCACCATATTGCTCGGTCATGATTCCAGCAGGCACAGACATAATACCGTATGCAATAAAAAATGAAAACGGCAGAAAAGCAACTAAGGTTAAGCTAAGTTTGAAGGAACTAATTATTTCAGGTATAAGTGGACCTATAATGTTGGTTAAAAATGAAATGACGAAAAACGTCAATAACACTAAGCCAACAATAAAATAATTTTTTTTCACATTAAAGATTTAAATTACTAGTCCTAAAAAATAGGACTAGTAATTGTATTGAAGTAGCTTATTTAATAGATAACATAGGAAATAATCTTCTTATTTCTGCTTCAGTAGGTTGAGCACCGTACTCTGTAATTTCAAATGATTCTGCATACTTAAAACTTGCCGCTTTATCTGCTGAGTACCACTTAGATAAGCCAGCTCTTTGATCTGCAGACATAGTCCTGTTTATCCAGCGACTTTTTAACCAAGCTTTTCTTTCAGCAGGATCTTTTGGTACTTTAGGATCAATTTCTCCACCATTTGAAATCCAAGGTAACCACTCATACATTTGTGATGTATGTTCATTTAATCCATCAACTTTTTTATCAACAACCTCATCAATGCCAATCACAATATCATGACTAAAAGGATTAGGTTTTTTAAAATTATCTTGCATATATAAGAATAAAGGATTCTTTTTCAACGCAGGAACATCTGCTGCAACATTTGGAACTGCAACCATATAAGAGGCATCTTCTACTAATTTACCTGCATTTCTGTGATCGGGATGATAATCATTAGGACGAAGACCTAAAACAACATCTGCATTCCATTTTCTGATTTCTCTAATCACTTGCATTCTTACATTTAAATCTGGCAATAATTCACCATCATGGTTATTTAAAACAACATATTCATCAATGCCATATTGTTTTGCTGCTCTTTGAGCTTCTTCTCTTCTTCTTTTACCTAACACTCCGCCACCTTCGGCATAATGACCAGCATCACCATTGGTTAAAGCAACAAATTTAACAGCAACACCCATTTTAGCTAGCAAGGCTGCTGTACCACCCATTTTAGAATCTGCATCATCTGGATGAGCAAAAATTGCTACCACTCTTATTCTTTTATCTTGAACTGCTTGTGCACTTGAATTAAAATTAAAAAAAAGGACAAACAATGCTGAAACAAATAGAGCTCTTTTCATTTTTATAGTTTTAAATTAAATAAAATTAGAATCCAGGATTTTGAATAATTTTTCCAACAGACACATCAACTTCTTTTTGTGGTATAGGAAATAAAGTTCTTACAGCAGCTTCAGTGATAGCTAAATGTCTAGACATTACTGGTTTTACTACATTAAAACGTAAAAGATCTTGCCAACGTTGATTTTCAAAAGCAAATTCTACCTGCCTTTCAGCTAATAATTTTTGAGCAAAAGTACCAGCAGTTAATGCGCTAATATTAGGCAAACCAGAGCGAGTTCTAACTTGATTTATATAACCATAAGCTTCAGTAGTTTCCCCTAGTGCCTCAGCTAACATTAACAGAACATCTGCATACCTTGAAACATACCAATTATTGTCGCCATCAAAAGGAATTGATTGTACACTTAAATATTTAATAGAGTAAGTAGTGTCTGGAAGTCTATTATTTCTAAAAATAGATTTCGAAAAACGAAGGTCTCCTGTTTTATATGCTGCAAGTAAATCAGGTGTAATGGTTAATGGTATATTTCCACCACCAGCACCACCAGACCTTCCTATTTGATTCGCAAAGTACTCAAGGTAACCACTACCCTCTCCCTGGCCACCTGTTTTAAATTGAACTTCAAAAATAGATTCAGGACCGTTTTCATTAGCTACACCCCATAATCGGGCGTAATCTGGTACAAGCGTGTAAGTAGCAGAAGTTACAATCTTACTTAACACTGTAATTGCTGCAGCTTTATCTCCTTTGGTTAAATAAATTTTACCCAATAAAGTATTTACTGCACCGCTTGTTACACGACCAACATTAGCACCAGTATATCTAGCTGGCAATAAAGGCTCTGCAGTTATTAAATCTGTAATGAGTTGATTATAAATTTCTAAGGCAGGCAATTGTTTAAGTACAACTGAACTTGGCGAAGGAACATCTGTTAATTGAAGTGGTATATTTCCAAATATAACTGCTAGGTTATAATATAACAAAGATCTAATGTAAAGAGCTTCTCCCCTATACCTGCCTTTTAAAGCATTAGAAACCTCAGAAGCACCAATTTTATCAAGAATAATATTACAACGAGCAATCCCTCTATAAGAATCTGACCATGCTAATGACAATTCAGTTGCTGTTGCTATTTCCCGATGAAGATCTAGGTCTTCAAGAGTCGCTGAAATTCCAGTTGATCCTGCTCCATTAGATACATTATCAGATCTCATTTCATTTAACAATAAATAATTTTTCCCGTATGTTCCGGGTAGCTGAAGTGCATCATATGCTCCATTTACTGCTACTGCAAAATCTGATGCTGTTTTATAAGCAGAAGATATATTTCGCTCAGAAATAGGAGAAAGCTCAGTAAATTCCTTACTGCAGGATAGTTGAAAAAGAGCCAATGAGATGAATAAAATATTTTTTTTCATAATATTATTTTTACATTTAAATTAAAAGTTGACATTAAATCCTACCATAAAAGTTTTTGAAATCGGATAAGCACCATAATCTTCACCTGGAACTATGTTGTTTGAAGCTTGTTGTTGCACCTCTGGATTAAATCCTAAATATTTAGACCATGTGAATAAATTGGTTGCTGTAAAATAAACTCTTACTTTATTGGAAACTTTTGGAATTGGAAATTCATACCCAAACGTTACATTTCTCAGCCTTATATAAGATCCGTCTTCGATTTGAAAAGAAGATGGCCTCATATTATTTCCATGCAATGAAGAGTTACGATCAGCTCTAGGAATTTTTCCATTTCCAGGATTAGCCTCACTTATCCATCTGTCATTAAATGCAGCATAAGAATTAAAATTAGCTTCTCCATTAAGTAAATGTCGTTGTGTTAAATTCAGCACTTCTCTTCCTTGAACTCCTTGCACAAAAATGCTCAAATCAACATTCTTATATCTAAACTTATTAGTAATCCCATAAGTATAATCAGGCATATAGCTACCAGTTATTGTTCTATCCAAAGGAGTGATTTGTCCATCGCCATTTACATCTTTGAATCTTATGTCGCCAGGTCTTGCACCGCCTGCACCAACTAATAAATCTTTTGGTGCGGCTTTTATTTCGTCCAATGTTTGATAAATACCAACAACTTGATATCCAAAATAACTTCCTATAGGATTGCCAATACTTGTTATATGTCTGATATCTCCAGCAGAACCGATACTTAAAATCGGATCGCCAGATGCGCCTAATCTTATTACCTTATTTCTGTTTGTACTAATATTAAAATCTGTAGACCACTGAAACTTTCCTACAATATTTTTAGTGGCTATGGTAAATTCAAAACCTTTATTTTCAACTTCTCCAATATTAGTTAAAGCAGAAGTAAAACCAGTAGATGATGGAATTGTTACATTCAATAACAAGTCAGTTGTTCTACTAACATAATAATCTACACCTCCATAAATACGATCTTTAAACAATGCAAAGTCAATACCAATATCGAATTGATTTTTAGATTCCCAACTTAGTTGATCATTATTTAGTGTGGTTCTACCTATACCAGAAGTGAGTGCGTTACCAAATACATAGTTCGCATTATTTAGTAATCCAATAGAACCATAGTTTGGAATTTGGAAATTCCCTGTAAGACCATAACTAGCTCTTAATTTTAATTCATTAATAAATCCTAAGCTTCTCATAAAAGATTCTTGATCTATTCTCCAACCAGCTGAAACAGAAGGAAAAACTCCTGTTTGGTTTCCAGTACCAAACCTAGAAGATCTGTCGGAACGTATCAATCCAGATAGTAAGAATTTTTCTTTATATGAATAGTTCAATCTAGCTAATGCAGAAACCAATGTCCATTGCTCTTTTACTGCAGAACCACCTGTTACAATTCCACCACTAATTGTTTGTACTTGGTCGTCAGGAAAACTATTAGCCTGAACGAATTGTAATTCATTGTTCTGTTTTTGTGCAGTGTATCCTGCTAGGAAAGAAAAATCATGATCATTAATTTTTTTAGTGTAGTCTAATGTGTTTTCCCAAATCCAGTTAAGTCCCTGAGAAGAGCTAGATCTAGCAAAAGGATCTGGGATTGTAGCACCTCGATATAATAATGTAACTCCTTTATAATAAGACTGTTGATAATTATCTAAATCAATGCCAAGGTAAGTTTTAAAGGAGAGGTTTTCAAGAATATTGTACTTAAAATATGCGTTTCCAAAAAGACGAAGATTCTTAACATTTTCCTTAACTGCCGCCATTGTTGCTAATGGGTTATTTGCGGTTGTTGTACCACCCAAAAGTTGATTCTGATTATCAGATTGATTAATAGAGCCATCAGGAAGATATGGTTTAACAACAGGGGAATGAACCATTGCATCATAAATGATACCAGGAGGTAGTGCAAAATAAGGACCATTGGCAGGTAGTCTTTTATTTTCAGTAAAGGCAATATTGATACTAGAACCAAATTGTAATTTCGAAGAAATATCATTTACCATATTAGCTCTAAAAGTGTATCGCTCAAATTTAGATCCCTTAATGGTTCCTTCTTCCGTGTAATAACCACCAGAAGTGTAATACGTCATATTGTCTTTTCCTCCACTAACAGACAAATTATAGTTTGAAACTAACCCTTTAGAAAGTACAAGACCTAACCAGTCGGTATTCGTTCCGTCCCAATTAACATATTTTTCTGGGATTAAAAAAACATCGGTATTGGGTCTACCAGCATTTGTATTAGGATTATATAACGGATTAAACCTTACACTTGCAGGGTTTGTAGGATCGTTCGTTTGCAAGTAATTATTATTTCTAGCATCTTTTGCATACTGAATTAATTGTTCTGAATTCATTAATTTAGGCAAATTAGTAGCTTCATTATAACCTGTATAAGCATTAAATGATACTTGTCTTTTATTTTTCACTCCTTTTTTTGTTGTGACCATAATTACACCATTAGAACCTCTAGATCCATATATACCAGCTGCAGAGGCATCTTTTAGAATTTCAATTGACTGAATGTCATTTGGGTTGATGGTAGTAAAAGGATTAATTCTTGGAACACCAAAAGCCTCAGTTCTTTGCCCAATTCCTTGTTGCAAGCCATTGTTACTTGAGATAGGTAAGCCATCAATAACATATAATGGATCATTACCTGCAGATATTGATGCAGAACCCCTTATTCTTATAACGGGTGCTGAGCCTGGTTCGCCTGAAGGAACTGAAACTTCTACTCCTGCAACTCTACCTTGAATTGCATTTTCAAAACTACTCACTGCAATTTCTTTCAATGCAGACTCTGTAATACTTGAAACTGCACCAGTAATTTCTTTACGCTTTTGTTTACCATAACCAACCACAATAATTTCGTCTAATGCTGAGGTATTTATCTTTAGAGAAACATTTAAATCACTACTTTTTGAAACTACCACTTCTTTATTTAGGTATCCTACATAACTAAATACTAAAGTATTGGTTAAAGAAGGAACTTTAATTTGAAACTTCCCATTATCATCAGTTATAGTTTTAATATTTAACCCTTTAATTAAAACGGTAACTTCTTTTAAAGGAACTGCATTTTCTGAGTCCTTAACTACCCCCGAAATAACAGTATCAGCTGAAGCAACTATATTAGTAATATTAATCTTGTTTGGCTTATTAGTTATTACAATATTTTTCTCATCTATTAACTTCCATGTAACCGGAAGCCCATCAAGTACTTTATCTAATATAACATTGACGTATGCGTCTTTAAATTGAACAGTTACTTCCTTGTTGGCAGGCAAAACATCGTTACTGTAAAAGAAACGATAAGTAGACTGCTTCTCAATCATCTTAAACACAGTGAAAATATTAGCTCGTTCAGAACTTATGGAAATTTTTTGTTGTGCAAAATTTTTCGCAGAAAGTTGAATAGAAATAATAATTAATAAAATTGAAATCTTCATAGTCCTTGCAGTTTGGGACAGAAAATTTAAATTAGGAAAAGAACGCATTTTTTCCATGAGGCTAGTTTTAGTTGTTATTGAAAAAGGTTAAACTCTGTATTTAGAATTTATTATTTTTAACTATTTGATAATTAAAACACTTTTTTGTAAAAATGATAACTATTCAATTACAATGCTTTTATCATCAATTTTATAATTTATATTTTTAGAATATTTAATCAATTCAAATATTTTTTCTAAGCTTACATTATCAAATACACCTGTGTATCTATAATTTTTAACTCTTTGATCTTTGAACGTGATACTAATGGCATATTTTCTTTCAAGTTCTATGGCAATTTTTTCTAATGGCTGATTTACAAAAACTAGCCTATCATTTAACCATGATGTTTCAGCAACCAAACTATCATGTCTTATGTATGTAATTGAAGTAAGAACCACTTTATTATCCAATTTCTTAGAGATTTTTGTTGCACTTGATAATTCATCTTGAGACTTAGCAATGATCAATTTTTCAGTAGGTTTTAAAATAATGATATCCTCAGGTCTAGACTCAAGCGAGACTTCAATTTTACCTTTAATTAAAGAGGTTTCTAATACATTGTCTTGAGGATAGTTTCGAACATTAAAAGAAGTACCAAGCACTTTAATTTTAACCTTACCTGAATGAATAATAAACGGCGTTGAGCTATCATGAGCTACATCAAAATAAGCTTCTCCTTCTAAAGTTACTTCCCTTGTTTTACCTACAGAAAAACTAATATAAGTTAACCTACTGTCGGTATTTAGCCTTACAGTAGTTCCATCTGGTAGTTTTACAAAAGATTTAGAACCCCTTTTGGTTACAATTTCATTAACAAATGAATTTTGGTTCACAATATTTTTTTCTAACCGTAATGAATAATAAATGAAAAAAAAGGCAAATGTGGCCAAAGCAACACCAATATAAAAAAGTTTGCTTTTAGAAAGTATTGAGTTTGTATTTTCAGTTTCCTGATCTATTTGCGATTCGTCATTTTCAAACATTCCAGCTAACTGCATTTTAACATAATGAGAAGCATAAGCCTGATCGGCACTTGAAGAAGCCTCATTTTCACAATAAACTGGCTCAATCATTTGATCATATAAAAACTGAAAAGAAGGGTCAGCGGTTAAAAGAGAATAAATTTCAGCCAATTGCTCTTCAGTAGCATCACCAGATAGTTTTAAACTTAAAAGGTCAAAAAAATATTGTTCTGATTGCTTGTTCATTACTATATTATATTATGACTATGTTTTTGGACGTTGCCGTGAATCCAAAAAAAAATAATTTTAAGTAGGGGTTGTTATTTTAGAAAGTTTTGAAGATCCATACGTATTTTCCTTAAAGCTATCCGCATATGCGTTTCGATCGTATTTTGAGTTATCTCAAGAACTGTGGAGACTTCTTTGTAGCTAAGGCCCTCTTCTTTAATTAACCTAAACACTAATTGACACTTCAATGGTAAAGAAAATACAACTGTATTTACTCTTTTTGTTACTTCCGATAAAATATAAATTTGTTCTGGACTTTCTGAAGACGACAAATTATTATCTTCATTATCAATATCGTAGGTTAATGAATTATTGAATTTTTTAGATGACAAATGAGTGAAACAAGCATTTTTGACAGACGTAATTAAAAATAATTTTAAATTTTGTATCTGAGAGAGCTTATTGCCCATTTGCCATATTTTTAGCATTATATCAGAAACAATTTCCTCACTTACCGATTTATCCAATAAAATATTATAAGCAACCCTGTATAGAGTAGGGTGAAAAAATAAGAATAGCTTCTTATAAGATTGCTCATCTCTATAATAAGCCACTTTGCTTTGATAGTAAAGTAATTCTTGAGATGATAAATTCAAAGTAAATAATTTATTTTTTGAGTTAAATGTAAACCTTTTTCATATTCCTTAAACCAATTATATCAAGTACTACAAATAAAACAATTGGCGCTAAAACCATTTTAATTAAACTTATAAATACATCGCTAATTATTTTAAAATACTTTGTCTACTAAACTTACATATATTTTACACAAAAAGTCAATTAAATAAAATTCTTAAATTAATTAAGGAAATTATTTCTTTAGAAAAAGTGTAAAAAAAGTCTTAAAGCTCTTCACGGTAAATAAAAAGCCCATAAATTAGCACCTTTTGATCTTTAATGTTTAGCACTTCTGAATTTCTAAAAAAATACAAACTCAATAGGGAATTGCCTTCTTTGCTTCGCTCTCCAACTTTCTTGGGTTTTCGTTTTACCCAAAGCCTTTCAATCAATTGGTGAAATGAATTGATTGACTTTTTTAACTTTCGTTAAGACGCTTTTAGACAAATTACAACTACATTCTAAGCAGTTTTGGAAGGATTTGATGAGTTTTCATTCCTCTTTCCAGAAATAGGCCTTTTATTAATTTACAGCACTACCTTTAATTTATAAACATCATTTTATGAAAATCGCAACCTATTCATATTTCAGGCGGAACAAGAAATCCTTTTTGGATTCAGTTGTTGAAACACATAAGCCTCTTTTAGTAACAAGAAAACATGTCTTAACCCCCTAATTGTTGGATAGATTATTGGTAAAGGTTTGACATTTTTGGTTAATATCGGTAATAATTTTTATGCTATTCAACAAAGGGCTCTCTTCTTTATTTGAGATTAGTCTTT
>Ga0105051_10001666_pt1 | contig 29962 bp, 38 predicted proteins | sample FRY02_FD_78383 | JGI IMG/M metagenome (GOLD analysis project Ga0105051, IMG submission 78383) | Freshwater microbial communities from Lake Fryxell liftoff mats and glacier meltwater in Antarctica - FRY-02 (megahit assembly) | ecosystem: Environmental > Aquatic > Freshwater > Ice > Glacier... | reverse complement strand
GGGTATGTCCCTGGGAATCCATCAGTGGGTGTACCAGCAATGTTACATGGCGGCGAATATGTTATTAATGCTAGATCCGTAAGCAATATGGGTAGAATTGCTCTTGAAGCAATCAACGGTTCAAAATTTAGAACTCCATCAAGCACACCATCGATGGCTATGGCTGGGAAGCAATCAAGCATTAGCACGGTGAATATTAATGTTGATACTTTTATCGGGGAAGAAGAATGGTTCAAAACAATGATGAAGGATTACAATATAAATGTACTCCCAAAGAACCAAAGAAATGCGGGTAATGAGCCTAGAACCTTTAGCAGCTATAATGGTGTTAATAGAGGGAACTAATGACACCAGATACCGCGATAACACATCTTGTAGTTTTAAATAATCATGAAATAACTGAGCACAACCGCGTGTTCTCTTCTTCAATGACAACATCAAGTTCTAATGTTGAATTGGCAAATGGGAACAAGCGTCGATTTATAAAGAATGTAAAGAATCTTTACACACTAAGCTTTACATGGCTCCCGTCACTCCAGACTGAAACGATTGATGGTAGAAGAGGACGGGACTATTTGTACAGTTTGGCAACCATGTCATCTCAATTTAATTTATCAATTAAACTTAACCCAGACGACCCTTTCTATGACACGGTTGTTTATGTTGATTCATATAATGAAACTTTATTAAGGAGAGATATATCGGCGCAGTGTGCTTATTACAATGTTGATATTTCTCTAAAAGAGAAGTAAAATGGCTAGTAGTTTTTTTGAAATTACACAACCCTTCAGTAGCGGCATTGTATTTTACGGCCCAGACGGGACTGTTGATGCAGCAGCTCAACTGTCGTCTGAATCATCATTAACAGTTGTATTTAAGAAGACATCCGTAGCATCAGCCAATCTTTCAAGTTCAACATCGGTAAATCCTGTCGCCAGAAGAATTGTGCATGCATCTGCCACGCTTTCTGCTGGTACAGTAACACTAACTGTCGCTAGTGAAAGGCATGATAGTCTCGTAACTATTTCTGGTCAGACTAATCTCGTTGTAAATTTAACGAAAATATCCAAAGCGTCAACAACCGTTTCTGGCTCATCCACCATTGTATCCGCCTCTACGAAGATTTCTAAGGCTATAATTGGAATTACAGCAGAATCAAGTGTTGTTGCCTCAATTATAAGAATATCAAAAGCAATATCTAATATTTCTGGGACTGCTTCCGTTACAACCAGCGCAGGGAGAATTGCTAACGCTAAAGCTGTCCTGTCTGCGTCTATTATTGTATTTGCGCCAAAAGCAAAAATATTCCTTGCAACAATTAGAATCAACCTATCTGATCGGGCTGGGTTTGGATCATTAAACGCTAAAGCCATAAGATTTAGCAGCACATTAACCCCTGACTCTTCTTTGATTAGGTCATTGTTACTGCTAGACGGCAACCCTCTTACAAATCAGAGCAGAACGCTTAGCGTCTCGGTAGCGCCAATTTTTATTGAAAACACAAATCTACTTGGGGACACTGAGAGATATTATAAGAACAGTGCGGCTGGGGGAAAAAGAACATACAGTCTTAACTGGTCTTATATTCCCAACTTCAGAGAAAAGACAGTTGATACTCGTGAATCAAGAAACTTTATAAAAGATATCGCGATGGATGCTGATACTCACACATTGACAATATTGAAACAAGATGAGGCTGGGCTAACACCGTATACAGAAGAGAATTTGGAAGTCTTTGTTACTGGGTTTAATGAAAATTTAATAAGAAGAGACCTTCTTGATAATGTATACTATTTTAGCTGTTCAATGACATTAGAGGAGGTTTAAATTGTTATCAACTGGAATGCATAACTTACCAATATCTGACTCATTTAGTTCCGCCATCCTCGCACCAGCCCAGAAGATTAAGCCAAAAATAATCGCAACATGGCTAGATAGCCGACACCTGGAAAACCTTGTGGTCACAACGAATGACGCTTATTCGGCAGATAATCAATTGTACCCAAATAGAGGATTTTATTTCCCCGCTTCTGAATGCATGAACGGGATAGAAAGACAATCTTTTACTTGGGCTGTTGCTGGTGCAAAGGATATTAATGGAGACATCATAAAGGCTGACGGTTCGTGGTATGCGATGCCTTCGCTGATAACAAATGATCTAGCCAACACCCAGACTGGCAGTAATTTAGAATTCGGATGGTGGTCTAATTCTAAAAGTAATGCTGGTGTTCATATCTCATATAATGGTTATGGATTTTCGACTGATCCATATGTAGAGGCTTCATTTACAACAAGAAAAGTTAATAAAATAAAAATTGTCACATCGGAATTCTATGGTCAAATATACGATTACACACTGCAAGTTTACGACGGCTCCGCTGTTTTAGTTCTAACAGAGGAAGGCACTATGACATCTGGGTCATACTACCAAGAACACTTTGTATCGGAAGCACTCTCGACTCAAAATGTTTCTAAAATAAAAGTCACCGTTCGCTCAACAAAGAATCCAGAAGACTATGCGCGAATTCAAGAAATTGTTCCGATGTATCAAACAGATATCAGTGATAGCGTTATTTCCTACTCGGTGAACAGATCTCGTGATGTACACTCGACAAGCCTTCCGATAGGCGGCTCTGAAATTGGTTCTGTTGAGATAACAATTGATAACACATCTAAAGATTTTAATCTTTTTAATAGTAATTCTCTGTATGGACAATACATGGTAAAAAATGTAAAGATGGAAGTGTACACTGGATGGAGAATTAAAAAGCCGCAGATATCTCAAATAAACGATTCTTATTTAACAACTCAACTGTTATCAAACACATCTGCCTCAAGCAGCACCTTCACGGTTATTGATGGGTCAATGCTTAAGACTGGCGGTGCCTCAGATAAGTTTTTGGTAACAATTGATGAAGGAACCCAGTCTGAAGAAATAATCGCGTGCACTTCGACAAGCTCATCAAATGTTGTAACTGTTTATGAAAGGGGTTATGGCGGCACTATCGCTAAAGCTCATAGTGCAAATGCAACTGTAAAATTTGATATTTATGAATATGTAAAGAATGGAACATTCTATGTTGACCAATGGGGTGTCAACACGGACATGTCGGTTAAAGCTTCTTTACAAGATTGGACAAAATTCATTTCTGAAAGAATAATTAATTACGGGTTTTTGATGCAAAATGTTTATGTCGGGGATGCTGTAAAAAATCTTTTGATGAGGGCTAACTTCCCCAAAGCCGATTTTGAATCTCTCCATTCTTATGTTAATGGAGCAAAAAACAGGGGGGCGATTGCCGTCTATTCTTTTAATGAGGAATCAATTGATAGAAGTGGTAACAATATAGTTTCATCAACGGGATTGCGTGCAAGATTTTGGGGCATGCCAATTAGTAAAAAGAACATTTATGTGAAGGACATCCTTGCGGATGCAATCGATAAAGAACTATCTCCTTTAGACAAGGCAATGGGTGAGAAGAAGTTTGTATCACCCAGCTATGTAACCTTGTCTAAAAGCATATCTGACCTCAGTACGGATGCTTTGAAAATAACTGACTATTCTTTTGTTGGGGTGGATAATGAAACATATATTGATTACTTCAATGGTGTGTTCGATGGCTATTATGTCCCGACAGAAAGCGGGCTGCAGCAACTTATTTTATGGGTTAAATCTGGTGGTGTTGCTTTATATATAGATGATAAATTGATTTTGGACAGATGGAATACGGTTAACGCTTTCACGAGATATGCGTCAAGCAGCATTAATTTCACGGCTGGCGTTCCTAGAAAAATAAGAATTGAGTTCTTTCATGAATACAATGATGGTGCTACCTCAACTTTTAAATTACATCTATATAAAGCAATGGATGGTTTGTCGGATGAAATTGTCTCTGCGTCAGAATGCTGTACAATAGCCGCTCTTGACTCGATGGGTTGTAAAGATCCATCAAGCACCCTTGCGGTCGCTGATTCTTTCAACCATAGAAATACTGGAATATACATTGGGTCGCCAAAATTAAATCAAGATACTGGCTTGGTATCTGACCCGAACAACAAATCTGTTCTTCTGGACAGCAGCGCTTACATAAGAATCCCCTACAGCACATCAATAGATTTATCCAATACTTCGAGCCCATTATATACTGGTAGTTGGTCAATTGAATTTTTTGCAAAGTTCACTAGCGGTTCATTTAGCGGTGATGGTGAGTACATTAGTAATTGGGGCAACTCTGTTCCAACTTCGGGGTTTGAGTTTTTTAACAACGCCAGTTCTCATGGTTTTAAAATAAAGACATCTGCTGGGACATCTACGGTATCAAGTAGCAGTGTACTTTCAAATAGTTCTTTTTATCATTTCGCTGTGACATTTGAAAATTTAATATTGAAGTATTATGTTAATGGCGTTAGTGTTAATGAAGCAACTATAGCAACCCCTTTATCATGGGTGACTCAAAATATAACAATCGGGGGTAGAGGCTCATCTTATTCAAGCGGGGCCGAGGTTGCGCCTTCTTTAATTAGAAGCTTTACAATTGACGAGGCTGCTTTTTACAATCGGGCATTGTCAAGCGCAGAAGTTGCTGATCGATATACGGAAAGCGCCATGCAGCCATTGACGGAATTCGCATTTTTATATGGGAATGAAAGTTCTATCCGAGAGGTTGTTAATGATATTACATTTGCAGACCTAGGGCGGTCGTATATAAATGAAAATGATAAAGCAAAATATGAACATTACTATAGATTTTTTGAAGGGTCTATAACGCAACACGCATCCGTGCAGACAACTCTAAGCGATTCCACCAACATAATTGACGCAAATTACTCTGTAGATTTACAATGTAATAAAGTGACTATCCCAATAGCATCTTTGCAAACAGCAACATCTAATCTGCAAACGCTATGGGTCGCAGCAGAAAATGAAACACTCGGGACAACTGGGTTGTCTGCTAATATAACAAGTTCTTCCAATATCATTTATGTCGATTCAACCATCAACCCCGTGTTTGCCGAAACTGGCTATTTAAGAATTGGTAGTGAAATTATTGAATATATTTCTAAAACAGCGACATCGTTTAACGGTCTTGTTCGTGGTAAATTCCAAACAATCGCGGCTTCTCACGCAATCGGTCTAGGGAACGATTCAAAAGTGAGGGAGGCAAGATACTATGATATTAAGTTTGATAAATCTCCCGCCTATAATGTTAAATCTCCGCTTATATCGGCAATAAGATTTGAAGAGCCAGACATGGTGGATATTGTTAGATATATGCCGTATGCATACGGCGCTGAGTTAATTGTTTCTGCATCTAATAATACAGAAATTGGCGGTGTTGTATTTTTGCAGGGCACTAACCCCCTGACTGATCTCCCATATTTTACTGGCATAGCGGGGACGGCGGTGCAACTTAGTGAGCAGAATATCCAGATAAAGGAGCAGTCTTCTGCGCTTGATCTAAGTATTAAAAAATATGGATTAAAAGATTTAAAAATTGAGAGTAAATTTATATCAAGCGCTGTCCATGCTAAAAAATTGGCGGAGTTTATAATAAGCAAAACGCAAATACCCGTTCCAATTATTGATATAAATGTTACAACAATGCCATTCATCCAGTTAGGTGATAGAATAAGGGTATCTAATTTATCCTCTTTAGATATTGTAAATACAGATTATTGGGTTATTTCACACCAAATGTCAATTGGCGCAAATATAACTCAGGGTCTGACTTTGAGGCAGGTTTCTTAATGGCTATTAGCGAATCACAAATTGTATTTTATTCTGGCGGCGGTCACAATCATAATGGCATTAATTCGAGCTTGCTGGATACATCATTGTATTCAGTGTTTGATTTTAGTCTTAGCATTTTTGGAGACCCAGACAGGGAGAGAAGCCAGGTCCTTAATGCAATAGCGCTTAAAGAGTATATTGTCTCAACAGTTAATACTTCTGTGCTGCAGCCTGCTGGTATATTTTTGCAAAGCGGGACTATAAATGGCGTAACTCTGATTGATAATACCGTAACTGCAAACCAAATTGCGGCAAACACAATAACCGCAAACGAAATTGCGGCATTCACAATAACTGCAAATGAAATTTTAGCGAACACAATAACTGCAAACCAAATTGCTGCTGGGGCTATAACGGCAAGTGAGTTAGCGGCAAATATTGTCCTTGTTAACAATATTATATCCAGCGGCAATTTTTCATCTGGGGTATCTGGGTGGGCTATAAATTCAAATGGTACTGCTGAATTTGATAGCGCCTCAATTCGTGGTGGCATTATTGCAGGAAGCGTAAGCACCCCTGGTATCGATATCCTCTCGGACGGTTCAATAAGTAGTGAGAATTTTCAGGTGGACCCTGATGGAACAATTTGGGCTCAAAATGCAGTTTTATCTGGAGAAATTAATGCGACAAGTGGTACAGTGGCTGGCTGGCAGGTTAGCGCTAGTGAAATATCAGCCGATAGTGGTGCTATTCGGTTATACCAAGAAGCTGAATTTGGGGCATTGTACGCAGGCCTTAGTGCTGAGACTCAGATTGGGATCACATCAGACGCAATATTTTTTGCTAATCGTGGTGGTGTTACAACCGATATAAATGCTGTCACTGATGCTTATTATTCTTTAAGAATTACAGACGATGGCGGCGGGCAAAAATTCAAAGCATCTCCGCAAGTAGCTAGCATCTCAAACGGAGCGCAATATGCGTTCATTAGTGATGACGGAGTCGCTACAAATGGTGAAGTATTTATGAACACTGGTTATGTCACGGGACCAGGAATAGCGTACCCTGGGTGTACAACAGGCCCAGGGACTTTTAACAATATGGGTTTGGTCTGGAACAATCCAGACATCCGAGGGACAGTTGACAATGTTATTTCTGCGGTTTTGGGAACAGTTTCTGATGTAAGAAGTAAAACAAATATAGTTGATGCTCCGAAAGAGTGGGAAACGCTATCTTTAAATAATTTAAGAGTTGTTGAGTTCAACCCTGTAGATATTTTGGATGATGAAAATTTGCATTTATACCCAAAAAGATTGGGCTTGATTGCTCAGGAAATTAAAAACACATTCCCCCATTTAGTGTCGTCTATCAATGATGATGATGAAAGCGCTATTTTATCAGTAAACTATACTGGCTTGGTTCCTCATTTACTTCAAATGGTCCAATCTCTTAATTTACAAATTATAGATATTAAAAAAAGGTTGGATGCATAAATGACAAAAACAGACTTAGAGGCGTACATCTATGCGAGTATGTCTAATTACAGATCACCAAGTGTAAGCGTTGCTAGAAAGCTTTCAGATGTGATGTGGCGTGTATACGAGACTTTATTAACGGAAGATGGTCCAAATCAGTTGTTGTTCATTGATGAATGCATGGCAAACTCCTTTAAGAACGGGATATGAGGTATACTTAATATGGAGAAAATTTAATGGCATATGAAAATTACAACGAAGTTACATGGACTGACGGAACTCCCGTAACGGGGGCTAGGTTGGCGCAAATGTCAACCAATATGGATCAAATTAAGGACGCTACTGATGACAACCCACAGGGTTTAAAAAGGCTCAAAACAATAACCAGCAATTCGGCAACATACACCAATTTCTCCACAACCAATGAAATTATAAATCTCAGCAATGAGTCTGGGACTGGTGGTGGGGATAATCGGGTAACGATAGATGCTAGTCGCTATTACAGGGTATCTTTAAATTTCACTGGGTTTGCGGTGGATGCTAAAGGGGCGGAAGACTCAACATATGTTGTGAGTATATGGAGTGGTGTATTTAATACTGGAGTACCAGCAAGGGTATATTCCGCTCAATTCACCCCACCAATTTTTGCCTATATAAATGTCGCTACTGCTGGCGCTGCTGCAACTATATCTGATATCGCGTTGAGGAATAATTCTTACGATTCCCGCTTTGGTGCTGGGTTACATTCGGTTATTCTGCAAAGCAATATTTCTGGATTAAATAACGGTTCATTCTTTTCTACAGTTGAAAGATACCAGGGCGCTAGTGCAACCAATGCACCAGGCTTTTGGGTGCCAGCAACAACATCAGCAACAGCAACTGCTTCATCATTGCAATTATATGTCGAGGATATCGGCGGGGTCTAATAATTGAAAGATAGCCGACTAGCTTCTCAAAGAAAAGAAATTGATTGGTCAGCCAAATTTCTTACTGGAAAAGATAGCCCTAATTACAATGGTGGCAAGTACATTGATGATAAGGGTTATGTAAGGGTATTACAGCCAGATCATCCCAAAAATATTCGTGGATATACATATGAGCATAGAGTAGTCCTTGAGGCGTATCTTAATAGATACCTTGAGGCTTGGGAAACAGTTCATCATATAAACGAAATAAAGGTAGATAACAGGCTTGCCAACCTATTTTTATGCAGCACAGAAGAGCATAGTGCTTTACATAAAGAGGGTCATCGTATCACTGAGGCTCATAAGAAAAAGATGCGGGAATCGGCTAGAATAAATAAACCACACACAAAAAAGAGAAATGCCGCCAAAATAATTGTTATTAAAAAAAGACTCCCGTAGCAACTTTCCTTAGGTCTTTATGATATGATAGAGAAAACCAAAAGGAGAATACATTGAAAATATGCGCAGGAGAAGGTTGTAATATAGAGTTCGAGGAGCAAACGGCTAATCATAAATATGCTGACAAGCTCTGTCGTCAATCAATTGACAGTAGTGGTTTGTGCAGGTATAGGCGGGATAATGGGCTGTTTGAAGCAGAGCCAGACTTCCTGACTGGAGAAGTCCCCGCAACGGATAGCGAGCTGCGTCTGGTCTATAATAAATTACTTCAAGAATACACGAAGATAAAAACAAAGAGTGACGATCTTGCCGATGCCGTATATAGAGCTGTTAAGGAAGATATTGCGGCTTCAAAGAACGAGATCATCATTAAGCCAAAATTTACTAAATCAAGCAAGGGAGAGGAAGTCGCGGTCGCTATTATTGCTGACTGGCAACTTGCAAAGATAACACCAGACTACAATTCAAAAGTTTGTGAAGAGAGAATTTATCGCTATGCCGAGAAGGTCATTCAACTAACAGAAATTCAAAGACAAGATCACCCAGTTAAAGAACTTAGAATTTGGGCTCTTGGAGATATTATTGAGGGCGAGTTGATATTCCCAGGTCAATCATTCCTTGTTGATGGTGGTTTGTATAGACAAATTACTGTTGATGGTCCAAGAATAATGAAAAACTTTATTAACATGATGCTTGAGCATTTTGAGAAAATAACATTTGTTGGTGTTATTGGAAATCATGGAGCAATTGGTGGGCGGGGTAGGAGAGATCATGATCCTGAAACTAATGGCGACAGAATGCTTTATCGTATTACCCAATTAATGTTCGAGAAAGAAAGTCGTATCGAATTTAAAATACCAGATGGTCGCGGGGAAAGACACTGGTATGCAGTAGATACAATTGGTAAGTACAGAGCGATGCTTTGTCACGGTGATCAGTTTGGAAGCCTCTCAACATTTTATGGGTTCCAGAAGAAAGCTTATGGCTGGAAGATCGGTGCTATCAGTGATGACTTTGATGATATCTACCTTGGTCATTTTCACACACCAACAAAGATGACATTCAACACTGTCCAAGTTAGAATATCGGGAAGCCCTGAGTCTACAAATACCTACGCATCAGAGAGTCTCGCTGCAGCAGGAAGGCCATCACAGCCATTGATATTTGTCCACCCTGAAAAGGGAATTGTTACTGCAGAATATAATTGTTGGCTGGATTAATATGGCGAGGAGACGATTAACTGGATTGTATTGTCAGAAATGTTCTGGACGAGTTTTTATTGGAAATCAATATTATGCTTTTCAAAAGAACTTTATTGATCTGACATGCACAAGATGTTCATGGTCAAAGGATATAGAGGTTAAGAAGTTAAACTGGTTGCTTGACAAACTTGGGTTTAATAAAACAAAGGAATATCATGATATCAAAGAAACCAATAGCAAATAAATTTTATAAATATGCTGGTAACATAGTCAAGATAAAGAAGATTTCTAAGTCTAGAAATAAAATTTTTCTTGAAAATCTTACTGATAGGGAGCATATTGATGTCCCATATGAGCAATGTGAATTGCTTCTAACAAGACTGTATACTGTTGGCGAGGTCGCTAAAATTGTCGGCAGAAGGCCAGATACTTTAAGAAAATATGAAAGAAGAAATTTAATACCTTCCGCAAAGAAATTTGGTGAAGAATGTGTTGGGTATACATCTTGGAGATACTATGATGAAAGCGCAGTGTATGAAATGGTTGAGTTTTTTAACCAGCGAGTGCAGGGGCGACCAGTTGTAAAAACAAAAAGCAATATGCAAGGCACATTGAAATTACTGGAACAAAAAGTAAAACTACACAGATGAGGAGTTAATATGAGTAAGAGTGATGAAACAGGAACAGAAATTTGGGCTTCTTTAGGAATTACCAAAAATCTCGGTAACTACGAGTCATTGAGGCTCGACGCTGGCGCTCGTGCAAAGGCGGAGAGTCTGGATGATCCAGTTGCGTGGGCAAAGCTCTGGGAGTCTATTGATTCACAAATTGAGGCTAAGCTTCAAGAACTGGACCATGAAAAGTCTAAGTGATTGGGTGTTGGAATCAGTTTGTATAAATGATGAAACGCCATCTTCTTGGCTATCTTATAATATAAAAGATATAAAATATGCCAAGGATGGTTGTAGTCGATGTGAAGTAAGAATCCCCTGTTTTTTAAGAGCGTGGGGCGAAGATTCGTATGCGGGAGTGAACGCTGGTATATCTGAATATGATATATTGATGCTTACATGGAAGGAGACAAGTAAAGAAAATGGCAAAAACTGGGCTAGAAGCAATAAATTACTTCAAAAAATCCTGCAAAGAATTAAATAAGTTATACATTCCAGACTCCCCAAGGGAAGATGCGATTGCTGATTCGTTAATGGAATTTTATGATAACGATAATTTATTTAAGGCAATAGACCTTTTTGTTAAATCAAGGACAGGGCCATTTTTAATGTTTGATTTTGCTATAGAATCAAGGAAGTACATTGATAAGATAATCTCTGAAAAGAAAGCACTTGAAAAGTTTAAAGACATCGTAGAAGAAACAAGGAAGAGAATGGAATCTGAATGAACGATGAAATAAGATTACTTAACTCCATTATTGACACCAATGGTTATGTTGAGGCTGTTAATGGTGGTTCTGAAAATGTCTTTTTAGAATATAGAGACATATGGAGTTTTATCATAAACCATTATGATGAGCATAAAAAGGTTCCATCGAAAGATACCATCAAACATCACTATCCTGACTTTGATTTCGTCCCAACTCCAGAACCGCTTAAGTATTATTTAGATCAAGCGAAGCGTGAGTCTCTTTCTTATCAAACAAGAACTCTTGTCTCTAAAGCCAATGGAATTCTTAATGAATTAGGGCCTAAAGAATCCTTGTCTTTCTTAATGGAAGAAACATCTCGACTATATAAGTTCTCAAGTAGCTTGAAAGATACTGATCTCGCTGGTGATTGGAAAGAGCGAGCCGCTGCTCTCAGGGAAAGGTCACTAAAAGCAAATGGTGATTTGCAGGGTATTCCTAGCGGGATTAATGTAATCGACAAAGTGTTTGGCGGTTGGCAACCTGGTGATTTTATTGTTTTGTTAGGTTGGACTGGTGTAGGAAAATCTTTTATTGCTCGTTTATTTGCGGTTAATGCTTGGAAGGCTGGGTATAGACCACTTATTATTTCTCTTGAAATGAATAAACAACAAGAAAGTCAACGCTTCGACACATTGCTGAATAACGGAGAGGGCAACTTCACCAACTCAGACTTGGTAAAAGCCAACCCCGCAATTATTGATAAATATGAAGCATGGGCTGAGAAAACATTTGCTGGCAAACACGCTATCCATTTAGTTACAGCCGAGGGCCTTGAATCTGCTGACCAAAACATGGTTCAGGCTAAGATTGACCAGTATCATCCAGATATGGTAATCCTTGACTATCATGGTCTATTCGATGATTCAAGCGGGGCAAAAACAGAGACAGAGAAGGCTAAGAATTTATCAAAAGCCTTCAAGAGAATGGCTGTAAAGAACAATATTCCTATTATAGATGTTGCTGCTGTAACAATGTCTGAGGGGCATGGAGAGAGACCACCAGAGCTAGAGGAAGTCGCATGGAGTAAACAGTTGGCTTACGATGCAGACCTTGTTCTTGCAATCCATCGTGATTTAGAAACAGGGCTTTTCCAAATTGTATCCAGAAAAGTGCGAAGAGCAACGCAGTTTGGATTTTTCCTTAGATGGAATTTAGATACTGGTAAGTGGGCTGAGGAGTGGGATATTTAATATGGACAAAATTCTTAGCGGAACTGCTCAAGATATTGAGGCAATAGCGCGGCTTAGGCCATGGATGGAAGAAGAGGCTCGGGAAAAGTATGGTTACACAGGTAAAACAAAATTATTTACAGAATACCACAAAGAGTCTGAAACATTTTCATTCTCACTCATTTTCTGCGATGAATCTTGAAAATGAAGTAAAACTGTTATTCCAGAATTATGGTATACATACTCATACCGACTCTGGCAATGAGGTAACGATATATTGTCCGTTCCATCAGAATAGGAACACTCCATCTTTTTATATAAACAAGAAGACTGGGTTGTGGCAATGCTTCAACCCATCATGCGGGAAGAAAGGTAATTTCAGGCAGCTATATAGACAGATAACTGGCAAGGCATACGGCAAGGCAACCAGTTTAGACCCAGTTGCTTTGAAAAAAGAACTTGAAAAAGCCTTAAGCCCAGTTATCACTGATGAAGAAATAACTATTGACACCCTCATGGTAGACTATAGTTCAGATGATGCTAAGGAAAAATTTTCGTCTTTTCTTGAAAGAGGATTGGAGATGAAGACTCTGCAATATTTTGATGTCTGTTATTCCGAAACAAAGAAAAGAGTTGTTATCCCAGTAAGAAGCCATGACTTTAAGATTATGGGGCTCATAGGGCGGGCTACATCAACAGATCAGGAGCCTAGATACCTTTATAATACTGGGTTTAAAAGAGCAATAGTGTTGTTTAATCTTCAAAACGCTAAAAGGCATGATAGTGTAATTGTAGTTGAAGGTAGCGTTGATGCTATGAAGGTACACCAGGCGGGTTTCCCAAATGTTGTCGCTACATTGGGAGCACAAGTTTCCGCACAGCAAGCCAAATTGTTGAAGAGATATTTTGATAAAATTATTATTTTTTCTGACAAAGATGACGCTGGCGATGCAATGAAGCGTGCTATAATAAGTTCTTGCTGCGGTAAAGAAATTTACTCAGCGGAAGTTCCAGAGGATGCTAAAGACCCTGGGGAGCTGACAGTAAAGGAAATACAAACAAGCATAACAAACAAACAAATCATTATATAACAGGAGAAAACAAATATGACATTCACATCACTTAAAACATTACAAGAACTGGAGAAGGCAGTAACACCACCCCCTGGTTCTGGGGTAAAGAAATACTTCACGCTACAGGCGGGCGATTCGTTCAAGATTCGCTTCCGTCAGGAGTTAACTGAAGATGCAAAGAATTATATAGAAGAAGTTGGTACTGGAATTACAGTACCAGTTATTACATCACCGATAAATTGGAAGTGGAGAGTAGCATCAACTGCTAGTTTTGAAAAATTCAATTATCGTTGCTGGGGCACGGAGCAGTCCGTTGTTGATAAAGCGTGGAGACCTAAGCCACACTTCTTGGTCAATATCGCTGTCGAGGTTGAGAAGGGTGTATGGGAACCAAGAATTCTTGACACAACTTTTAACCAGCGCCATGTTGGTCTTACACTGATTGAATATGCTAAGGAATTTGGCACTATTACAGATAGAGAGTATAAGTATTCCAGGACTGGCTCAGCCGCTTCTGACACAAACTACAGCCTTATACCTTTAAATATTGGAGAAGTGCCAAAGGAGATTAAAGACATGCCGTTTCATGACTTGGAAAAGGTCTATATGGCATTACCATATGAGAAGCAGCAAATTTTCCTAACCACTGGAGAGCTAGAAAAAGACTCTTGGTAAATTGTTATTATTTGGGCAGGGGGAAACCCCTGCCCTTTAACAAAGGAATTTGATGAATAAGAACATTGTGCTCGATCTTGATGGTGTAATTGCCGATATTGCTGACGGTATTGAGAATTATTTATACGAAGGTGTTGGCAAGATTGATTCAGAATTTTATGATTACTCATCATGGCTAACAACTGACACAAAAGATGAGACTGCTCTACACCTTTTCTCTAAAAAGATATTTTGGAAAAACTTAAAGCCCTTTGAAGACGCTTGGTACCAAGTTAATTACTGGTTTGGCGCAGGGTTTGATATCCACATTGTGACGGCAAGAAGAAGTGAAGCGTCTGTGGTTATGACAGAGCCATGGCTTGATGGTTGGAAAATAAATACATTGAGGCCAAAATTTTCTAGGCTCAATGAAAAGCATTTAATCATAAAAGATATTAACCCGCTATTCGTTGTTGAAGACAACCCCAGTGAAGTAATTAAATTGAGGGAGAATGGAATTAACTGTTATTTGCGCAAGGCGTGGTACAATGAACCTTACTGGGCAGACCTGCCCTGCATAGACAACCTTTACGATTTGGATATTTAAATGACTGAGTTCGTTCACTTACACTGTCACTCAGAACACTCTCTCTTGGATGGCATGTCCACTCCCGAAGAGATTGCGCAAATAGCAAGCTCTAACGGGCAGTTCGCTGCGGCTATAACCGATCACGGCACGATGGGTGGGGTACTGAGATTCCAGGATGCATGCAAAAAGCATGCTGTAAAACCACTGTTTGGCGTAGAAGCATACTTCGTACCATCCGTAAAAAATGATGGTGATGGTAAGCATGAGAGATTCCACTTAATTCTCCTTGCAAAGAACAACCAAGGTCTTGAAAAATTGTTCAAGTTATCACAAATTAGCTGGCAGGATAACTTTTATTATAAGCCAAGAATTGATTTTGATTTATTAGAAGAAATGGTTGATGACGATATTGTTTCATTGTCAGGCTGCAGAGGTAGTTCAATTGCTAAAGCAATTGAGGCTGGCGATTACTCCAAAGCGGAGCAACTAGCAACTAGATTCAACTCTATCTTTAAAGAAGATTTTTACTTTGAGCTGCAGGCTTGGAACCCCAAAGTTATAAATGATGGATTACTGGATCTCGCAACATCACTTGGCAGGAAGGCTGTTGCTACTGCAGATTGTCATTTCCCAACCTATGCAGACAAGGGGTGTGAGGAAGTTTTGTTGCTTGTTTCTCAATACCCATCAATTGGCGCAGCGGCTATTAATAAGGCAAAGGAAAATTTGAAAACATTTCCCCCTGGTAATTATGATCTAGTTGAAAAGGTTAATCATCTATACCCAGATAGATTTTTGAGGTTTGATGATATAAATCCTTATGTGGCTAAAGGGTCAGAGGTGCTTTCTTGGTTTAAAGAATCTGGTTATGATAGACCTGATCTCTTGGAGAATACTATCGAGGTTGCGAGCAAGTGCAGTGCTGAAATACAAAAGAGAAGAAGTCTTTTGCCAAAATATATGAAGTCTCTTAACTCAGATGATTACCTGAAAGAAATGTCTGAGTTTCGCTTGGAAGAGTTGGGCTTAGGAGAGCAATACAGGGATAGATTAGCAGAAGAACTTTCTGTAATTAAACAACTTGGATTTTCTGACTACTTTCTTATCGTGTGGGATTTAATCTCATGGGCAGACGCAAACTTTGTCGGGAGAGGAACTGGTCGAGGCTCGGTGGGCGGCAGTCTGCTTGCTTTCCTGCTAAAAATTACAAAAGTAGATCCAATTAAATATAATCTTTTGTTTGCTAGGTTTATCAGTGATGAACGCAATGATTATCCTGACATCGATCTTGACTTTGAAGACAAGCGCAGAAATGAAGTCAAAGAATATTTGCGGGATAGATGGGGTCGTGATCATGTTGCCGCAATTACCACATTTGGAACATTCAAACCAAAATCTGCTGTAAAAGATGTCGCCAGAGTTCTACAGGTCCCTTACGAGGAAACTAACAATATCACTCCGTATTTTGAAACAATTGAAGAATTAATAGACTCGCCTAAGGGAAGGCTGTTTTGTGCAAAATATCCTGATGTCCCAAAAATAGCAAAAAGATTGGAAGGTAGGATTAGAAATACAGGGATTCATGCTGCTGGAATGGTTGTTTCATCTATTCCTTTAAACCAAGTTTGCCCTATTGAAACAAGGAAAGAAACCGATGGTGGAGAAAGAATTACAGTAACCGCTTTTGACATGATTGACGCTGAGGCGGTCGGTCTAATTAAAATAGATATTTTGGGTCTAAAGACGGTATCTGTCATTAAAGATTGCTTAGCGAAGGTCCTAGAACGCACAGGGCTCGATGTAGAGGACCAGTCCTTGATGCTTGATGACCCCAAAGTTTTTGAAAATTTTAATAATGGCAACACGGTTGGCGTTTTTCAAACAGATGCGGCTGCGTATAGAAACTTGATTGAAAGAATGGGAATAAATAATTTTAATGATTTGGTTGTAAGTAATGCATTAGTTAGACCAGGAGCATTGCTATCACAAGGACAAAAGTATATTGATTGCAAAATGGGAATAACTCAGCCTTACTACCCACACGAGTCAGTTCGTGAAATTCTTGAAGAAACATATGGCACGGTAATTTTCCAAGAACAATTAATGCAAATGTCTGTAAAGATATCTGGGTTCACATGGTCAGACGCTGACAAACTCAGAAAAATAATCGGTAAGAAAAGAGAGGTGAGTGAGTTCAAACAATATAAAGATAAGTTTGTAAACAACGCTATCATTCCAAAGATTGAGGCTAAGCAAATGTGGGCTGAATTCGAGATGTCCGCTTTGTACATGTTTAATAAATCTCACGCCGTTGCTTACTCAATGCTTTCGTATCAAACTATGTGGCTGAAGGTGAATTACCCTCTTGAGTTTATTTGGTCACTGCTTTACAATGAAGACTCTACCGAAAAAACAACGGCATATTTGATGGAAGCGCAGAGACTCAGTATTCCAATACTCCCTCCTGATATAAACTTATCTCAAGAATTTTTTACAACTGATAACTCAACAGGCGTTGACGCAATTAGGTTTGGTCTTTCTAATGTTGCTGGGTGTGGGGTTGCAGCTATTAATGAGATTTTTAATAAAAGGCCCTTTAGTTGCTTTGATGAGTTTAACAATAAATGTTCTAAATCAGCAGTGAAAGCACCTCTCCGTTTAAACTTTGAAAAAGTTGGCGCATACGCATCAATGAATCATATTTCTCAGTATCAACATGAGCGATACTATCTGCCAGTGCTTGGATTCTCTATTCAATCTGCTGAGGACAAAAACGAAATGGATGTTTTTGTTGGCAACTTATCTGAGTTCCACGAAATAAATTCTCCGTTAACTTTAATCAAGGCGATTGTTCGGTCAACCAAGAAAACTGCCCAATATTTGAGGATTGAGTTTGAAGATTTTTCAGGGTCAGCTACTGTCTTTGCTGATAGGAATACGGAGATGGCTAACCGTGATTATGTATACGCTTTAATAGGAGATAGAACACTCCACTCATTTTGTGATGCTTATAATTATATTGATACTGACTTACATAAGTTTATAATTCTTCGTCAAAAAGGCATTGAACATGATCGCAGTTGGCTTTATAAAACAGGTCTAGGGTATATTGGCGATGAGAAGACATTAATGTATATAATGCACTCAAGGGTCTTTACAACATCTAAGGGTAAGTTGATGGCGAATTTATATTGTTGGGATGGGGTACAAATTTTTAAAGTTGTTATATTCCCTAGAGCATATATAAAGATGAAAGGGATTGTTAAACAGGGGCAGTGGTATGCGGCAAGATTGTCTAAAATTGAAGAAGCTCCGACATTAACTCGCATGGATTCATACAAAGTTGAGTCTGACTCTGCTATCATAAGCATAGACAATTACATAGAGCGAAAGAATTTAAAGGAATCGGACTATTTAAATGCTAGCATGCAGGTATAGCGAAGGAGAATAACATGATTGAGCAGATGCGTGATTATGCCTACCGTAAATCAATTGGTAAAGAACTGTATCCAATTGTCCGCCAATGTGTAATGATAAATGAGTGGGCTGATCAAGTGGACGCGCTGCAGGCGAGGGAAGCCAAAGGTCGTAGAATCATCGCTGAATTGCTGCATGAGGTGGAAATATACGCCTACAAGGATTTAAAGCATGAACTCGATGACCCCGCCGATAACTATGTGATATCTACTGTTCAAAAGACTGTTAATAAAGCAAAGAGATTTATTAAAAAAGGACTCTAAATGTATACAATAGCATTTACTGGTCACAGACCACCAAAGATTGGTGGCTATAACATAGATGCACCTTTGCGTCAGGCTGTAATACAAAAGATAACTCAGGTTGTCCAGTATTATGCTAGTCACTACACGAACTGTCAAGCTATTGTTGGCGGTGCTCTTGGCGTAGACCAAGACGCTGCATCAATTTGCGACTCACTAGGGATACCATATCTTGTAGCAATTCCATGCCTGGGTCAGGATAGTAAATGGCCCAAAGAGTCTCAGGATAAATATAAAATTATGTTAGAAAAGGCATATAAAAGAGTACTTGTCCATAATGGAACATATAACTTTACATGCATGGACGAGCGCAACAAATACATGGTGGATAATTGTGATTTATTAATTGCCGTTTGGGATGGTTCCGAGGGTGGAACGGCGAACTGTGTCCGTTATGCTCAGCATGAGGGCCGAGAGATTACTCTCATTGACCCGTCAAAGTTATTATAAACAATAGACAGGAAATGGATGTGAACGAAGCAGAAAATCTCATCGCGGCAAACGCAATACTTGGATACCCCGAAGTACCAAAGGTGGTACGCCGACAACTCACAAGGAATGCTGTCCATTGCCGCACCTGTAATACAACCATTGAGTCTAGACACCGCCATGACTGGGTAGCCTGTGGCTGTCCACAAAACTCAGACAAGGGCATCTATGTTGATGGTGGTCTTGCTTATAGTAGGCGCGGAATTGGCAAGGATGCGGATTATTTTGATCTTTGTGAATATGATGACACGAAATGAATAAGAAAATTATTCAGATGTATTTTGATAGAGTTCTGTGGGAGATAGGCGACTTCTTTAGTGGGTGCTGGTATAGAAGGCTGGTTATTAAATCTGCTGGTGTAAAGTTTGAGCAGGAGCCGCGTATGTTTGTTACCAGTGCTACTGCTCTATTCGGTGAGGAAGAAGTTGAGTTCAATGCTTTTTGTGGTGTATGGGTCTGTTGGGAAACACATGATGAATATGAATACTTTGAGGGGTATTCAGGGGTGTCAGGGAAAGGCTCTGCATGGTCATATGAGGGCACATATGTTAGCAACTGGCACAGTGCTATTAAATCCGATAATACCAAAACTATTTATGACGGGTTTGATGGAGAAGTAGAAGACATCATTGAAGAGACATCCGAGATAGATCATAATAATAAAATGCCTGTTGAAACCGCCATGAATATCATATCAATGTGCTATGCTCATAAAGCAGGATTGCGATGATTAGGAGACAGCAATGAGTGAACCAGTGGATATTGCCGCCGAGATTCGGGCTTACGCGCTTGAGGGTTGCCCCACTACTGATACTTTTAATGAGTGGGCTGACCATATGGAACGGCTACAAGCAGAGTTAGAAAAAGAGCGCAGATTACATGGCATGGCTCGCTCAACAATCTCATCGCGCACCGACGAAGTGGAACGGCTACAAGCAGACCAAACGATTCTTTTAGCGACGGCACAAGACGCTTTAGAATGTCTGGTTGATTGGGCTAGTTATGCCGACGAATATTTTTTAGTTAAACATGATTTCAAAGGTGATGTCCAACGGATTTCAAGTGTCACAGACAGATTCCGCAGAACCCCACAGACAGGAGACAGCAATGAACCTAATGACGCAAGTTGAATTATCATTACACCGCGACTGTCTTAACGAATGGATTTCTAACAACCAGCTCGAAGATAATAACTCAGACGAAGATCGGATGCTACATATATTCAATGACTTCTGTGATGATGTCGAAATATCAATTGTTAAATAATAAAGGAGAACAAAATTAAAACCAAAGATGATCAAACAGAAAACCTAATCATTGATGGGATAACAACCCGCCTTGAAGATGGTAATTCAGAAGTTGTATACATAACCGTGAAAATGAGATTTTTTAGCGAGTGTTATGGTCGCTCGCGTGACCTGCTAGATGCTGTATCGGCAGTAAATGCGCTTATGGAAAAGAGGGAAAGATGCTAATTATTGACAAAAGACGCGGGGATCTTATGCCTCAGCATGATGTCATCCCAACCCCCAGTATTGGGCTGAATAGGGCGCTGGGTGGTGGATTAAATTCTGGTGCAACCCATTTATTTTGGGGCACTCCGTCAGTAGGTAAAACAACTATGTGCTTCAGAATTATTGGTGAGGCGCAGAAGATGGGTTATCGCCCAATTATAATAGATTCTGAGTCATCTTACAATGACGAGTATGCCGCTAAGTGCGGTATTGATATTAGCGATGTTGTAATTATTCAGGCAACAACAGTTGAAGATATTATGAAGAACATTATTGGGTTTCTTAATGATGATAAAGAGAAGCATATCTTCTTGTTTGATTCATTGTCCAATATTATCAAGGAAGAGTTTTATGATAAGCCCGAGAGTGGTAAGGCCCTGGGTCTGCAGGCGCGTTCGCAAGGATACTTACTGCAAAAGCTGGTTAATTATCTTCATAAAGAGAGGAACATCATGCTGTTTGTTGCTCACCAGACTGTTGACTTAAGCGGTATGTTCGCCATTACGAAGGCTAAGATGGGGAATACTGTCCACCACAATATGCACAATGTTGTTAAGTTATTCCTTTCTATGTCTAAGGCTGAAATGGAACGGGACAATACAAATAAGATTACTTCTCAGAGGGCTGTTTGGACTATTGAAAAAACAAAGCAGGTACCTACAATTGGATCAAGTGGTTATTATTATGTTTTACCGCAAGAAGGACAAATTGATAAAGCCCGTGAAGTAATTGACATTGCTGTTGAAATGGAGATAATTAGTCGCAAAGGAGCGTGGTATACTTATGGGGATAGCAAGTGGAACGGCATGGGCGCTATCGAGTTGACTGAAAAACAGGGTGCCGAGATTGAGAAAGCTATTAATGGCGAATGAAGATGATTATAAATTAATATATGTTGGGGGGATGGCTATTCAATGTCGCAAAGGCTGGCTTGAAATAGTCACCAATTGCTATGACGAATTACTTAAGATAGACCCCGACTTCACGGTTGCTCAGATTAAAGAAAAATTTGGCACGCTCCGTTTCTATTTTGATACAAGAACTGAATTGTGGGACGAGATGCAGGCCGTTGTCACTAAGTATGAGCATATGTCAGCCGTGACTTGTGAAGTCTGTGGTGCGCCAGGAGAGTGTGGTAAACAAAAGGGTTATTGGATTCGGACAACTTGTGAGGCCCATCGTTAAGCGCACCGAGAAAGAAGAAATTAAGCGTGATCACGCAAAGCCTGTCAAGAACTCTGGGCGCGGCGTTAATAAAGGTGACGCTTCTTTGCACAAGTTTCTTCTTGATTATAAGCATAATGGGAAGTCTTTTACTTTAAATCACAAATCCTGGTTGAAGATGCGTAAAGATGCGTGGAATGCTAATTATAAATACCCGTGTATTTCTGTTGTCTTAGGCGAGAATTCCGAGACAAAGGTTGCTATAATAGAGTGGGAAGTGTTCGTTGAGTTGATAAAAGGAAGTGAATATGAAAAATAAATTTTTCTGTGACGATTTGAGCGGGTGGAGAGTCTTTGGATTTGGCTACGGCGTTCCCTCTGAACATGGGGATTGGTATATTGGTCTTTATTTATGGAAATGGAGTGCTGGCTTCGGTCGATATAAAGATAATGTAAAACAGGCAGTAGTCAAAACTGAAGACCTAAGAAAGGATATTTAATGCCAGATATTATAATAAATAGAGAAATCCTCAGTGCCCATATGGGTGATAAGGCAGACGAATTTCTTGAGTGCATGAGGATCGTGGAAGATATTATACAACACCCAGAAGGGTATCTTGGTGCGCAGGCTATTAAGTACGCAAACATACTGGCTGCGTACAGGACTGTAATGATTGTCAAATCACAAATGTTTAAAAGAAGATCGACAATGATGAGTGAGCAAGATAAATTTGTTAATGATATATGGAAAACTATGTATGAAGCATTATCAGAGAATATAAATACATTAAAATTAGCCGCAAAGGGAGTAAACAGTTGAAATCATTAGCACATCTTAAAATGCCAAAAGTGGAAAAACCAATAGTTGTTGAACAAGAGAGAGATCTTGTTGAGGCCATTGATGAGCATTTGGCCTTAAGAAATAAACCTAGTTTTAAGAAAGTAAGCGGGTTCCACCCTAGTTATACAAATCAGTGCTCTAGATATTGGTGGTATTTATTTGATGGAGTTAGCGTGACTCCTAGTTTTAATCCACAAACATACCGTATTTTTGATAACGGTCATGCTGTGCATGACAGGCTTTATAGTTATCTTCGAGAGATGGGTATTTTAATGGCGGAAGAAATTAGTGTTTCTTATAGCAGTCCCCCAATTGAGGGTACCGCAGATGGTATAATTAATTGGTATGGAGAAAAGCTGATTGAATTAAAATCTATTAGTGCTGAAGGGTTTCATTATAGACAACTTCACAACAAACCAAAAGACGAACATTACCGACAAGCCCAAATATATATGGAGTGCCTAAATCTCGACGCAGGATATGTTATTTATGAAAATAAAAATAATCAACAAATCTTGCCAATATACATCGAGAAAGATAAGGATTTCATCGAAAAATTGTTTAAGAAATACAGGAAAATTCATGCCTCGTATACGAGTGGAGAAATTCCTGTTCAACCTTACAAGATAACTTCCGCCAATTGCGGGGCTTGTGATTTGAAGAAACACTGCTGGGCAGAAGGAAAGCAAGGTAAGGGTGACGATGTTGAATCGTTTTAACTTTATCTGCAAAACAATCGATGTACGACCAAGAATTGAGAACATGTGCGCATAAGGAATGCAGTAAAGAGTTTAAAGCGAAAGTTTATAATGCTATATATTGCTCTGCGGAATGCAGGAAGATTGTAACAAATAGAAATTTATTAGCCAACTATTACGAAAAGAAAAAGAACAAAAATAAAAAAAGAATTTGCAAGACAAATGAATGCGGCGCTGTTTTATCAATTTATAATAAAGAAAAGATATGTGAAAGATGTAAAAGGGAAGCCTATGTCAAAAGACTTGTCGGGTGGGGTTGGAAAGAAAGCGATGTAAGAAGAGGCATTGAATGAGTATAAAAAGCATTGTCTCAAGTGTAAAATCAGAAAGAATAATTGCAATAGACCCTTCTTCGCATTCGCTTGCCTGGGTTGTGTATGACATAACTTTAGAAAAGATAGTTCTTGTCGCTTCTGGTAAAATTGATTACAAAAAAGATAAAGACATATCTATGAAATTTAGGGCAATAGATACTGGGTTGAAAACTGTCGTGGAGTCCTATAGTCCCAGATATGGTATTATTGAACAATCAATCTATGTTCAAAACTTTGAGACTAGTCGGATTATATCTTACATAATCGGTTACTCTTGGGGAGTTTTAAGTTCTAGCAATTGTGTTGTTTGTGATGTGAACCCATTAACATGGAAATCTGGTATTGGATATAAAAAATTATCCAAAAAAGATACAGAGTTATTCGCCAACAATGGAAAGAAGGGCGCTATCCACGCTAAATTAAAAAATGAAAGGAAGCGGCGCGTCAGAGAGATTGTAAGTAAATTTTTCCAAACAGGAGACATTAACCTAGATGATGATGATATTATTGATGCTGCAGGCATTGGTTTATGGTATGCGATAACAAAAATTCAGGTCAATAAATAATGGCTAATGAACCCTACCGCGACAGGGCGTTCCTGTATGAAATGTATGTACAAAGAAGAATGAATTTAACAGACATTTGCAAACATTTACATAAAACTTACAATATAGAAATTACACCGCAAGCTATTTATAACTGGGTAAAGAAATATGACTTACTTAAGTTTAGAGGAAAAGGGAGAAAGCTTTCAACTGGTGGACAGACTCGGCAGAAGTCTCAGGCTCAACTGAATGCGGAAAGCAGAAAGAGAGATATAGCAAAAATGAACAAATTTAAAAAACAAGGACGAGGTAGATAATGAGAAGAGCAGTTACTGTAGGAGACATTTCGTTATTCGCCAAGGTTGATATGGTGTATAACCAAGTCCGCGTAATCGAAGCAAAACAAAATCAGACAAAATATAAATGTCTTGGATCTGGCGAGTGTTGTCGAATTGGACTAGTCATTCACATGGCTGAATGCGCAAATATTGCTTTTAAACTCAGGCAACAATATTATTTATATCTTGAGGATAAAGGCCAGGAGTGCGCGACTGATTGGTTGAATGGCGTTGTTTCTGACCTCAAAGAAGCAATGTATGATGAGGACTGGGTTCCTGGTGGAGAAACAAAAAGACACTGCGCCTTTTACAAAGGGGGGTGTACCATTTATGCCTATAGGCCGATGGTTTGTAGGTCATTCGGGACCATAACAAGTGTTGATAATTATTGTCCTAGAATTAGGAACGCTAACGGGGAGATTGATTTTTTCACGGGCGACTCAGTTCATCAAACGATTGTAATGTTCCAGCAGTTCTTAAAAGAATATTCTGAGGGGAAGGACATTGGTTATAGCTTAGTAGTCTATATGCCCCTGGGAGTCCTTAGTTTTTTCCTTGACCCAGATGAACTAGAAGAATTACAGGAGAAAACAGATCCTAAATTTTGGACGGCTGTGCAGGGGTGGTTTAATTATAGAGTTCAATTCACCAAGTTGCATGGTTATACATATGAAGAACTAGGTGTATTTGCAAAAGATGCTGGGGTGCCAGTAAGTTTCCGTGAGAAAGAAGTTGACGAAGTTTAAAAGATGAAGGATATTCTTTTTTTAGAAAATGTCATAACCAACCCAAACACTGGTTATGGATACACAAGCGAGATGTTGGTTCCGCAATTAATAAATAGCGGGTTAAATATTGTAAAACAATCTGACAATGCTGAATATACCAAAGAAATTATTAAAATCCAACGGGATCTTAATATTGGCTATCAATATATAGAATGGAGTAAGGCAGATATTGTAATTAGCCATTGTACCCCTGACACCTTTATGGAGTCTAAAAGTAATTATACAATAGGGTTTACATACTGGGAGCAAAATAAGCTGCCAAGTAGATGGATTGATAGTTGTAATAAAATGAATGAAATTTGGACAGTTTCAGCAGAGATGAAAAATGTTTTTATTAATTCAGGGATAACCAGGCCCGTTTATGATTTTAAGCTTGGCGTTGACCCAAGTGTGTTTTACCCCAAGAAAAGGTCTGTGGGTGAACAATTTGTTTTTATGAGCATGGGTTCTCCAAGTACCCGCAAGAACTCCCAGATGGCTGTAGACGCTTTTCTGAGGCTGTTTAGGGGTAATGCCGCATATAAGTTAATATATAAAACATCAGGCCCAGCAGATGCCAGGATATTGCAAGGCAAAACTATGATTTCTAGTATTTATGATCATCCACAAATTGAAGTTATTGATCACTTATTATCTGTTGAGGAATTAGGGTTGTTTTATGATAGAGCAAATTGTTTGCTTTATCCAACAGCTGGAGAAGGGTGGGGTTTAATCCCATTTCAAGCAATCGCAAAAGGAATACCAACTATCTGTACTAATGCATTGGCTTGTACTGAATTTGCCAACATGTCAGTCCCTCTTGATTATTCTTGGACTTATAGAAATTGTAACGGGATATATTCCAATGCGGGTATGTTCGCGGAGCCAAATTTCGATGATTTATGTGATAAAATGTTATATGTAGTTAATAACTATGAGCAAGTTTCTAATAAGACATTTGAGTCGTCTAAATATATAAATAAGAACATGACATGGGAACATGTCTCAAAGGAGTATTCTGATAGGTTATGGCAAATATTGAAAAATACGAAGAGCCATCTCTTCTAGATCAATTAAAGCAGGTTGAAGATGTTGGGCTGCTTTATGTAAAAGGTTATAGCAATACAGAAATAGCCGCCTTGTTGACCATGACTGTTGATCAAATAAAATCTTGTGTTCTGGAATATAAGAAAATATTAAACAGACAGGCTGAGAACGATCCATATTTCTTAGAGAAACTACAGTTTAACACAATTAAAGCTCTCCAAGAGTTTGATCAGTTAAGCAAGGAAGCCTGGGAAACCGTTAACATAGCAACAGATCATGGAATGATCCCCGCAAGAATACAGGCTATAAAGCTGGCTGGAGAGTTGGCTACAAAGAAGGCTCAGCTTCATAAACTGTTAAGCGGGAACCAGGCCGACAACATTTATGTTGCAAGAATGCAAAAGGCGGAGAATGTTAATCAAATACTTTCTATGATTCTTCGAGATGTCATTTCCAAACATCCGAATATAGCAAACGAAGTCAGGTCTGAATTGGAAATTGCTTTTGCAATTATGAACGCGGAATAGCCTATAAAATGAATCTAAAAATGTGTCCTATAAAGGTCTATGTAAAGGGTTTAAAACAGCCCCTCATAAAGGTTCAAAATTTAAATGTTGGTTAATATGTCTCTCTATCTATATGAATATTCTTTTGGAGATTTAATAGCATGAGTGATTTCATGAGCATGAACCTTGATCTTTCTGATTTTGATAGATTATTGCGTTCAGATGATCTTATCGAAACACCTGTCGATATCCAAACATTTGTCCAAGATAAAAAATTTTTAGGTTTACCTCCGCTTTCCGATATTCAACTAGAGATTGTAAAGCATAGCACACAGATTTATAAAGAAAGAACTATGATATCAATGTATGGGGAAGAAAAGGGCAAAGAGCTTTATAAGAATTATACTGTTAATGAAGTTATTTGCATGTTAGGTAAAGGATCTGGGAAAGATCATTGTGCTAGAATATCTATGGCTTATACTGTATACTTAATTCATTGCTTAAGAGATCCGATGGGCTATTACGGCAAAGCTCACGGTGTGTATATTGACTTGCTTAATCTTGCTGTTAATGCTCAACAAGCTCAAAGAGTTTTCTTTGAACCATTTAAGAACTTATTACTTAGATCCCCGTATTTTAATGAAGTTGGATTTGAACCAAGAGTATCAGAAATATTTTTCTTTTCAAGACCAGTTAGATGTTTTTCTGGTCACTCTGAATCTGAAGGTTGGGAAGGATATGAGGTTATGACTGTGATTTTGGATGAGATCGCGGCTTTTAAAACAGACGCGGAATTGCGTGGGGAAACTAGATCAAAAGGATCTGCGTCCGCGATTTACAATATGAGTAAGCTATCCGTGATGTCTCGATTCCCAGAAACGGGTAAAGTTATTCTTCTATCATTCCCTCGCTATAAAGGTGATTTTATTCAACAAAGATATTATAATTCCAGGGAAAAGAATGAGCCAAAAACTTGGTCAATAAAAGCATCAACATGGGAAGTTAACCCAACGATTACAAGAGAACAATTGGAATCAGAATACATTAGAAATCCATTAGAAGCGCGAGCTAGATTTGAATGTGAGCCTCCTAATATGGAAGACGCTTTCTTTAGAGATGCTGATTTAGTAAGAAAAGCGTTTATGTATGGAGATGACCCAGTAGATGAAGAAGGTAAATTCCATAATTGGTTTAACCAAACAGATGGTCAAACAAGGTTTATACATATCGACTTGGCCTTGAAAAGAGATAGGGCTGCGCTTAGTATGGTGCATTGTCCTGGATTTAAAGAAGTAAAGACAATTAATGGTGTTGAAAAGTTACCTATTGTAAATGTTGATCTTGTTTATTCATGGGAAGCTTCTATAAACAAAGAAATTAACTTTGCATCTATTAGGCAAATGATTGTTGATTTGTGTAGAAAATTTGATGTGGGCCTGGTTACATTTGACAGATGGCAATCTATTGAGATGATTCAAAGCTTAAGATCTCAGGGTATAAATGCAGATTTCCATAGCGTTAAGAAAACAGATTATGATACTCTTATGACTTGTATATATGATACAAGATTGCGTGGATATTGGAATGAATTATTGGTTGAAGAAGAGCTTTTGAAATTAAGATTGTTTTCTAATAATAGAATTGATCACCCCAATAATGGATCAAAAGATTTAGCTGACGCTGTTGCTGGCGCTACATTTACTTGTCTGGAAAATATGGCTATTGATACCGAGTTTGAGATAGAGGTATTATCTCCAGATAAATTTTGGGAAATCAATGAAGATATTGAAGAGTTTGGCACTGTGACAATTCGTAATGAAATGGGTCAGTTCACGCCAGGTTTTAACCAAACAAATGTTCCTGCTGAACAATGGCTAGAACAGTTATAAAATATGATACACTACACTATCAAATTAGAAAAGGAGCAAGTAAATGAATCCACTAGATAATATTAAAATTACACATGAGGATGTGCTAAAGCAATTAGTCCAGCAAAACTCTGTTCTATCTACCGATATTGCGGTGCTTCGTGCAGAAAATTTAAAGCTGAAGGAATATATTACTGAAACGGCTCCGAGCAATGCTAAGGCTGTTGAGTCTCCTAAAGAAAAATAATATTTTTTCGTCTTTGATGTAGTTTTTGACTTTAACGCTGGTAGTGTGCTTAGGTACAGAAAAACCACAAACCAAAAACAGGAGAAAAAATGCTAAAGCTAAATAAAGTAGATAGCCTTCCAGAAATCGTAAGAGCTGGTCGTCATTCAGAAGAATTGACTATGATTATTGGTGCCCTTAAAGAGTCGGTAAAATATGGCACTGTGTATAGTCTTGAGGGAATTACTGCTGGTAATGCTTACAATTCAATGCAACAAAGAATTCGCGCCCAGGCTAAGAAATTGGGTTTCAAAACAGTTGTTCGTTTTGATTCAACTAAGGGTTCTCTATTCTTCAAAGCAACAGAATTGGTTACCATAAAGACTCCGATTACTGTTGTTAATAACAATGTCGCCGTTAGCGCAAAAGAAATTGCTGGTATCAAGTCAAAGGTTAAGACAAAGTAATAAAATAAATTAAAAAAGCCCTCCGTCTAATCAGCGGAGGGCTTTTTTTTATGTCATAATAGATGTATATGATTACTACTCAAGAAGAAAATATTGAAATTACCCAAGAACAGATGAGTCAATGGGTTCCGTTTTTCGCGCTTCCTTGTTATGACAGACAATTGACTGAGCCTTTCTTTATGTCTTTTATCAAGACAGCTCTTTACTTAAAAGAAAACAATATGCGGTTTTCTATGGCTACCGTTAGCGATTCCTTAATCTCTCGCGCAAGGAACACGCTTGTTGCTAAGTTTATGGCTAACCCAATTCATACACATATGTTATTTATAGATGTTGATCTTGGATTTGAGCCAGAGGCTATCCTTAAACTTCTATGGCAAGATAAAGATATTGTAACCGCAGCATATCCCATTAAAGAAATTAATTGGAAAAAGGTTGCTGATTTTGCAAAGCAAGGGGTTGACCCTGCTAAATTATCTGGCAAATCAACGAGATTTGTTGTCAATCCAGTTAAGCCTGGAAGTAATGAAATCAAAGTAGATAAAGGTGCTCTTGCTATATATGACGCAGGAACTGGGTTTATGTTGATTAAAAGAGAAGCGATTCAGAAAATGATGGATGCTTATCCTGAATTGAAATACAATGACGATACTGGTTCT
>Ga0105051_10001614_pt1 | contig 30405 bp, 29 predicted proteins | sample FRY02_FD_78383 | JGI IMG/M metagenome (GOLD analysis project Ga0105051, IMG submission 78383) | Freshwater microbial communities from Lake Fryxell liftoff mats and glacier meltwater in Antarctica - FRY-02 (megahit assembly) | ecosystem: Environmental > Aquatic > Freshwater > Ice > Glacier... | reverse complement strand
GTCTGTGGGGGTTGGTGGTCGTTTCTGGCGGGTGCCGCCGACGTTGCTGCTCGATGGCCGGCGGAGCCGGGCTCGATTGGTTTGTTGGTGCGGTGATGTGGCGTGTGTGCAGCACGCGTCGGTAACCCTCGAGATCTCGAGGTTCGCCGGGTGGCGGGGAGTGCGAGGTCGGATCTCTGAACCAGCCAACAGAGAGAGCGGAGCGAGAGGGATTCGAACCCTCGAGACAGGTTAACCCCGCCTACACGATTTCCAATCGTGCTCCTTCAACCACTCGGACACCGCTCCAGTCGGGTGGGAGCATACCGAGGTCGGGTGGGTGGCCTTGCCGCTTGTGTGGGGTGGGGTTCGATGGCTCAGTTTCCGTTTGGGGTTAGACCCCAAACGGGAAACTAATCCGCCTAATCGGCAGAGATGCCGACGCCGACAGGGCACGACACGCCGGTGCCCGCAAGACCGCAATACCCGTTCGGATCCTTGTCGAGGTACTGCTGGTGGTAGTCCTCGGCGTAATAGAACGTGGTCAAGGGTGCGATCTCGGTCGTGATCTCACCCTTGTGCGCCGCGGTTAGCGCGGCTTGGAAGGCAGCACGCGAGGCCGCGACGAGGGCGAGCTGTTCATCACTGCTCGTAAAAATCGCCGAGCGATACTGCGTGCCAACATCGTTGCCTTGACGGTTTAGCTGGGTCGGGTCGTGCTCCTCCCAGAACACGCGCAGAATCTCTTCGCACGAGATTTGGGCAGGGTCGAAGACAACGAGGACAGCCTCGGTATGCCCCGTCTGGTCCGTGCACGTCTCGCGATATGTCGGATTCTCAGTGAAGCCGCCGGCGAACCCAACTGCGGTCGTGTAGACGCCTGGTAGGCGCCAGAACAATCGCTCGGCACCCCAGAAGCAACCCATGCCGACGACGAGTTGTTCGAGGTCTGCGGGGAAGGGCGGCTGGAGTGGTGTGCCTAGGACGGTGTGGTGTTCGCTCACGGGGATCTCCTCGGTTCGGCCCGGCAGTGCGCTTGTCGCGTCGAGGGACGCGTGGCGATTAGCACGGCGCGAGAGAAAGGGCATAGGCATAGGGTACCTATCTGCACGCATCGTGTCGGCGCTCCTGCCGCCGGATTACATCCCGCCGCGTTCCGCTGCGATGCGAAAGGATCTTCTAACTCTTGCCCATCGAACCCGCCCCCACCACGCTTGCCGAACGACCATTGACCGAGCCACATCCAGACCGTCTCTGGTCTGATCATCCCGACCGCACACGGATCCTCGCCGAGCACGCCAAGGCGATAGAGCAAGGAGAGCCAGGCTATCTCGACCCCAGCACGGGTCTGTTTGTGATGACGGCGGCGGTGCACGCCCAGCGCGGCGTTTGTTGCCAGCGCGGTTGTCGGCACTGCCCGTACGTCATATAACCGACGCTACGCGTGTTGAGCATTGCGGAATACCTCTGCCGCCTGCGCGATAGCGACACCGTACGGGTCGGCACGCGCTACCGGCTCGGACGCGTACGCCTTCAGCGGAACTGGCGAATGTCGACGCCGTTGAGGTCGAGCTCGCTCCAGTGATGGTCTGATGTGCCCACCGGCGGCTCGTCAGGCGCTACACGATTGCGGTTACCGAATGCCGAGTTCGGAAAGGAGCGCGCCACCGCGCTCTGCCGCAGCTGCAAGATCAAGCACGGGATGCTCAAGGCGGTTCAGGCGATCGGCATCCGACGTCGCCCGCCACTTGGCAAGATCATCAATCGCCGCCATGTGCCCCATGCGTTCGCATGCGGCGCGGAGCTCGTTCAGGCGAAGATCCGTTGGCATGGGAAGAATATATCGCGCGATCAACGGCCGTGGTAACGGTGTTGGGGTGCTGTACGAGTCATCTACCACCGGTCACAAACCGTGCGCTTGAGCGGAACGCGGCGTTGGCTGGGTAGACTCGTGGCATGAGCAGCCTCCTCGCGCAGACTGTCCCGCTCGCATTCGCTGCGGCGATCAGCCCGCTCGTGCTGATGGGTATCCTCGCGATTCTTGGTGGCGCGAATCCGAAGAAGCACGGGATCGCGTACACGCTGGGCGTTGTCTCCGGGACCGTTGGGCTGCTCGTGGTCGGCATGCTCGTGATCGGCGCGCAGCAGGGCAAGGCAGATGCTGGTCCGCTCGGCTCGACGACGGCGCATCTGATCATCGGCATCGTGCTGATCGGTTTTGGCGCTCTGATGGTGCGCCCCAAGCAGAAGAGCGCGAAGGACACGGCCGACCACAAGCATCGGCAACTGATCAAGTCGAATGCGCCGCTGGTTGAGTTCTTCCTACTCGGCATCGTCTTGATGTTTACGAACTTCTCAACGATCGTTGTACTGATCGCGGTCTTGCACGGCGTTGCTCGAGCCGGTCAGGGCTTGGGTGCCAACATCATCGCGCTGGCAATTGTCGCCTTCATCACCGTACTGCCAGCAACCGCACCGCTTGCAACCGCGTTGTTCGGTGGCGAAAGGCTCTCGGCAGATGTCACGCGCCTCGGCGGTTGGACGACGAAGAACGGAAAGTACATCACCGCCGTGATGTTGGTGGTGTTCGGCTTGCAGGACGTGCTGCAAGCATTCGGACACTAGCCCCGAGGTCAGGCTGTAGGTGCGCTGGCGAACCGTTTTTTTACGCGTATATAAGCGATGTACGTGACGAAATGGGAGTGTTGATAGGTTTGCGATGTGCGCTCGAAAACCCACGTTAACGCGGGTTCGCACAGTTGCTGGGAGTGTCGCCCCAATTGCGAACCGAGTCGACCAGCAGTGCGAGCGTGGGGAGCGCGGTCCAGCCGTCCGACTGCGCACGCGTGCAGCCCTACGCGAATACGAGCAGCCCCGTCGCGACGCTGCGGGCGTACGTACTCATTCTGCTATGGTTATGAACGGTTCATAACGAGGTGACTATGGCGCGCAGCGCAACATCGGTGGCGTTCTCGGTAACGGAGAATGATTTGCCGCGGCTTGAGCGCATGGTCACCACGTACGGGCGGGGCAACCGGAGCGAATTGCTCCGCCTGCTGATGGATCGGTTCGAAACTGCTGAACGCGCGGCGCGCTTGCGGAAGCTGCAGGCGTATGGGGCGGCCAAGTCAGCGGAGCGGGGTATCGCGTTGGAGGACGTGGTCAATCTCGTTCGCGACGTGCGCTCGACCATGTCACCACCCGCGTGACCGATCGGCTCCCCGTCGTCTTCGACGCAAACGTACTCGTGGGTGCGGTTGCCGCTGGCGCGTCTGACTTCGAGTCCTGGCCGAGCCCGCCACTGACGAGTAGCAACGCGTTCGCCGACTGTCTCGGTATCGCGAACGATGCGCGCGAATTCAGCCTCTACCTCTCGGAACACGTATTGACGGTCACCGCGCACGTGTTGACCGATGCAGAGCATGGCTTCGGCTGGGACCTCGAGCATACGCGCGAGTACATGGGGATTCTGATCGAGATCGCCCAAGCGTCGGGTGGCGGAGTGCTCGATCCCCGGGGGCGGGTGAGTGACTGCTCCGACTTTGAGGACAACCGTATCCTTGAGCTCGCGCTGGCGTGCGATGCCGCCCTCATCGTCAGCGACGATGCGCACCTTACGGAGTTGTCGCCATGGCGAGGACGTCCGGTCTTGCGTCCGCGCGAATTCGCCGCGAGAACCGATGTGATGCGTCGATCCAATTCCCGTTCAGACGACTGATCCCCGCCCCGAGGTGGGATTCGAGAGCCGGCCCAGGGGCAGGCAGGGATGGGTGCGGTTCCTGGCCGGTGTCTTCGACGCTGCTGCTCAAGGCCGACGGAGTCGGGCTTGACGGAGTTGGTGATGGTTGGCTGCTGATGATCGTGCAGCACGCGTCGAAAACCCACGTGTAACGCGGGTTCGTGCGATGGCTGGGAGTGGCGCCCCAATTGCGAACCGAGTTGACCACCAGGAGGCGGAGAGGGTGGGATTCGAACCCACGTTAGAGGCTTAACCCCTAAAACGGTTTTCGAGACCGCCGCCTTCAACCGCTCGGCCACCTCTCCGCGCTGCTGGGTAGCCTAGCGTGGGCTCGATTCGCAAGCGCCATGAAATACGTGTGTCGAATTATGCAATGAGCGCGTGGGCACGATGACATATCTGAGCGTGCGTATGTCGGCGCGATACCGATTATCCTGCTGTAGCGCATTGCGCTACACTGCGCTACATGGCTACTCCACTCAGCATCCGACTCAATGACGACGCTCTGCAGCGGCTTTTCTTTCGTGCACAGGTTGCGGGACTTCCGCCGCGCACGTATGCCCAGCAGTTGATTGAGGAGGGCATGCGGATCGCGGAGCATCCGTCCGTTCGCTTCACTTCGGGGCCTTCGGGGCGCCGCGCCACCTTGGCCGGTTCGGGTCTCGATGTCTCTGAGGTCATCTCGATGCTGCGCGCGTCGGGGAATGACCAGGCCGAGACGGCTGCGACGCTGTCGATTTCGACCGCGCTTGTCGAGGCGAGCATCGCGTATTACGGGGCGTATGCGGGTGAAATCGACGAGCGCATCGAACTCAACCGGCTCGAGGGCGAGCGAGGGCGAGCTGAGTATCTGGCTGGAATGGAGCGCCTCGTCGGGTGAGGTTCTTGCTCGACGAGATGATCTCGACCGTGGTTGAGCAGGAACTGATTGAGCGAGGCATCGAGGCTCGGGCAGTGGTTGGCGATATCAGCCTCGCATCGCTGCCCGACGAAGACATATTCGACCACGCGCTGCAACAGCGGTATGTCCTGGTCACAGCCAATGTCCGCGACCTGCGGCCGCTCGCGATTGCGCAGGCTGGTGTGGGAGGTCACCTCGGCATTGTGTTCGTTATCGGTGACGTGCCGCGATCGCGTTTCTCGTGGCTCGCCGACCACCTTCATCGCATCGCAACCGAGGCAAAACACGATGAGGCGCTGCGAAATAAGGAGCTGTGGCTGTAGGCCAATCAGCGGGTCGTGGGGCGTCGTTTTGGGCGTTAGGGCGCGAATCAATACCGGTCCCGCAGTAGCCATGGTTGCGGGTTCTGGCTGCCGTCTTCAACGGCTCGGCCACCTCTCACATGCGGAGGTGACTGTTCAGATGCCGAGCCCATCCCAGTAGGCCTTCGAGCGGCGCGCTTCGGAGATGCACTCCTCGAATGGTGGCCACTGATAGTCGGTGAATTCGATTTCCATCGAGACTGGCCCGGAGTAGCCGGCATCGTCGAGCGTGTGCAGGATGCTTGGAATGTCGATCTCGCCATCACCGAGCGGCGGAAAGTCGGCGACGCCTTTACCGCCCCGCTTGTCTTTCAGATGCACGTGGCCGAGATACGGAAGTGCGAGGACGATGTCTTCCTCCGGTACGGCATCGGTGTAATAGATGACGTTCCCGGGGTCGTAGTTGATGCCGACCCAAGGGTTGTCGATCTTGGCGAGAATCTCCAGCCCGATCGCAGCGGTCGGCAGCAGGTTGGAATCCGTCTCGATGCAGAGCCGAATGCCTGCGGCCTCGGCCTCTTCTGCGATCGCCCGTACGTTCGTAATGAACGCGTCGATCTCTTCGGGTGTCTCGGCGTCGCCCGTGAAGGTATTGAGGACCTCGATGCCGAGCTCTTTACCAGCCCGCAGCACGTTGGTCAGGCGTTGCCGACCAATTTCCAGGTGCAGCGGCGCATGCCCACTCATCGAGATGCACCGCAAGCCGTACTGGTCGAGCAGGCGTTGGCAGTTGGCGATCTCGGCGGGCCCAATGTTGTCGGGGTCGAGATGCTCGAGAAAATCTTTCACCGCACCAATTTCGACGTTCTCGAAACCGGCCTCTGACAGGCCCTGCAGCGCCTGTTCGAGCGTGTAGGGCAGGAAGATAATCGACGAACCAGTCTGGGTCCAAGCAGCCATCTGAGTCTCCTTTATGGGGTTTCGCACCACTGCAGCGCCGCCACCGCGAGGGCTTTGGCGGCGACCGTGATTTCGTCTACGAGCACAAACTCATTCATGCCATGCGCGATGCGCAACTCGCCCGGGCCGTACACAATCGACGGAATTCCCTCGCGCTGATAGAACGTCGAGTCGCACGCTGCCCCGAAATTCGACGGGTGGTCGGGCGTCGGGTCGGGCTGGTGTACTCCAGTCACCGCAGCGTGGGCCTCAACCATGGTTTGCGTAATCGGCGCGTCCCACGGCTGCTCATAGCCCGGCCACGACAAGTGCCACGTCAGTTCTGGCGGGTTGTCGCGCAGCCACGGATCGAGTTGCGCGGCGTGATGCACCTGAGTCGCGATCTGCGCTTTGACGTCCTCCGGATCGAGTGTCGGGCTATGCCATGCGACGTATTCCACTCGCGCTCGATCGGCGAGCGATGCGGGGAACGGCATGCCGGCATCCGCGTGCAGCACATTCGGGCCGATCGTAAACCAACCGTGCGGAAATGCGGGGTGCCGCATCTCGACACCCCATTGTTGCTCCAACTGCTGTAGGGCCTGGATGAGTGGAATCACCTTTTCGACTGCGTTGACACCAATCGACGCGCCCGGACCACCAGGTCGCGTGGCGAGCGGGCGGTTGCCAGCATGCGTTGCCTTGCCGACGATCGAGACGGTGAAGACGAGCGCGCTTGGTGCGACGGAGTTGATGCTGAGGGGAGTGGGAATCGACGAGGGCTCCGTCACGATCGCTGCGTCCGTCCGATGCCCCGCGCGAATCACTGCCGACGTGCCGACGTCGTGCTCCATCATCTCCTCGCCGATCACTGAGTGGAGGTGCAGGTCGCCCTTCAACTGCACGCCACAATCCTCGAGTGCTTGTGCCACCGCCCACATCGCTGCTCCCGAGGCCTTCATGTCGGTCGAGCCGATGCCGTAGAGGCGGCCGTCGATGATCTGCGGGTCCCACGGGTCTCCCGTCACCCAGCCCTTCGGCTCGACGGGCGAGACCGTGTCGACGTGCGCGTTGAGGGCGAGCGAGCGACCACCACCCGAGCCGCGACGAATACCGACGAGGTTCGAGCGTTCGCGGTCCTCGGCGATTCGACTTATTTCGAGGCCGGCACTGCGATAGCGCTCCTCGAGTAGATCGTTGACGAGCGTCTCGCCGCCAATCACGTCGCTGCGCTCAACGCCCGGCAGGCTTGGATTGCGCGAATCAATGCGCACCATGTCTTGGGTAAGGGCAGCCGTTTCTGCGGCAAGCGTATCGATTCGATTGAGAACAGCTTCGCGAACATGGCTCATGTGGTCTCCAATTCTGCAGTGTGGTGACTGTAGAACATGGCTGGCCTGAGGGCGAGTGGCAATCTGTCGTTCGTGGCAGTGTGGAGCCTTCGAGTTTCCGTTTTCGATTGCTGTAGCAGATCTGCTACAGTCGCTGCATGGCGACAATTCCACAGCGCGAACTGCGTAACAACTGCTCCGACGTGCTCCGCCGTGCGGAGGCCGGTGAGGAGTTCGAGATTACCGTTGATGGGCGCCCGGTCGCGCGTCTCACTGGCATCGTTGGTAGGCAACGGTTTGTGCCGGTGGCGGATTTTCTTCGCCTGTTCGACACGCCTCATCACGCAGACTGGGATTCGTTCAAGCGTGACGTCAGTGACGGCATCGACCACGGCATGCACGATCCGTACGAGCGCCACGCATGAGGGCCTTGTTCGACACGTCGGTCGTGATCGACCCTCGGGGAGCAGATTTCGGCGGCATAGACGCCATCGCGATTTCGACGATCACACTCGCGGAACTCGGCGTTGGTGTCGTGCAGGCCTCCGATCAGATGGAACGGGTCAAGCGCACGATCATCCTGCAGCGGGTGCGCGCCGCGTTCGAGGAACTGGTGGTCGACGCTGCTGTGGCGGATGCCTATGTCCTGGCCGCAACCGCGATGCATGCCGATGGGCGCAGCCCGCGGCCTCGCGCGTTCGATTTGCTGATTGCGGCCACCGCCATCGCACACGATTTGCCGCTTTTCACACGCGATGTCAAGGACGTACTGCTGCTGCGTCACCTGATCGACATTCGCCCAGTTCCTGCGCACGCCTGACCACCCGATGCTGCACGGCGGGTACACTCCCCCGCATGAGCGACCCAAAGCCGATGCGCACGCGCGGACCAATCGATCTGGCGGCCGTCGAGACGGCAGCGGGCGATCTATTGCGCGGACTCGGCTATGACCTCACGGACGAATCGCTTGCCGAGACGCCGCGTCGCGTCGCGCGGATGTACGACGAGATCCTCACCGCCACGCCGTTCGAATCGACGACGTTTCCCAATGATGGTGAGTACGACGAGCTCGTTGTGGTGCGTAACATCCCATTCCATTCGCTCTGCGAACACCACCTACTGCCGTTTACGGGTGTTGCCCACGTTGGCTACATTCCTGGGCCGCGCATCGTCGGGCTCTCAAAGCTGGCTCGTGTGGTCGACATGTATTCGCGCGAGCTACAGGTGCAGGAGCGCATGACGGCACAGATCGCCAACTGGTTGGAAGACACGCTCCAACCGCGCGGTGTTGGCATCGTGCTTGAAGCCGAGCACCTTTGCATGACGGTTCGGGGTGTGCGCGCCCCCGGCAGTCGCACAACCACGTCGTCGGTGCGCGGCCTGCTGCGGAACGACCCGCGTACACGCGCCGAATTCTTGTCGCTCGTTGGCGCGTCCAGCGGCACGTAAGGCGTCGTGACCACGCGCAATGCCCGGCTCTGGTTGCTCGGCGCAGTCGTCGCTGACATCGCGTTGCGGCTGCGTTTCCTCAACGTCCCGCTGAGTGTTGACGAGGCGGGGTACGGCCAGGTTGCGCGACTCTGGAGTCGTGGTTTCGCCTTGTATGGCGAGACGGCTTGGGTCGATCGGCCACAGGGGCTCGTCGGCCTGTACCGGTTCGCGGTGTGGTTCGGCGACGAGTGGGCGATCCGCATGCTCGCACTCACCGCCGGCGTTGTGCTGGTGGTGGCGGTGGCGGTGATCGCCTGGACCATCGGCGGCCCGCGCGTGGGAATGTTGGCTGGCTGGCTGATTGCGCTGCTTGGCCCCGCCCCACACCTCGAAGGGTTTACTGCCAATGGCGAGTTGCTGGGTGGTGCCGTAGCGGCTGCCGCGATCGCGGTCGCGATTCGTTGGAGCGTGCGGCCACGCCTATGGATACTGCTGACTACGGGCGTCGTGGCGGGGTGTGCACCGCTCGTCAAACAGTCCGCCTTCGATGGTGTCGTAGTCGCCGCCGCGGTCGTGCTCGTGATTGCCGTGCGCGAGCGTGCTTGGCGCGCTGGAGTCACTCGAATATTGGTGCTGACGGTTGGCATCGCGATTCCTTGGGCGCTTGCGATGCTCGCCGCCGCGAGCGCTTCGCCGGGAGTCGGCGGCTGGTGGTACGCGATCTATGGGTATCGTGCGGCTACCGAATCGCTGCTGTCGGGCGACTTCGGTTTTCGCCTCCAACTGCTTGGCAAGTCGATTCTCCCGATGCTTGTCGACGGGGCACCATTGCTTGTCTTTGGCGTGGTTGGCTTTGTCGTATTGCGGCGCCAGCGCCAGTCGTTGATGCCGCTGGTCTGGCTTGGCGCGTGCGCTGTGGGCTTCCTTGCCGGTGGTCTGTATCACCCGCACTACTGGGTACAGATGCTGCCGCCGCTCGCGATCTTCGCGGGCCTTGGGGCGGATCACGTCTGCGCCTGCTGGCCGCGACGTCGGGCCCTCGCCGTGGTCGGTGTCGTGGTTGCGATTCCGCTGCTCGCATCGCTCCCCGTCTACTTCGCGTCAACGCCCGAACTCGCGTCGGAGCGCTCCACGAATGATCCGCGTGTGATCTCGGCGAGACCCGTGGGTGCAGCCGTGGCAGCGGCGACGATGCCGACCGATCGCGTCCAGGTCTTGTGGGCGAACGCTGCGGTCTACTGGTATGCCGATCGCATTCCCGCCACGCGCTATCTCTGGTACCGCAACATCGAACGGATCCCGGGAGCGAGCGCGCACGTCGCTGCGGTCTTTGCCGGCTCGAACCAGCCGGAAATCGCAGTCGAGTACCAGTCGGTAGACGCGCTCAACGCGGATGGTTCGATCCAGCAGGTACTTGATGCGCAGTATCAATCGTCCACGGTTGATGGCATTCGTATCTGGCAGCATGAGCGCCATCCCTGAAACCCGTCCTTCAGGGCGGGGAGGTTCATCAGTGTCGTGCGAAGTGGCGAGGGACGGCATGATGTCGGCACTACGTCGGAATGGTGGAGGATCAGATGAGTTTGAGCGAGGGTCGCGCAGTGATGCGGAGTCGAATCGGTACGTGGGGAGCATGGGTAGGAGCCTTGACGGCGGTGCCGGCGGCGATCGGCCGCCCAACGGCTGCGGCAGCAGAGGCTGCCGGCTACTCGTGCCTCTGGTATCCCGAGGGCATGGGTGTGCGCGAGTCGTTCTCGAACGGTGCCGTGCTACTTGGCGCGACCGAGCGGATCCTCGTTGCGTCGGGGATCGCGAATGTCTGGGCGCGCGACGCGGTCAGTTCGGCGAGTGCCTCCCGCACGCTCAACGACTCGTTCGACAATCGGTTCTTGCTGGGTCTCGGTGTGAGTCATCCCCCGCAGGTCGACCCGCGCGGATTGACGACGTATCTCAAGCCGGTTTCGAAGATGCGCGAGTACTTGCAGCAGATCGCCATCGACCAATTCGATTCGCCTAACGGTGATGCTGATGCAGCGACACCGCCGGTCTACACGATCATCGCTGCGCTCCGCCCACCGATGCTCGAGGTCGCGCGAGATTTTTCGCTCGGAGCGCACCCGTACCTCGTGCCCGTCGAGCATACGGTTCGGGCCCGCGAGATCATGGGTGCTGATCCGATTATTGCTGTCGAGCATAAGGCGATCATCGAGTCCGACCCGGCGAAGGCGCGCGAGCGTGCTCGTGCTGCGATTGGCTGGTACCTCGAGATCGACAACTATCGCAAGAACCTCTTGTGGATGGGCTTCACCGACGCGGACATCGGCAATGGTGGCTCGGATCGTCTGATCGACGCCCTCGTGGCGCACGGTGACGCCGAGACGGTTGTCGCAAAGCTTCGCGAGCACCTTGCCGCGGGCGCCGACCATGTCGCAGTCCAAGCACTCGGCGACGAGTCGGACCCCACGGGTATCAAGATGCTCGAGCAGCTCGCGCCGCTGCTGGACGCGTAGCGGGAGCATGGGGTCAGATTCGCTTTCGTGGTGAGGGCGGACGCCACATCCGCGGGGTTGTGAGGTCCGCCCCAAAGGCACCACCGAACCAACGGTTGTGACTTTCGTGGGGGGCGGACCTCACAACCCCGCGGATGTGGCGTCCGCCCTCACCACGAAAGCGAGGAGCCCGGCGGACATGATGGGCCCGGGCCCACCATGTCCGGGCAGCGCCGCTCCGCTTTTCCCTTTGTTCTGCGAAAAAGTAGGCTGTATAGTTTGGTTTTTGGCTTAGATGCTTGGTTTTCGGCGCGGACATGGTGGGCCCGGGCCCATCATGTCCGCCAGCGCTGTTTTGTGATGGGATTTCGTGGTGGGGGGCGGACGCCACAACCGCGCGGATGTGGCGTCCGCCCCCTACACACTCAAGGTGTTGCGACGCTCAATAGAATCCACACGCCACAACCGCGCGGATGTGGCGTCCGCCCCCACCACGAAATCGAGCCTGACCCCATCGCGAAATTGACCCCTTTGTCCAGTCCGCTGTTCAGCCTTGTCTAGCAGCAGTGCTTGGATTCCGACGGTGCCACGTCGATCCCCGGGCTGCGCGCAAAGAAGCCATTCGGCTTGAGGTGAAAACCACTCCGTTCGACGGGCATCACCGGCCAGTCCTCTAGCCGCGGAATGTGGTTCGTCCCGAACGTGTACCAGAGCACGACATCCTCGTTTTCGAGGGCGCGGTCGGCGGCCGTCCACCGCGGTAGGCCATCAAGGCCTTCGTGCTGGTAGGGGTGGTCGCCGGCGGGGTAGAGCTCGTCCGCCTGCTGCCGCGTGACCCACAACTGGTGATACATAAAGCGTGCGCGCTTGCCGATCACCGATTCGGCGTCTGCCATCGGCCACGTCACGCTACTTGGCATCAGCTTGTAGCCGACCGGATTGCCCGTGTGATTCGTCTTGGACGGGTTGACGACCTTCCAGTAGCGGTTCGCGTACGGATCGATATCACGCTGAGCGCCAGCCTCGGACGACAACACGGTTTCGCGTACGAAATACGCGTTGCCGGCGGGATTATCCGACCCCATTGGGTGTGCGAGCGAATTGACCTCGACGACCGAGTTGTTCTCTCCATCAATATCGAGGTCGAGGCGCGCACAGAAAAGGTGCTGATGGTACGGCGCGAGCAGCCCCTCGTCGAGCAGTGTCGCCGATGGATGCTCGACGCCTGGCACGCCCGCGCGTGTCAGCAAGATGCCCGTCAGCTTGGCCTCAAACTCGATCGTGCCGTCCTGGTAGAAGTACCAGAAATAGCCGTATTCGTAGTTATCGATCGTGGCAATCGATGAGGCAACGAAACGGCGCCCACGGCGCACCTCGACATGCCCGTCGGTGTCGGTGTGCTTCCAAAGAATGCCGGTGTCTTCCTCGTGCAGGCAGATGCCATTCTTGACGGTGTGGACCTCGCCGGCAGCGTCCGCGATGGAGGTATCGAGGTAGACGATCTCGCCGAGGCAGTCACAGCCGAGCGTCAGCGAGTTCGTGTAGTTGCCCAAGCCAAACTCGCCGGTGTCGAAGGCGGCTTTGCGTGCGGCACCATTGATGCCCACATCACCGTACGGGATCACGAGCTCGGCAATCGACATGCGGTGTGCGATCTTGCGTTCCTGCCCGTTGTCGTCGAAGCGTACGTCGTGGATCACGAGACCCTCGCGTTGGCAGTGGCCGAGACGAAAGCGCCAGCGATCCCAGTTGACCTCCCAGCCGTCGACAGTGAACGACGCGCCCTCGGGTTGGATGATGTCGAGCGCTTTCAGCTTGACGTTGCCACCCGTCTGGTGGAGGCGATACGGCCACGCATTTGGTGGCGTCGGGATGCCGTCGGTGTCTTCGACCTCGACAACCTCGGCGGTGTCGATCGCGACGATCGCATGCAGACCACCAATCGGATGCGCGTACTGGTTCGCATCCGGCGTAGAGCGGTGCCACATTGGTGTCCAGAACAGGCGCCGTCCATCGTCGAGATGTTCGGGCACATCAATGCCGAAGGGCCACGTCTCCATGTGCACCTGTGAGACGTCCTCGATGCCACGTCGCTGCAGGCCCTCGATAACACGTGGATCACTCTTCGCAGCCGCGATGCAGGCGATGGCTTCGGGCCCGAGCAATGCGGCTTTCTGGCCGGGTTGTGGATCCCAGCGGCGCACGGTGCCATCGAGCCCGACGACGCTTTCAATGAGGAGGCCTTCGGCGCGATCCCAGACGGTGATGCGCGCAGCCCGATCGATTGCGGCGCCTTGCTGCCACGCTGCGAGGACGGTCTTGCTCGGTTCGTCGAGCAGTGTGAAGACGAAGAGGTGCTGCGGTCCGAGCTGTTGCTCGCGGCGGAGAATTGCGATCGCGGTGGCGAGCTCGTCGGGGCTGAGCGGGTCTAGCGGGTGCGCCGGCATGCGTAGAAGCCTAGAAGATGATCACTTGGCGAGTGGCTTCGGTCGAGCGAATACGATCGAAGGCGATGTTGATGTCGTCGAGCGTGATGCGCTCAATCATCTGGTCGAGCATGAGGTCGCCCGATTCGAGCCAGCCGATGATCAGCGGCCAGTCGCGCTTTGGCAGGAAGGTGCCGTACCACGAGCCGGCGATTGTGCGCTCGCCCATGACGAGGTTGAGGCTGGCGACCTGCGACAACTCCTCCTCTTTGACCATGCCAATCAGCGTGGTCTGTCCAGCGAGCCCTGTCATACGGATTGCCTGGTCGATGGTGGGCAGGTAGCCGAGCGCCTCAAAGGCATGATCGACGCCGCCGGTTAGTTCGCGCACGGCCTCGACCGCATCGACCTCGCTGGCGTTAACGACGTGCGTTGCGCCGAGTTCGCGTGCCAGGGCCAGCTTCGACGCATTCGTATCGACGGCGACGATTGTCGTCGCACCCGCGATGCGTGCGCCCTGGATGGCGCTGAGACCCACGCCACCACAACCGACGACGGCTGTTGTGTCGCCCTTGCGGACCTTGGCCGTGTTGATCGCCGCGCAGACACCGGTCGTGACGGCGCAGCCAACGAGTGCGAGGTACTCCCACGGCAGATCCGTATCGACCTTAATTGCGGCGACCTCGGGCACGACGGAGTACTCGGAGAACGTCGAGGACGAGTAGTGGTGCACGACCTCTCCGTGGAGGGAGTAACGGCTTGTGCCGTCGAGCAGAAAACCAGATTCGTACATGCCTTGCTCGGTGCAGAGCGCGGGCCGTTCGCGTTCGCACATGCGGCAGTGGCCACACGGAGCAACCCAAGCGAGCACGACACGGTCGCCGACGGCGAGCGTTGTCACTCCCGGACCGACTGCTTCGACGGTGCCGGCGCCTTCGTGCCCGAGCATTGATGGCAGGGGTACGCCATCTGTCCACTCGATGGTGTGGAGATCGGAGCGGCAGACGCCGCTGGCGCCCAGCTTGACGAGCACCTCGCGTTCCTTCGGATCGGCGACGACGAGATCGTTGTGCACGATCAGTGGTGCGTTAAATTCGTGGAGGATGGCGGCGCGGCAGGTTCGCATCGGGAGATCATCGCACAGTGTTGAGTGGTTGACGCGGAAAGCAGCAACCCTCTAAACTGTGAAATGTCAGTTAGATGGCCAGACTGGACGCGTAAGCCGTATGCACCCAAACGAACACGCCCTCGACAACGCACCATTCCTCTGGCGCACCCCCGACCCGCAGGCGTCGTACGACGCCGTCATCGTCGGTGGCGGATTGCACGGGCTCGCGACGGCGTACTACCTCGCCAAGAACCACGGCATGACGAACATCGCGGTCGTCGAGCGTGGTTGGATCGGCAATGGCAATGCAGTCCGCAACACCACGATCATCCGTTCGAACTACCTCTGGGATGAGTCGGCGGCGATGTACGAGCACGCACTCCAACTCTGGGAGGGTTGGTCCGAGGAGCTCGACTACGACATCCTCTTCTCGCAACGCGGCGTCCTTAATCTCGCGCATAACCTTGGCGACGAGCGCGAAAGTATCCGGCGTGTCAACGCCAACCGACTCAACGGTGTCGACGCCGAATGGCTCGATGCGGAGGCCGTCAAGGAGTTCTGCCCCATCGTTGATATCTCGCTCGACGCGCGCTACCCCGTGCTCGGTGCGACGTTGCAGCGTCGCGGTGGCATCGCCCGGCACGACGCCGTGATCTTCGCGCTCGGACGCGCCTGTGATGCGTTCGGCGTGGACATCATTCAAGGCTGCGAAGTGACCGCGATCAATCAGGTCGATGGGCGGGTGACGGGCCTCAAGACGACGCGTGGCACCATCGCCGCTGGCAAGGTTGGGATCGTCGCCGCTGGGAGCACGTCGTTGCTCACCGCGATGGCGGGCTTCGAGGTGCCAATCCAGTCGCACCCGCTGCAGGCACTCGTGTCGGAGGTCTACGAGCAGGTCCTCAACTGCGTTGTGATGAGCAACGCCGTGCATGTCTACGTTTCGCAGGCACACAAAGGCGAACTTGTGATGGGTGCTGGCATTGACGCCTTCAATTCGTACGCGCAGCGTGGTGCCTTGCATGTCATCGAAGAGCAGATGAGTGCCAGCATGCAGCTCTTCCCGCTGTTTAGTCGTGCCCGCGTGCTGCGCACTTGGGGCGGCATTGTCGATGTCTGTCCGGACGCCTCGCCAATCGTTGGCCTGACACCCGTCGAGAATCTCTACATCAACTGCGGCTGGGGGACTGGCGGCTTCAAAGCTACGCCGGGCTCTGGCTGGGTGATGGCGCACACGATCGCAACGGGCGAGCCGCACGCACTCAATCGCCCCTTCTCGCTCGAACGGTTCGAGACGGGCGAACTGATCGACGAGCACGGCGCGGCGGCGGTGGCGCACTAGCCATGTTTCAGATTCGCTGCCCCTATTGCGGCCCGCGCGACGAGCCCGAGTTCAAGTACGGCGGACAGGCTCACGTCGCCTACCCGGCGGACCCCGAGCTCTTGTCGGACGAGCAGTGGGCGAAGTTTTTGTTCGTGCGCGACAACTCGCGCGGTCGGTATGCCGAGCGCTGGAACCACGCCGCCGGCTGTCGCCGCTGGTTCAACGTTGTGCGCGATACGGGCACGCACGAGATCGTCGGCTCGTACCGGGCGGGGCAGCAGCCTGAGGATGCGCAGTGAAGCGCCTCGCTGATCGTGGACGGATCGATCACGACCACAGCTTCGCGATTACCTACGACGATCGCACGCTGACGGCGCACCCGGGCGATACGTTGGCATCAGCGCTGTTGGCAAACGACGTGCGCGTGATCGGCACGAGCGTGCTGATGAACCGCCCACGCGGCGTCATGACCGACGGTGTCTCCGACCCCAACGCGTTTGCGCAGGTCGGTACCGGGAGTGCGACCGAACCGCTCGTTCGCGCTACTGAGGTTGAGGTCTATAGCGGTTTTGTGGCAACGAGCCGTATTCATCAGGGTCTGTTGCCAACGGAGCGCGACACGGCGCGCTTCGAGAAGCGGTACGCGCACTGCGACGTGCTCGTGGCGGGTGCTGGCCCGGCTGGTCTCGCCGCTGCGCTGGCGGCTGCGGATGCGGGCGCGCGTGTCATCCTCGTCGACGATCACGCGCACCTCGGTGGAGCGCTACTCGGCGAGGAGGAACTGTTCGACGACAAGCCCGCAACGCAGTGGGTTACGAGTGTCGAGCAGCGCCTACGCGCCAACCCCGACGTCACCATCCTCGCTCGCACAACGGTCTTCAACGTCGGTGATCAAGGTGCGATTGCACTGATGCAGCGGGTTTCGGAACACCTACCCGAGTCGAAGCGCGGTGTGCGTGCATTTCGGCGGATGTGGCAAGTACGGGCGCGCCAACTAGTGATTGCCACGGGGGCGACGGAGCGTCCCCTCGTGTTCCCCGACAACGATCGCCCCGGCATCATGCTCGCCGGAGGCGTGCGTGGCTACTTGCATCGGTTTGGCATCGTGCCCGAGCAACTCACAATCTTTACCGCTACCGATGACGCCTATCGCACAGCGCTCGACCTCACTGAGGCTGGTGTTCGTGTGGCAGCCATTGTTGATGTGCGGCCCGAGCCGACGGGCGCCCTCGTCGAACGTGCGCGACGGCTCGGCATGGAGGTACATGCAAACGCGGTCGTCGTTGGCACCGAGGCGGATGTCGTTGGCGTACTCACGGCGGTGCGGGTGGCAGCGCGCGGTGGCGGTCCAGAGCAGACGATTGCGTGCGACGTACTTGCCGTCTCGGGTGGCTGGGACCCACTCTTCGATCTGCATCACTACCTTGGTGGCACGGCGCGCTGGGACGACACCCTGCTCGCATTCGTGCCGGATAGCGTCGTTGCTGGACAGCGTGTGACGGGCGCAGCTGCGGGCATCTTTGGCGCCACGGCCTGTCGGCGGGATGGGCACCTTGTGGGCCTGGTCGCTGCGGAGGCGACAGGTTTTGGCACGGCGACGAGTGGTCTGCCTGCAGCGGACGTGGCCGACGTGGTCGAGCAGCCGACTGCCGACCTTGTGCGCGTCGACGCACCGGATGGTGACGAGACGTACAGCTTTGTCGACCTCCATCGCGATGTCACTGTCGCCGGTATCGAGCGCGCGCTGGCGTCGGGCATCAATCATGTCGAGCACCTCAAGCGCTACACGCTTGTTGGTACGGGCACCGAGCAGGGCCGCACTGCGCGTGTCAACGCGGGGCGGATACTCGCCACCCACTGCGGGCTTTCATTCGCCGACGTCGGAGTCTCGAATGCGCGTCCACTTGCACAGCCGATGGCGTTTGGTGCGCTCGCCGGGCGCGCACTCGGCAATCGCTTCGACCCGGTCCGCACGACGGGTATCCACGCGTGGCATGTCGCGAACGGCGCGGTTTTCGAGGATGTTGGCCAGTGGAAGCGCCCCTGGTTTTTCCCCCGAGGCAGCGAGGACATGGCGGCGGCGGTGTTGCGCGAGTGTGCTGCCGTGCGCGACGCCGTCGGCATGATGGACGCTTCGACTCTCGGCAAGATCGACCTCAAGGGTCGTGACGTCGGCGTCTTTCTCGACCGGCTCTACACGGGCACGATGAGCACGCTCAAGGTTGGGCGGGCGCGCTACGGCGTGATCTGCAAGGCCGATGGAATGGTGATGGACGACGGTGTCGTCTTGCGCATCGCGGACGATCACTTTATGGCCACGACGACGACCGGTGGAGCTGCGGGCGTCCTCGATTGGATGGAGGACTTCCTCCAGACCGAGTGGCCCGATCTTGACGTCTGGCTGACGAGCGTCACCGAGCAGTGGGCGACCGTCGCGGTTGTTGGGCCCAAGGCACGCGAGGTGATGGCGGTGCTCGCGCCCGACCTCGATGTCAGCCAGGACAACTTCAAGTTCATGCAAGTCGAGGACGCGATCGTGGCTGGCACGGCTGCGCGCGTGGCGCGCATCTCGTTTTCGGGAGAGCTGGCTTTCGAAATCAACGTATCGACCACGTATGGGCTCGCGATCTGGGAGGCCGTGTTTGCGGCGGGACAGCCGTTTGGCATCACCCCGTACGGCACCGAAGCAATGCACGTTTTGCGCGCCGAGAAGGGCTATTTCATTGTCGGGCAGGAGACGGATGGCACGGTGACACCGCTCGACCTCGGGCTCGATTGGATGATCGCCGACAAGGAGTTCGTCGGCCGGCGCAGCCTCCGTCGCAGCGACATGCTGCGTGACGATCGCAAGCAGCTGGTTGGCATCCTGCCGGTCGATCCCACGGAGCGTCTGCCCGAAGGCGCGCAGCTTGTTGAGAACGCTATGTTCGAAATCCCCGTGCCGATGATCGGACACGTCACGTCGTCGTACGATTCGGCCGCACTCGGCCGTAGCTTCGGGCTCGCGCTGGTGCGCGGTGGCCGCAACCGCATCGGCGAGACGATCTACGCGCCATTGATTGACCGCACGGTCGCGGTCGAGATCGTCGATCCGATCATCTTCGATCAAGCGGGGACGCGGCGAGATGGCTGAGCGCACCGCGCCCCTGGTCGCTTTGGAGCAGCGAATCGCGGCCGCGGCCTGCGACGGCGTATCTCTACGAGCCGTGCCGTTTTCGACTCAGATCGGTGTTCGACTCGAACCCGCGGGTCCCGCCGCCGGGCGTGTCGCTGCGGCGTTGGGCGTCGAGTTGCCGACCGCAAATCGCGTCAGCGAAGCAACGGGCCGTCGCCTGCTCTGGCTCGGCCCGGACGAATGGCTGGTGGTCGCTGCCGATACTGATCCGCAGGCGCTCGTTACCACGCTCAGCGAGGCGATCGGAGTCGACGGATGCGTTGTCGATCTGTCTGCCAATCGCACGGGGCTCGAGTTGACGGGCCTCAAGGCTCACGACGTGCTCGCGACGTGCTGTTCGCTCGACTTCCACCCGCGTGTCTTCGGCCCGGGGCAGTGCGCGCAGACGCTGATCCAGAAAGCCGGCGTCCTGATCGATCAACGCAGCGACAACACATACCTCGTGCTTGTGCGTCCCTCGTTTGCGGCCTATGTTGCGGAGTGGCTGATCGACGGCATGGCAGGCCTCGCTGCCGACCTTAGCGTCGCCTGACTGCGTCCCAACTGGACAAAGGGGTCAGACCCCTTTGTCCAGTTGGGACTGCAGCGGACGCCGCTCGTGCACACAGACTGGACATAGGGGTCTGACCCCTTTGTCCAGTTAGGACTGCAGCGGGCGCCGCTCTGGGGCGTTGAGCCATGGGCGCTCGCGTTCCAGCGCTGTGCCAACTCGGAAGGTGGTCGCGTCGTCGAACGTGCGACCCACGATCTGGAGGCCCGTCGGCACCCCGTTGTCGGCGAAGCCGCTCGGCACGTTCAGGACCGGGCAGGCACTGAGGATGTTGAAGACGGGTGTGATCAGCGTCTCGAAGTAGAACCCGAGTTCGCGGCCGCCAACCTCGAGGCCATGGGTGTCGTAGTCGTCGCCAGCGACAAGCCCGCGTGTACCGAGCGTCGGGCAGAGCAGTGCCTCATGCGTCTCGAAGACGGGCGCCATGGTGTTCCAGATCCCGGCCTCGACTTCGATCTGCGTCCAGCCGCTGGCATCGCCTTGGATGCGCTGTACGTACTCGGTGAAGGCGATCGCATGGCCAGTCATTTCGTCGCGGTGCTCCTCCAGCATCCCCGCGACCCACGCGCCAAAGATCGACGCGAAGTGGTATCCACTCGCACGATTCATCTGCTCGATCGAGATGCTAATCGAGACCTCCTCGACGATCGCTCCCGCGTCGCGGAGCGCCTGCGCCGCATCGCGAGTATTGCGTTCCACCTCGGGATCGAGAGCGAAGGCGCCATCAAAGTCGAGGGTCAGTGCGATCCGCATGCCCTCGATCGATGGCGGGATCGGCCCGATCTCGAGCTTCGGCCGTAGCGAGCGGTGGTCCATGGGGTGTGGTCCGGCGAGCACGTTCTGATACAACCGCATGTCTTCGACGGTGCGCGCGAGCCCGCCGTTGTGGCAGTACATGTCGAGCCCGAATGGCGGTTCGCACGGTACGCGACCATGTGGTGCCTTAAAGCCAACGACGCCATTGAACGATGCGGGGATACGAATCGAGCCGCCGATGTCGGAGCCACTCGCAAGCGTCGATGTGCCGGCCGCGAGCGACGCGCCTGAGCCGCCCGACGACCCGCCGACGGAATATTCGGGATTCCACGGATTGCGTGTTACCCCGTGGATGCGCGAGTGGGTAAAGCCTGCGCACGAGAACTCGGGTGTTGTCGTACGGGCGTGCTGGATCGCACCAGCATCGAACATGCGCTGTGCGAGCGGCGACGTCTCGTCGGCGACGATGTCCTTGTAGACCAGGGACCCCATCGACCAGGGCTGGCCCGCGACGGCCGTCTCGTCTTTGATGGCGGTGATGATCCCTTCGAGTGGCCGCGCCTCTCCCTTGCTCCAGCGTAGCTCGGCGGCCCTGGCCTCTGCGCGCGCTTCGTCCCAGCGAGTCCAGCAGAATGCGTTGATGGTCGGTTCGACTATCTCGGCCCGCGCCTGGAGTGCGTCGAGCACCTCGACAGGCGAGAATGTCTTCGCTGCGAAGCCGGCGAGCGCGTCGCTGGCGGTGATGTAAGCAAGCTCGGTCATCGAGCTTCCTGACGGGTAAGGAAGGACGCGACTGTTTCTGCGTAGAGGTCGGCCTCCTCGATGTGGGCGGTGTGGGATGAGTGTTCGAAGCAGGCCAGTTCGGCGTGCGGAACCCCCGCCTGAATGCGCAGGGAGCACGGCTCTCCGAGCTCGTCGTAGCGGCCGTACGTGCAGAGCGTTGGCAGTGTGATGCGGTCGAGGTCGGCATCGCGCGACCAGTCGCGGAGGTTGCCGGTGAGAGTAAACTCGTTGGGGCCATTGATCGTGTTGTAGACCTGGTTGCCGTCGAGCGACGCGGCGGTCTGCAGCATGCATTCGGGCCATGGGTCGAGCCGACAAAGGTGACGCACGTAGAAGGCCTTTTCGGCTGCGGGGTAGCGCGGATCGTCGAGATCGCCCGCCAATAGCACCTCGCGGTGAGGGCTCGGGAGCGCCTCGATCAGCAGGCGGCACTGCTCACCGAAAAAGGGCATGCTCGATGACGTTGAGGCGAGCACGACCGAGTGGATGCCCGTCGTCCCGCGACAGAGGTATTCGATCGAGAGCCAGCCACCCCACGATTGGCCGAGTAGGTGGCACTCGTCGAGTCCGAGTGCGGCGCGCATCTGATCGACTTCGGCAGTAAAGTAGTCCATCGTCCAGAGCGATGGATCGTCGGGTTGGTCAGATCGTCCACAGCCGAGCTGGTCGTAGACGATGACGGGGCGGTGCCGTGCGAGGCGCTCCTCGAGCGGTTCGAGGTAGTACGACGCGGCTCCCGGTCCGCCATGCAGGAGCAGGATTGGCAGCGCGTCGCCACCGCCACTCTTGCGGTACCAGACCCGGCCGTACTCGAGTTCGATATAGCCTTCTGTGCTCATGCGATGCTCCTCCGTTGCGCTCTGGCGTAAGAGGCGCGTGTGCTCCTCTTGGGGTTGGTGGTCAAGGATATCCGCAGTCGCTCGCGGGCCACTCGAGCAGGGGTAGTGAGATTTCGTGGTGGCGTCCGCCCCCCACCACGAAATCGAGCCTGACTCCATCGTGCAAGAGCGCGTCGGCTACCGTCCGTGCATGAGCGATCCGCATCGCGCCACTCCGTCGGGTAAGCCGCGAGCCCGCGCGCTGGGTATTCCGTTCGACGGTATACCCGGCCCTTGGAATGCAATTACGGATGTGGCGGGGGTCGAGGTGGGGTATACAACGGTGATCGAGGGCGATGGTGTGCGCACGGGCGTGACGGGTATCCATCCGCGCGGCAAGGCGAACCCGCAGGATCCGTGCGCAGCTGGTGTCTACTCGCTCAATGGCAATGGCGAGATGACGGGCTGGGTGTGGATCGAGGAGTCGGGGACGGTCAGTCTGCCAATTGCGATCACGAGTACCGCCGCTGTCGGCATCGCGCAGGCGGGTATCAATAGTTGGCTACACACTCGGCATCCGGATCCCAACGACGAGTGGTCATTGCCCGTTGCGGCGGAGACATGGGACGGCTTCCTGCACGAGATCAACGACCGGCGGATCACGGAGGACGAGGTGCACGCTGCGCTCGATTCGGCCGCCAGTGGCCCACTCGAGGAGGGCTCGGTCGGTGGTGGTACGGGGATGAATTGCTACGGGTTTACGGGTGGTTGCGGCACGGCGTCGCGCCGCGTACCGTGGGGTCCACGAACCTTTACGGTCGGCGCGTTCGTGCAGTCCAACTTTGGGTCGCGTGCCGAGTTGACGATTGCGGGTGTGCGGGTTGGTCAGGAGTTGCTCGACGACGATCCGCTTGGGCAGGACGACTGGCTTGCGCCACCGGGTTCGGGCTCGATCATCGTGATCCTCGCCACCGATGCTCCGCTTTTGCCACACCAGACGAAGGCGATGGCGCGCCGTGTATCGCTCGGCTTGGCGCGCACCGGCACGACGGGTTCGCACTTCTCTGGCGATATCTTCCTCGCATTCTCGACGGCGAACCCAGGCGGCTACGCGATGGGTTTCCCGTTGGGGGAGCCGAAGGAGGACGACATCGCGTCGCTGGAGGTGTTGCCGTGGACGCGACTCGACGATATTTTTGCGGCAACCGTCCAGTGCGTCGAGGAGGCGATTATCAACGCGCTGGTCGCCAACGAGGAGATGCACGGTCGCCAGGGGCGCCGTGTGCCGGCGATGCCGCGTGAACGCGTCGTCGAGTTGCTGCGCTCCGCCGGTCGGATCGCCGAGTAGGCTGGCGCCGCCCTGCGTGCGGTAGTGTCGCCCACCACGTTTTCCTCAGGGCACTCTCGTCGGAGTCTTATCTGGGAGTTAGGGCATGTTGCGCCAGCAGGGCGTGGCGGTTATGGTCTCGCCCATGCGCTCGCGTTATTCGGTACTGATTGGTCTGCTCGTCGCCACTGTCGCACTGGCTGGAGGTACTGCCGCTGAGGCTGCTATCACCACCCCGTCGTGCTTCGCCTGCAGCGGATTCGTCACCGGAGAGCCGCTCCAAGAGCCGCAGCGCGTCGAATCGACGAACGGCTCGCTCAGCACTTCGCTGACCGCGAAGCTGACCACCACGACCGTTGGTGGACGCACGGTGCGGGGTGAGGTCTATAACGGCCAGTTTCCTGGTCCGACAATAGTCATCAGCCCTGGCGACCATCTCAACGTCCTACTCCGTAACCGCATGCAGGCCGACTATTTGCCCTACGGCGCATCGTCGCTTGACCCGCCGCCGCTCTTCCCCGGCCAGCCCTACGCAGGATACCCGCAGCCGCTCGGCAACATCACCAACCTACACGTGCACGGTTTGCATGTGTCGCCGAATGCCCCGGCCGACGACGTGCTGCTCGCGATTAAGCCGGGCGGGCAATACCAATACCAATACCCGATCCCTGCCGACCAACCATCCGGGTTGTTCTGGTATCACCCGCATCACCACCGGTACACGGATATGCAAGTCTCGCAGGGCCAGGCGGGCGCGATCATCGTGCGCGGTGGACTCGATGAGATCGCTGGCATCAAGGGTCTTCGCGACCGTCTGATGGTCATTCAGAATGTTCAAGTCAAGAATGGTGCGATCACCAGCGGTCAGTATCAGGTGCCCAAGTACCGCCTGATCACGATCAACGGGCAGGTACAGCCGGTCGTTGACATCAAGCCGGGTGAGACGCAACGCTGGCGCATCCTCAACGCGACGACAGAGCGCTTTATGAAGATTCTGCCGATGGGTGGCGCGACGTATTGGCAGCTGTCAGAGGATGGGAACACGTTTGGTTCGCCGAAACGCATCGGGCGAATCTGGCTCGCGCCAGGACAGCGCATGGAGGTTCTGGTCCAGGCCGGACCGAAGGCCGGGTCCTTCCCGCTGATCCAGTCGCACTTTAAGCAGCGACCAACGCCGTACGGCCTGCAGCCACGGGTGCAGATTGCGACGCTGCGGGTAGCGGGCGCGGCGCAGACACCCGAGGCGATCCCCACGACGTTGCTCCCGCAACGCGATCTGCGCGGTGCGTCCGTCAAGATCGCTGCGAAGCACGTGATCCGCTTCACGCAGTCGCCACCGCGGTTCTTTATCGATGGGGCGTTGTTCTATGACCATGCCAGCATGAGCGGCATGCCTGGCATGGGTGGCTCAGACAATGCGATCGGCCCCACGTTCGTCGCGCGCGTTGGCACCGTGCAGGAGTGGATACTCGCCAATGATTCGCCCGAGTGGCACGCCTTCCACATGCACGTGAACGCGTACCAAGTCGTGCGCCGTAACGGTCAGGCTTTGGCGGGACAGCCAGAGTGGGCGGATTCGATTGCGATCCCACCGGGGCGGACGGTTGTTGTGCGGATTCCCTTCGACGATTTCGCGGGCACGACGGTCTTCCATTGCCACGTGCTCGTGCACGAAGACCATGGTCAAATGGCGATCGTCAAGATCCTCCCCGCCTACGGCTCGACGGGCTAGAGCGAGTCCGCAAAGGCGCGGATACGTCGCGCGGCCTCGATGAGTTGCGCATCGTCCATACCAAGAGAAATGCGCACGTGGCCTGCTCCCGAGGGCCCAAAGGTGTGGGTGGGCAGCACGGCGACGCGTTGCTCGTCGAGTAGGCGCATTGCAAACGTCTCGGCGTCGAGGCCCGTGCGGCGAATGTCGATCATCACGAACATGCCAGCTTCGGGGCGTCGTGGCGTAATCACATTCGAGCCATCGAGTTCTGCCATGACGAGGTCGAGACGACGTAGGTATTTGGCCCGCTCCGCCTGCGGGAAGGCGCCGCCATCGGAGAGCGCAACGGCGCCGGCGTCTTGGATAAATTGCACGCAGCCAAACAGCATCGCTTCGAGCAGTACGCCGGCTCTAGCTCCGAGTGCGGGGGGCGAGATCGCCCAGCCGTGACGAAAGCCGGTCATGGCGTAGGCCTTGGAGAGTGTGCCTAGCGACACGACGTGGTCTTGGTGTCCCTCGAGCGCGAGCACGCTGGTAAATTCGTGACCGTCGTAGGTGAACTCGCCATAGACCTCGTCGGCGACGAGCCACATGTCGTGCTCGCGGCACAGGTCGGCGATTGCCGTGAGTTCGTCGTGCGTCAGTACGGCGCCTGTCGGATTGTGTGGGTTGGTGATCACCATCGCGCGAATCGTTGGTGTAATCGCAGCGCACAATTCGTCGAGCGACGGGTGGAACGCGTGCTCGGGCCGTAGTGCGATGTGCGCAATCTCGACACCAGTTGCGCTCAGTACTTGCGTATAGGGCGCGTAGAACGGCTCGGGCACGATCAGGCCATCGCCCGGCCCGACAATCGTCATCAGCATGCCGAATAGCGCGGTTTGTGCGCCGGGGAAGAAGTTGACCATGTCGGGCGTGATCTCGCGGCCGGCCTGACGTGAGGCGTAGCCGCAGATTGCGGCGATCACGTTGTCTTCGCCTCGGGCCGACGAGTAGCGCGTGCGACCACGGGCAATGGAGGCGTGTATCTCGGCGATCACCGCGGCGGGCGGAGGCGAGTCCGGTTCGCCGATCGAGAGGATAATGATGTCTTCGCCGGCAGCCTTGCGCTCTGATGCAAGCGAGTGGACTTTCCAGGCCGGGTCGGGCTCGTCGGAGAGGCGCAGCGAGAGCGCGGAATAGCCGGGGGAGGTCACGCCGGCAGGATACTTGCGGTGGTTGTCGTGGCTGTGCACCTTGTCGCCGTTTCGAATAGCAGAAGAGTTGTCATACAGCCTTCGGTTATAAGTAACACCGCTGCACGACATAAGGTAGGCTTTTACAATCGCAGCGCGAATACCGATCTACTTCGCGCCGTTTTCACCGCATGTCTGAACAGAATCCACTCCCTTTCGCTCCCGCTGATGCCGAGCACATGACCGCTGAGGCGATCATCGCTGCAGCGCTTGAGGCGTTTCATCCCAGCATTGCGCTGGCCTGTTCGTTCCAGCAAGAAGAAGCAGTCCTACTCGAGATGGTCTTCGCCGCTCGACCCGACGCGCGGGTCTTTGCGCTCGACACCGACGTCCTTTTCTCCGAGACATACGACACGTGGCGCGCTGTTGAGGAACGCTACGACATGAAGATAGAAGTGTTTCGTGGTCCCAGCCTCGCCGACCAGGCAGCCGCCCACGGCGACCGACTCTGGGAGACCGACCCGAACGCCTGCTGCGGCATCCGCAAGGTCGAGCCTCTTGGTCGTGCGCTCGGTGCGCTCGACGCGTGGATTACCGGGCTCCGGCGCGACCAAGCACCGACACGTGCGAACACGCAGAAGGTCGAGTATGACGACAATCGTGGCATCTGGAAGATCAGTCCGCTGGCCGACTGGACGCTCGACGATGTCTGGGCGTACATCCGCGAACGCGACCTGCCCGTCAACCCGCTGCATGCGGCCGGCTATTCGTCAATCGGCTGCACCCATTGCACGAAGCCAGGCGCTGGGCGCGAGGGTCGCTGGGCAAGCTCCGAGAAGACCGAGTGCGGACTACACCCTGCCGGCGGGGCAATTGCATGACCCACGAAATCCAGATGATTCTGTTTGGCATCGGTGTGGGTCTCTTGGTCGGTGCGACTGGGGTTGGTGGCGGTTCGATCATGACGCCGCTCTTGGTGATCTTCGCCGGGGTGCCTCCCGTAGCGGCGATCGGCACGGACCTCTTCTACGCGGCCGTCACTAAGACGGTTGGCGGCGCCAGCCACTTTCATAAAAGGACTGTCGACCTACGACTCTCGCTGCAACTGGCCGCCGGCAGCATTCCCGCAGCACTCTTAGCCGTCTGGTTGCTTAACAAACTAAAAAATCAGATTGGCGTCGCGATCGACACGCCGCTGATCGCCATCGTCTCGATCGCCATTGCGATCTGCGGTGTGGCGATGTTCTGGCAGACGGTCTTTCCGTCGGCAACGCGCCCCGAGCGAGCACCCAAGCACCAGTTCATTGCCGCCGTCATCTCTGGTCTGATCGTCGGCTTCGTGCTCGGCCTTACATCGGCGGGTAGTGGTGCTATTTTGGCCCTCCTGCTGATCGCCGTCTTTCAACTCGCACCGCACCGAGTGGTTGGCACCGACATCTTCCATGCTGCGCTGTTGTTGTGGGCCGCGGCGATTGGCAACATGATCCTCGGCAACGTCGATTATGGGCTGGCAGCATTGCTGCTGGCCGGTTCGATCCCCGGCGTCCTCGTCGGCGCCAAGGTCTCGGTGCGACTCCCCGCGCTCGCATTGAAGTTGACGCTCGCTGGCGTACTGCTTGCCGCCGCAGCATCGCTAGCTGTCAAGGCCGGCCTGCCATTACCACCCGCGGCGTTGCTCGCCTGGTTCGTGATCGTCGCCATCCTGATCGTCGTCACCTACCGCCACATCCGTACACCGTTGAAGGAGCACGTATGAGCACAATCATCGAACTGAGCACACTCGATGTGCTCGAGGCCGAGGCCGTCCATGTCATCCGCGAGTGTGCGGCCGAGTGTCAGCGGCCCGTGCTGCTGTTCAGCGGGGGCAAGGACTCGATCGTCCTCGCACACCTTGCAGTCAAGGCCTTCGCGCCGGCTGGACTGCCATTCCCATTGATGCACATCGATACGGGGCATAACTTCGCCGAGGTCATTGAGTATCGCGACCAGATGGTCGCGGATCTCGACGAGCGCCTGATCGTGGCGAGCGTGCAGGACTCGATCGATTCCGGTCGCGTCCAGGACGAAACGGGCCCCCGCTCCAGCCGTAATCGCCTGCAGACGATAACGCTGCTCGACGCGATCGCAGAACACCGTTTCGACGCCTGCTTTGGTGGTGCGCGGCGCGACGAAGAGCGCAGTCGAGCCAAGGAGCGCTTCTTCAGCCATCGGGACGTGTTTGGTCAGTGGGATCCCCGCAATCAGCGCCCCGAGCCGTGGACGATTTACAATGCGAAGCTCAAGCCGGGCGAGCACCTCCGCGTCTTTCCCCTCTCGAACTGGACCGAGCTCGACATCTGGTCCTACATCGAGCAAGAGGGGCTGACTCTGCCATCGATCTATTTTGCCCACGAGCGCGAGGTTTTCGAGCGCGACGGCATGCTGCTGGCAGTGCACGAGAATATCGAGCGCTTGGCGCACGAGACGATCTTCACGGAGACGGTGCGCTTTCGCACCGTTGGTGATATGACCTGCACGGGCTCGATGCGCTCGACGGCTGCCACGGTTGCCGAGGTCATCGAGGAAACACGGCACTCGGATGTGTCGGAGCGGGGTGCTTCGCGCGCCGACGACAAGACGTCGGAAGCCGCGATGGAAGATCGCAAGCGAAACGGGTACTTCTAATGGCGCTCGAGACCGCGATGCTGCATGTCGTTGCCGTCGGCTCGGTTGATGATGGCAAGAGCACGTTGATTGGCCGCCTGCTGCACGACACGGGGCACCTGACGAGCGACCAGATCGAGGCAGTCGAAGAGGCCAGCCGCCGGCGTGGACGCAAAGGTATCGACCTTGCACTGCTAACGGATGGTCTGCGCGCAGAACGCGAGCAGGGCATCACGATTGATGTCGCCTACCGCTCGTTCGACGCCAATGGGCGCCGGATCCTGCTCGGCGATGCACCCGGCCACGTCCAGTACACACGCAACATGGTGACGGCTGCCGCTGGTGCCGATGCCGCGATTTTGCTGATCGATGCGAAGAATGGGATCCTCCCGCAGACGCGCCGGCACTTGGCGTTGTGCGCCATGCTCGGCGTGCGCGATGTGATCGCCTGCATCAATAAGATCGATTTGGTTGATTACAGCGAGGCACGCTTCGACGAGCTCACGGCCGAGCTATTAGGGGCATCCGAGTCGGTTGCTGGGCCGCGCATTACTGCGATTCCCATCTCTGCACTGATCGGTGTCAATGTCACCGAGCGATCGCCAGAGACGCCGTGGTACGACGGACCATGCGTGCTCGAGGTGCTGCACGATCTCGACCCTCCGATCGCCGAGGTCGACTTCCGGATGCCCGTGCAGTGGGTCATTCGTCACGACGATGGCGTCAGCGATGTGCGTGGTCTCGCCGGCCGTATCGACAGCGGTGTGGTCTCCGTTGGCGACGAGATCGTCGCGTTGCCGTCGGGAGCGACGACGCGGATTGCCAAGATCGATGTGCTCGGCAACGAGCGCCAGTCTGCATGCGCTCCGTTGAGTGTCACCCTGCAGCTCGAAGACGATGTCGATGTGGCGCGTGGCGATGTCATCGCGATTGCCTCTGCTGCCCCGTTTGTGGCGTCGCGCTTCTCGGCGAAGGTTGCGTGGCTCGACGCGGTGCCGCTGCGTGTGCCTGCGCGCCTCGAGGCGCGGCAGGGTGCTCGCACCGTTCCCGTCATCGTCGAAGAGTTGAGCCAGCGGCTCGAGCTCGACACGATGGAGCGCGTCGACGCAGACCAACTCGAAGCAAACGACATTGGCGTCATCACAGTCCTAGCGGCATCTCCGCTGGTGCTCGAGGCCTATAGCGATAATCGCGCGATGGGCAGCATGGTGCTGATCGATCCAGCAACGAATCGCACCGTCGCCGCCGTGATGGTCGACGAGGTCCTGACCGAGGCCTAACCCGCGTGCGGGACGCTCGGCGCCCTCAAAGCGCGCAGAGTGGGGGTGAATCTCTACTGGTCCTGTGGGGCATTGTGGGCGCCGATCGTCAGGTGCCCGCGTGCGGGACGCTCGGCGCCCTCAAAGCGCGCAGAGTGGGGGTGAATCTCTACTGGTCCTGTGGGGCATTGTGGGCGCCGATCGTCAGGTGCCCGCGTGCGGGACGCTCGGCGCCC
>Ga0105051_10001602_pt1 | contig 30516 bp, 30 predicted proteins | sample FRY02_FD_78383 | JGI IMG/M metagenome (GOLD analysis project Ga0105051, IMG submission 78383) | Freshwater microbial communities from Lake Fryxell liftoff mats and glacier meltwater in Antarctica - FRY-02 (megahit assembly) | ecosystem: Environmental > Aquatic > Freshwater > Ice > Glacier... | reverse complement strand
GCTTGCCTGGCCTCTTGCTGGCTGCAGCTGGCCAGCACAAGCGCAACACCTGCAATGACCAACGGACGGAAATGGTATGAACTGGGCATAAAAAATGCGACAAAGTCGCTGAAAGTGTTAAAAAGTGAGCGCTAATTTTTGGACACAACAAGAATGAAGGGCTTATTGACCAACCGGTCAACAAATTGTAACTGAAAGCGGCCATGTGGCAGCAAACGCCCACGCAATCCACATTAGGCCTACATTTATCATGTGCACAGTGGGTGTACAGCCAACTGTTGGTCTGTGCTGCGCGTCTTCGAAGCTTGGCGCTGGTGCAGCGGGGTACGGCGTCAGCATGAACGGTGCAAGCCATTTGGAACCAGGACCAAACACCCCACATTACAACGGGTATTTGCTATAGGTCCCTATTTATCAGTAGCTTGTTAGCATAGAAACATGTCGCACGCACTAGAACTCGACTTACCTTGGCTAGAAAGCCACCAGCCGCTGCCCCCCGCTCAGCAGGCTTGGCCCGAACACGCCCCCTACCCTGGTCTTCTGGCCGCTGGTGGCGACTTAAGCGTCGCGCGCTTGGTAGACGCGTACAGCCGAGGCATTTTCCCTTGGTTCAGCGAAGGGGAGCCCATTTTGTGGTGGTCTACAGACCCGCGCATGGTATTGGCACCACACGATTTCAAACTCCACACCAGTTTGCGCAAGCAGCTGAAAACCTTGTTGCGTGAACAGCGTGTGCACATAGAGATAGACACCCATTTCACAGACGTCATCACCACATGCGCCGACGTGGCTCGCCAAGACCAGACAGGCACTTGGATTGGCCCCAGCATGCAGCTGGCTTACTCAGCGATGTTTGAGGCCGGATACGCCCACTGCATCAGCGCTTGGGTAGACGGCGTATGCGTAGGCGGTTTGTACGGCATCAATATTGGCAGCATGGTATTTGGCGAATCCATGTTCAGCCTAGCCCCCAACGGCTCCAAAATAGCATTGGCGGCTTTGGTGGCGCTCAGCAGAAGAGACCGCGTGGCTTTGATCGACTGCCAACAAGTCACCTCGCACTTGGCATCTTTGGGCGGCACGCCCATTGCACGCAGCGCATTTTTAAATACCGTGGAGCAAGCTTGCTCTCAACCCGCTCCAACATGGGTCTTCCAGACATCGGACTGGCAATATCTGGACAAGCGATTGTTATGACACACCAGCAAGAGCTCCCGGTCAACACTGTACAGCTGTATGCCACTGCACCCTACCCGTGCAGCTATTTGCCAAACTTGCAAGCACGTTCACAAGTGGCCACACCAAGCCACTTGGTACACGACGACGTTTACGCCAGCTTGATCGCACAAGGCTTTAGGCGCAGCGGCCTGTTTACATACCGCCCCCACTGTGACGGCTGCCGCGCATGTGTGCCTGTCAGAGTGTTGGCACAGTCCTTTAAGCCCAACCGCAGCCAAAAGCGCATCTGGAACAAGCACCAGCACCTGCAAGTGCGCGTGCTGCCAGTGTCCTTTGATCCTGACCACTACGCGCTGTACCAAGACTACCAACAAAAGCGCCATGCAGGCGGCGGGATGGACAACGACAGCGTTGACCAATACAAACAGTTTTTACTGCAGAGCCGAGTCAACACCCGCCTTGTGGAATTTTGGCAACCCACCACCACAGAACGACCAGCCCGCTTGGTCATGGTGTGCATCATGGATGTACTCAACAACGGTTTGTCTGCTGTTTACACATTTTTTGATGCGCTTATCACCTCTGGCTTAGGCACATTTGGTGTGTTGTGGCAAATAGAACAAGCTCGCCAAGTTGGCGCTGAACACTTGTACTTGGGCTATTGGATCAGCCAGAGCAACAAAATGAACTACAAGCGCGCTTTCACGCCGCAAGAACATTACCTAGACGAGATATGGACAGCCGCTTAGGACTCCAGTTGCGGGCCTTCTAGGCCATCAACGCCATTCAAAGAGATCAAAGCACTTGGGACTGTATTTCACGCTATAAAATGATGAGTTGAAATCGTCGTGATGGCATACCGCCAAACCAGCTACCCCATTCAACATGTCCGAGCCAGAAACCATCAAGCCTACAGTCCAAGTCATAGAGCGCATTTTTGTGTTGCTGGATGTCTTAGCCAAGCACCACGAGCCGATGGCGCTCAAAACCATCAGTGACAGAGCAGGCCTTCACCCGTCGACAACGCACCGCATATTAAACGATTTGGCCATCGGCCACTTTATAGACAGGCCTGAAGCTGGCAGCTACCGCCTGGGCATGCGACTGCTGGAGCTTGGCAACTTGGTCAAAGAGCGATTGAGTGTACGTGACGCTGCCATCGCGCCCATGCGTGAATTGCACAGACACACGCAACAAGCCGTTAACTTGAGTATTCGCCAAGGCGACGAGATTGTGTATGTGGAACGTGCTTACAGCGAGCGCTCAGGCATGCAGGTGGTCAGAGCCATAGGCGGTCACGCCCCACTTCACCTCACGTCTGTCGGAAAATTATTTTTAGCCAGTGAAGACATGCCCAGACTGCGAAGCTACGCTGCACGAACAGGGCTAGCGGGTCAAACACGCAACAGCCTCACGCAACTGGCCATGCTTGAACGCGAGTTGCAAGAAGCACAACGCAGCGGCATCGCACGAGACAATGAGGAGTTGGAGTTGGGTGTGCGCTGTATGGCAGCAGGCATACGCGATGACCAGGGTCGTTTGATAGCTGGCCTATCGATTTCAGCGCCAGCTGGGCGGCTAGACGAGGCATGGCTGCCCAAACTGAAGGCAACAGCGCAAGCTATTTCAAAATCGCTAGGCTACCACGAGCACTTGTAAACAACACAATCAGGGCCACCACGCGCAGGCGCTGTTCACTTGCCTTGACCAGGGTGGGTTGCACATCAATACAACCTAGCTCGGGGAGCATTAATTTTAAGACTGGCTGCGTTTGGCAACGGTTGCCGCGTGACCACCAATTGGGAATGTGGCCTCTACCCAGCGCCTAGCACGGCGTGCATCTGCAACCCGTGTGTACTTACCTTTAGAGTCCAAGAACACCATGATCAGGTTACGTCCAGCCACTGACGTTTGCATGACCAAGCAACGGCCTGCTTCACGTATGTAGCCGGTTTTTTGCAACCCAATATCCCAATCGTCTGAGCGTACCAAACTGTTGCTGTTGCGGTACTCAATACGTCTCCTGCCAGAACGCACTGAGGCAGACTCGGCGGTTGACAGCTCACGCAACAAAGGACGGTCGTGGGCGACAGAGACAAGAATAGCCAAATCTCTCGCGCTGGATTTGTTTTGACTGGACAAACCTGTTGGTTCAACGTATTTGGTATCGGTCATGCCCAGCAGGCTGGCTTTGGCATTCATATTGGCCACGAATGCGACTTCGCCCCCTGGGAATGTTCTGGCCAACGCGTGGGCTGCGCGGTTTTCACTCGACATCAGGGACAAGTGCAAGGCCTGTCCGCGTGTGAGTTTGGAACCTAAACGCAAGCGCGAAGAGCTGCCTTTGATACGGTCAACATCCGCACGGGTAATAACAATTTTCTCGCTCATATTGAGATCAGCATCGTTGATGATGAGGCCAGTCATCAACTTCGTCAAAGATGCAATGGGAAGGATAGCCTCGTCATTTTTACTGAACAGCACTTCATGCGTGTCTTGATCAATGACCAAGGCCACGCTTGATTTCAACTTCAACGGGTCGACTCTGGACTCCAAACCAGACTGGTTGGCTGCAGATACAGCAGCGACAGCTGTGGCACCGATGACAGATGTCTTGGTACCCGTGAAACGGCTGCTGGCTTTAACCGTTGTACCAGCGTAATTCTTAGCAACAACACCAGGCTCTGCAGCTTGGGTATGTTGCCCTGCTGTGACGACAGTCAACATAAACAGACCTAAAAAGGCTGCATTTGACAGTGTTTGACGTGTTTTCAAAATTCTCTATCCCTACGCAAATTAATTATTGCCAAGGGTTAGTTTAGTTTTAATTTTAAAAAAGTCTAGTGTTTTCAAGCATTTAAACAATTTAGCTAGATTTTGTCTCACTTTTAAAATGAGCGCCTAAGTAAACATTTAGCCGGTCTTTGTTTTAAATAAGACCGTACCCCTGAGGCATGAAGCATTAAAAAAACACACATTCACACAAATGCAACAGGCGAAAAAATACCGCTGAACAGGCTGTGTGAATCAGCGGTATTTAAGTCGCGCGGCTTAAGCCATAGCTATGTCACCTTTATCAACCCTGTGCTGCAACCCGCTGTGAGGAGCTGTGAAGCTTGTTCAATGCACTGAGGTAAGCCTTGGCAGAAGCCACCACAATATCTGGATCGGAGCCCACGCCGTTGACCACTCGCCCAGAGTGCTGCAAGCGAACTGTCACCTCACCTTGACTCTCAGTTGAACCAGAGGTAATGGCATTGACCGAATACAGGACCAACTCGGCACCACTGTCGACATGGCTTTCAATCGCTTTAAGGGTCGCATCGACGGGCCCATTGCCGCTGGACGCCGTGGAGATTTCCGCACCTTTGGCTACGAACACCACACTGGCCTGTGGCTGCTCGCCAGTCTCACTGCGTTGTGACAATGACACCAAGCTATAAAGCTCGGCAGCACTTCCGGCTTGCTCCTCGCTGACCAGAGCCAAAATATCTTCATCAAAAATATCACTTTTGCGATCAGCCAACTCTTTGAACTTGGCAAATGCCGTGTTCACGTCTGCCTCAGATTCCATCACAATGCCCAAGTCTTGCAGGCGCTGTTTAAAGGCATTGCGTCCACTCAACTTACCCAACACCATTTTGTTGGCGCTCCACCCTACATCTTCAGCACGCATGATTTCATATGTGTCACGCGCTTTGAGCACGCCATCTTGGTGAATGCCGGAGGCGTGCGCAAACGCATTCGCACCCACAATGGCCTTGTTGGGCTGAACCACAAATCCTGTGGTTTGACTCACCATGCGAGACGCAGACAAGATTTGGCTGATATCAATGCCCACATCAAGGTTGAAGTAGTCGCGCCTTGTGCGCAACGCCATCACCACCTCCTCCAGCGAGCAGTTGCCTGCGCGTTCACCCAAGCCATTGATGGTGCATTCAATTTGACGCGCGCCGCCAATTTGCACACCGGCCAAAGAGTTGGCCACGGCCATACCCAAATCGTTGTGGCAGTGCACAGACCAGATGGCCTTGTCAGAATTGGGGATGCGTTCGCGTAAATTTTTAATGAAGTTACCGTACAACTCTGGCACCGCATAGCCCACGGTGTCGGGTATGTTGATGGTTGTAGCACCTTCTTTGATCACAGCTTCAATCACACGACACAGAAAGTCCGGGTCTGAGCGGTAGCCGTCTTCTGGGCTGAACTCCACATCAGCCACGCGGCTGCGGGCGTAGCGCACGGACAGCTTGGCTTGTTCAAACACCTGGTCTGCTGTCATGCGCAGCTTCTTTTCCATGTGCAAGGGACTGGTGGCAATGAAGGTGTGTATACGCGACGACACGGCGCCGGCCAGCGCATCAGCCGCACGACCAATATCCTTGTCGTTGGCACGTGCCAACGAGCAGATCGTAGAGTCTTTGATAGCCTCTGCAATGGCTTTAACGGCTTCAAAATCACCATTTGAACTGGCTGCAAAGCCGGCCTCGATCACGTCAACTTTCAAACGCTCCAGCTGGCGCGCAATGCGCAGCTTCTCGTCGCGCGTCATGGATGCGCCAGGCGACTGCTCACCATCGCGCAAAGTGGTATCAAAAATTACAAGTTTATCGGTCATGACTTACTCCGAGAGGTTTTACGAAATAGCGCAGGTGCAAAAAAAAACGGCCCGCTGCGCTGGCAAACGGGCCGTTGATTCAGTATCGCGCAAGCGTCACCAAACCGACCCTTTGGTCAGTAGGCTTGCTAGCAGTAGGCTAGAAAGGGTTGGCTGTGCGAAAAAATTCATACAATTAATGTATCACAAAGTTACGCAAACGGTGCAATGGCTCTACTCGTGGAGCCCGCGCTCTTCTGGTTCGTCGGTAGACATGCTGATCACGCTGGTCTGCTGGCCTTTAAAACGACGCCAGCCATACAACACATAACCAGACAATCCGTAGGCAACAAACAAAGCGAACAGCACAGTAGGCGGGTGAATGTTAACCACCGCGATGCCTAGAGCAACAGCCACAATGGCGGCGAACGGCACGCTCTTTTTAAGGTGCATATCTTTAAAGCTGTAGAAAGGCACGTTGGTCACCATCGTGAGGCCCACATACAGGGTCAAGGCAAACATAGGCCAGGCAAGGCTTGCAGTGTCTAGGTCAATCTCAACAGAGAGCCAAATTGCACCGGCCACCAAGGCCGCCGCGGCAGGTGACGGCAAACCTTGAAAGTAACGCTTATCAACCACGCTGGTGTTCACATTAAAACGTGCCAAGCGAAGCGCTGCACATGACACGTATACGAACGCAGCAATCCATCCCCAGCGACCCAAGTCGCGCAAGGTCCACTCATAAGCGATCAAGGCTGGCGCAGCCCCGAACGACACCATGTCACTGAGTGAGTCCATTTGCTCGCCAAACGCACTTTGCGTGTTGGTGAGTCGGGCGACGCGTCCGTCTAGGCCGTCTAAGAACATGGCTGCAAAAATACCCAAGGTTGCCAAGTCAAAGCGCCCGTTCATAGACATGACCACCGCATAGAAACCACCAAACAGCGCTGCCAAGGTAATCATGTTGGGCAACATGTAAATACCTTTTTTGCGCAAAGGTAAGCTGGCGGTGGCGGGGGTTTCGCTGGGGGTGTCGTTTTTTTTAACTGTCATAAGTGTGCCAAGTTGTGCAATGGCCCAAGTCTAAAGCACCTAAACGGGCCGGGCAGCAAGCGCCTTAAAAGAAAAAAGGCCACCGAAGTGACCTTTTATGCACACCACCTTGGTGGGTTGCAGCAATTGCAGCATGTATCAGACATGACGCAATTGCATAACTTGCATCAGTTGCGTGTTTGGTCAACCAACTTGTTTTTAGCAATCCAAGGCATCATGGCGCGCAGTTTCTCGCCCACCACTTCAATCTGGTGCTCGGATGTGAGACGGCGACGTGCAGTCATAGATGGGTAGTTCAACTGGCCCTCTTGAATAAACATCTTGGCGTAATCACCGTTTTGGATGCGCTTCAAGGCGTTGCGCATGGCTTCGCGCGACTCGGCATTGATAACTTCTGGGCCTGTCACATACTCGCCAAACTCTGCATTGTTAGAGATGGAGTAGTTCATGTTGGCGATGCCGCCTTCATAGATCAAGTCCACGATGAGCTTGAGCTCATGCAAACACTCGAAATAGGCCATCTCTGGCGCGTAACCAGCTTCGACCAAGGTCTCAAAACCCATCTTTACCAATTCAATGGCACCGCCACACAGAACAGCTTGCTCGCCGAACAAGTCGGTTTCGGTCTCTTCTTTGAAGTTGGTTTCAATAATGCCAGCCCTACCGCCACCGTTGGCCATGGCATAGCTCAAAGCCAAATCACGGGCTTTACCGCTTTTATCTTGATGCACAGCAACCAGGTGAGGCACGCCGCCACCTTGAGAGTAGGTGTTACGCACAGTGTGCCCTGGCGCTTTTGGCGCGACCATCCACACGTCTAAGTCAACGCGTGGAATGACTTGGTTGTAATGCACATTGAAGCCGTGGGCAAACGCCAATGAGGCACCTTGCTTGATGTTAGGCGCCACGTTGTTGGTGTAAACCTCGCCGATACGCTCGTCGGGCAGCAACATCATGACCACATCGGCGGCTTTCACCGCATCGTTGACTTCCATCACGGTCAAGCCAGCTTTTTCGACTTTGGTCCATGAAGGGCCGTCTTTTCGCAAGCCGACAACGACTTTGACGCCAGACTCGTTCAGATTTTGCGCGTGTGCGTGACCTTGACTACCGTAGCCAATAATGGCGACTGTTTTGCCCTTGATTAAGCTCAAATCGCAATCTTTGTCGTAAAAAACTTTCATGATGGTCCTTGTTAGAAAAATGGAGTGAAAAACAAACTAAACAAATAAAATCGAACGGATACAGATAAAGCACTAAGCACGGAGTATTCTCTCACCCCGGCCGATACCGCAAGTGCCCGTGCGCACGGTTTCTAAAATGGCACCCGCATCAATGGCTTGCAAAAACGCGTCGTTTTTGACTTGGTCGCCTGTGAGCTCGACGGTATAAGAGCGATCGGTCACGTCAATGACGCGTCCGCGAAAGATATCAGCCATGCGCTTCATCTCCTCACGCTCTTTACCAACCGCACGAACCTTGACCAGCATTAACTCGCGTTCGGTGTAGGCACCTTCGGTCAAGTCAACAACTTTCACCACTTCAATGAGACGGTTGAGATGTTTCGTAATTTGCTCAACCAACTCGTCAGAACCGGTGGTTTGAATGGTCATTCGCGACAAACTAGGGTCTTCAGTGGGGGCTACTGACAGCGACTCGATGTTGTAACCGCGGGCAGAAAATAGACCAACTACGCGTGACAGCGCACCAGGTTCGTTCTCTAAAAGAACAGCAATGATGTGTTTCATATGGGGTTGTTTCTTTTTGCCGCCCTCGCCAGCTCACGGTAACAAGCTGGTTTGGCGAACAATAGATTCAAAAGCGCTAAGGTTATGACAGCGTGCCTAAAGGACAGCGCTGCGAGAGCCAAAGCGGGGGGTAGGGTAAAACTGGCTGCAGGTTACAGGTCCTCTGTACCCAACAGCATTTCCGTAATCCCTTTGCCGGCTTTAACCATTGGGAACACATTTTCTGTTGGGTCGGTTCTGAAGTCCATAAACACCGTGCGATCTTTCAAATTACGGGCTTCATGCAAGGCACCTTCTACGTCTTGAGGGCGCTCAATCAGCATGCCCACATGGCCATAAGCTTCAGCCAACTTTACAAAGTCCGGCAAGGCATCCATATAACTGCTAGCGTATCGCCCAGCATACTCAACCTCCTGCCACTGCCTGACCATACCAAGGTAACGGTTGTTCAGCGAGACAACCTTGATCGGCGTGTTGTACTGCAAGCAAGTTGACAGCTCTTGGATACACATTTGCACAGAACCCTCGCCCGTCACGCAATACACCTCAGCGTCAGGCTTGGCCAACTTGATGCCCATAGCGTAAGGAATACCCACACCCATGGTACCCAAGCCACCAGAGTTAATCCAGCGTCTTGGTCTATCAAAGCCGTAGTATTGGGCAGCCCACATCTGATGCTGGCCGACGTCTGATGTGATGTAAGCATCAGCATCTTTGGTCATATTCCACAACGTCTGAATGACTTTTTGTGGTTTGATCACGTCGGTGTTTGTGTCGTCGTACTTCAAGCAGTTGCGTGACCGCCAGTCTTCAATGGTGCTCCACCATGCGGCTAGATCCGCTGGGTCAACACGTTGCGGCGTGTCTTTAATCATGTTGATTAGCTCACGCAACACATCTTTGCAATCGCCCACAATTGGCACGTCCACCTTTACGCGCTTAGAAATGCTGCTGGGATCGACGTCGATATGAATGATTTTGCGCTCGTTTTGGGCAAAATGCTTGGGGTTACCAATCACGCGGTCATCAAAACGCGCGCCTACCGCCAACAAGACATCGCTGTTTTGCATGGCATTGTTGGCCTCAATCGTGCCGTGCATACCCAGCATGCCTAAGAAACGCTTGTCGCTGGCTGGAAACGCGCCCAACCCCATAAGCGTGTTGGTCACTGGGTAGCCTAACAAGTCCACCAACTCGCGCAGCTCTGCAACAGCTTCGCCCAATAAGACGCCGCCGCCGGTATAAATATAGGGGCGCTTGGCACTCAGCAGCAGCTGCAAAGCCTTGCGAATTTGACCACCATGCCCCTTGCGCACCGGGTTGTAAGACCGCATGTGCACAGCCTCTGGGTAACCAGCGTAAGAGGCCTTTTTGAAGGACACATCTTTTGGCACATCCACCACCACTGGGCCTGGTCGACCTGAGCGCGCAATGTGAAATGCCTTTTTCATGATGCCAGCCAAATCAGCCGGGTCTTTCACCAAGAAGTTATGCTTAACGATGGGACGGGTAATGCCCACGGTATCGCACTCTTGGAAGGCATCCAAGCCTATGGACGTGGTCGGTACTTGGCCGCTGATGATGACCATGGGAATGCTGTCCATGTATGCGGTTGCGATACCGGTGACAGCATTGGTCAGCCCTGGGCCCGACGTGACCAATGCAACGCCTACTTCGCCAGTAGCGCGTGCAAAACCGTCTGCAGCGTGCACGGCAGCTTGCTCGTGACGAACAAGCACGTGCTGAATGGAGTCTTGTTTGTGAAGGGCGTCATAGATGTACAGCACGGCACCACCTGGGTAGCCCCAAATTTGCTTTACACCTTCAGCTTGTAATGATTTAACGAGTATTTCCGAACCCATCAGCTCAGGAACTTGGCCGGCAGAATCTGCAACGGCAGCGGAATTGATTTCCGCAGAATTGATTTTCATAATAAACCTTTGAGATTTTCTCTAACGAAAAACCGTGGGTGCCTTTTGCAAAGCCCTTGTGGGGCCAGCTCAAGACTTGAGACAACAGACATTGACGGGCTTCAATTTGTACATCCCGCGCGACTGTTATCCGTTTGCAAGTAAATTGTGCAGCCAATATTATGGCATGCATTTTTACGCCACCAGCGCCATAGGCTTCAGCCACCCTGTATGGGGGCTCTCAATAACGGTGACAATGAGCCTCATATTAAGAGAACTTTCATCAATCTACTCATGCCACAACAAAGCCTCATTCCTGACATACCCAGCCTCAAGCGCCGAATGGCTGCTTGGTTGTACGAGTCCATGTTGTTGTTTGGGGTGCTCTTTGTGACCGACTATGTGTTCAGTGTGTTGACCAATACGCGAGACCCGGCAGACAACCGATCTGTTCAGCAAATGTTGTTATTTGTTGTGCTTGGCATGTATTTTTGCTGGCAGTGGACGCGAAGCGGCCAGACGTTGGCCATGAAGACTTGGCATGTGCGCTTGGTTGACGCCAACAACCCACAACACATGCCGTCGTGGCGCCAGGCTATTGCGCGTTACCTCATGTGCTGGGTATGGCTTATTCCGCCACTGCTGCTAGGCAAAGCCTTGGGCTCTGATGCTGGGATGATTACGGTTTGGATCTTGTTGTGGGCTGCGGTTTGGGCCAACACCGCCAGACTAAACCCGCGACGACACTTTTGGCACGATGTGTGGGCAGGAACACAACTGGTCTCTTACGAGCCTGTGCCAGCTAACAAGCCAAAAGCCAACGCTACAAAAAAATAACCCAACACATTTGAGTCCAAGCCGTTACATACAATTAACGCATGACCATGACATTAAAAAAAGGCAAACCCACTGTTAAGCTGCGCGGCTTTGCCAGGCTACCGCACGCATTGTCCTACTCAATAGATGGGCTCAAAAGTGGCTGGAAAGAGCCTGCATTTGCTTTTGAAGTTATGTTGGCGACACTGCTAGTGCCTGCAGCCTTTTTTATTGGTCAGGGCTGGCTAGAAGTTGCCATGCTGATTGCCACTGTGGTGCTGGTGCTCATTACCGAGCTGCTCAACACAGCCTTAGAAGCGGCCATTGACCGCATCAGCGAAGACCACCACGAGCTGTCAAAAATTGCCAAAGACATGGCCAGCGCCGCGGTGTTGCTCGCATTGCTGTTGTGTGCCGGCGTGTGGCTGGCCGCTGTTGTTTCAAGAGCCCTTGCCTAATGGTGAACCCTGTATTTTCTATTGCCGTTTATTGTGGCTCGCGCCCAGGCACCGAGCCAGCCCACACGGACGCAGCCACAGAAGTGGGCACGTGGATTGGCTCCCGGGGCGGCCAGTTGGTGTATGGCGGCGGCAAAACAGGATTGATGGGCACTGTGGCACGTGCATGCGCCCAAGCTGGCGGGCGTGTTCTCGGTGTGATGCCTCGGGCGCTGGTGGCACGTGAGGTAGCCAATACCGACTGCGACGAGCTTGTCGTGGTGGAAACCATGCATGAGCGCAAGGCCATCATGGCCGAGCGCAGTGACGCATTTATTGCCATGGCCGGTGGCATTGGCACATTTGAAGAACTGTTTGAAATATGGACCTGGCGTCAGCTGGGCTACCACAACAAACCCGTGGGCTTGCTCAACATAAACGGCTATTACGACGGGCTCAATACGTTTATTCAAACAGCTTTACAAGCCGAGTTTATGGATGACCGCCAGATGGCATTGATTGAAGTTGGTTGCGAGCCAGCAGCGCTGTTGCACACATTGGTTGGTCACTGAGAAGACAACTTGAAAGGCCGCTGACAATGCAGCAGGTGCGGTGCGCTAATTAAATGGCAGTTTCGTCTTCTTCACCAGTGCGAATACGCACGACGCGCTCGACGGGTGTGACAAATATTTTGCCATCGCCAATTTTGCCAGTACGAGCAGCTGCCACGATAGCGTCTACGCAGCGCTCAACATCACCAGACGACACCACCACCTCAACTTTAACCTTGGGTAAAAAGTCCACCACGTACTCTGCGCCTCGGTATAACTCTGTGTGGCCTTTTTGACGGCCAAAACCTTTCACTTCGGTCACAGTCAAACCGGTTACGCCTTGTTCGGCTAAAGCTTCGCGCACCTCTTCTAATTTAAATGGTTTGATAATGGCGGTGATTTGCTTCACAGGACAACTCCTAAAGTAAACGGATTAAACAAGCACGCTGAGAACCATGACCAGGCATCGCGTGCTTGATTGTCATTATGCCCAAGCCTAGCCAGAGCCGCTGCATGTGCCGCATAATTTAGAGTTACTGCGTTAACTATTAAGCCCACAAGCTGATTCACAAGCCACATGCACAAGCTGCCAGAACACATACCGACTGTTGCCACGTTTAGGGGGGAGCACCCTGAGAATATTTATTACGGCTCTGTTGCCGTGGTCGATAAACGGGGCAAGCTGCTGGCACATGCTGGCGACATGCGCACGCCCATGTTCACGCGCTCGGCGCTCAAACCCTTTCAGGCCATGCCGCTCATTGCACAGTTTGCAGACAAATTTGATCTCAGCGATGCCGACGTTGCCCTGCTCTGCGCCAGCCACAATGGGGAGGCAGCGCACGCCAGCCGCGCAGCGTCTATTTTGAGCCGCGCTGGACGGGGTGAAACCGACCTGCTGTGCGGCACCCACCTGCCCTATTACTACACCACCAACAACATTGCGCCGCCAGTGCCGCCCACTTACAACAGGCTGAACCACAACTGCTCAGGCAAGCACGCCGGGATGCTGATGTTGGCCACCGCCTTGGGCGTGCCACACCAGCTGTATACAGACCTGTCACACCCCGTGCAGCAAGCCATTGTGGCCAGCGTATGCCATTTTTGCGGCTTGCAGCCCAGCCAACTGGTGGTGGGTATTGACGGCTGCAGCGTCCCCAACTTTGCCGTGCCACTGCCCAACTTGGGACGCGCCTTTGCACAGCTCACCACCGACCATGCAGACGGGATGTATGGCAACGGCCCACAGCGGGTGTTTCAAGCCATGAGTGAGCACCCAGCAATGGTCAGTGGTATGGGGCGCAATGACTTGGCCATCACCCGCGCTGGCCAAGGCGACTGGATTTCCAAAGTGGGAGCTGACGGCGTGCAAACCGTCACCAGCAAGTCACGCGGCACCGCCATAGTGGCCAAAATTGCCGACGGCAATGCAGACATGCTGATGGTCATGGTGCGTGCAGCGCTTGAGCAAATGGGCTGGATGAACGACACAGCGCGCAACGCCCTCAAGGCCTATGTGCCAGGCCCTTTGAAGAACGTGGCCAAACTAGACGTAGGCCATACGCAAGCTGTGTTTCAGCTGGGTTAACAGTGCGCACTGAAAGGCCTTGCACAAATTAAATAAATGATAGATCGATGAGACTAGTTGCCATTGATCTGCGCCACCGCAGGACCCAACTGGTCCAGGTGATGGATTTCGGCACATGCTCTGGTGTAACCATCAGGCCAAGGGTTGTTGTCAGGATTCATCCAAATGGTGCGCATACCCACGGCTTGTGCGCCAGCGATGTCATGCGCAGGGTTATCGCCCACATGGATAAAGCTGTCAGCGCCGTGGCCTGTGTGCGCAAGTGCACGCGCAAAAAAATCTGGATGCGGCTTGCTCACACCAATGTGGGCAGAGTTGAAGTGGAAATCAAACAAGTGGCCTATACCAACTTGCGTCAAGTCGGCGTTACCGTTGGTCAGTGCGCCTATTTGATAGCTGCGTTTCAGGGTAGCAATCTGGTCACGAGTGCCATCAAACAGCACCACATCATTGCGCGCAGCAACATACACGTCAAACGCATCAAGCGACAGCGCTTGTGCGTTGTGATAGCCACAACGCGACAGCCCCAACTCGACAAACGCAATACGGGTTTGGCTTAGATCGTGTGCCATGTCTGGCCTGTTGGCCAACACCTCGTCGCGCAACTGGGCAATGCCTTGGTCGTCATAGGTTTGGGCAAACTTGGGCGCGTGGCGCTTCATCCACACCAGCATCAGCTCGTTGGCTTTGTGAATAACTGGGGCAATCGCCCACAAGGTGTCGTCTAAATCAAAGGTGATGACTTTAATCATGGCCGTTGGAATGCCTGGTTAGCTTTCAGCAAAAAAACGGTTGGCGATGGGGTATCGCCAGTCTTTGCCAAACCCTCTGTGGCTGACGCGCACGCCCACTGGCGATTGACGGCGCTTGTATTCATTGATACGAATTAAACGCACAACCTTGGCCACATCGTCCGGGTCAAAACCTTGAGAGACTATGTCGGCAGGCGCTGTGTCGTGCTCCATGTAAGCGGCAATGATGGCATCTAACACGTCGTAGGCAGGCAGGCTGTCTTGATCGGTTTGGTCAGCGCGCAACTCTGCGCTGGGCGGGCGGGTGATGATGCGCTGAGGAATGGGGTTGTCACACGTCCCAAATGGGTTGTGGGCGTTACGCCACTGGCACAAGGCAAACACGCGGGTTTTCAGCAGATCTTTGATCACGGCAAAGCCACCAGCCATATCACCATATAACGTGCAGTAGCCTGTAGCCATTTCGCTTTTGTTGCCAGTTGTCAACACCATGCTGCCAAACTTGTTGCTCAAGGCCATCAGCAAGGTACCGCGAATGCGGGCTTGCAAATTTTCTTCTGTGGTGTCTTCTCCCAAGCCTTCAAACTCGCCCGCCAAAGATTGCTTGAACGCCTCAAAGTGTGGCGTGATATTCAGCTCGGTATAGCGCACCCCCATACCCCTTGCCATCTCAGCCGCGTCTAGCCACGATATATCGGCGGTATAAGGCGACGGCATCATCACGGCGCGCACACGGTCTTTGCCCAAGGCGTCAACCGCAATGGCCAGTACCAAGGCTGAGTCAATGCCACCAGACAAGCCCAACACAACGCTGGGAAATTTGTTTTTACCGATGTAGTCACGCACGCCCAGCACCAAGGCCTGCCACAAGTCGGTCAGCTCGTCTTCAAGCGGCGCAACGGGATTGTTGTTGGAGTTGGAGTTGGAGTTGGAGTCGGCAACATCTAAATCCCAAATGCTGAGTTGCTCCACAAAACCCGGCGCTCTGGCTGTGACATTGCCTTGGGCGTTGAGCATAAAACTGCGACCTTCAAACACCAGCTCGTCTTGCCCGCCTACCATGTGGGCGTAAACAAGTGGCAGCGGCACACGCTTGACCAGCTGTGCCATGGCAACTTCACGCTGTGCACTTTTGCCCATGTGAAAGGGCGATGCATTGATCACCACCAGCACTTGTGCGCCTGCGGCTTGCGTGTCTAGGGCGGGCTGCTCAAACCACGCGTCCTCGCAAATGAGCAACCCCACTTGCATGCCTGCCACTTCAAACACACAAGGCTTGTTGCCGGGCGCAAAGTAGCGCCTTTCATCAAATACCTGGTAGTTGGGTAACTCCCGCTTGGCATAGCTTGTTACCACTTGACCAGCGTGCAGCACGGTGGCCATGTTGAGGCACGGCGCTGTAGCCACACTGTCGGTGCGAATCGTCGCGTCTGTGCGCGCCGTGGCGTGTCCCACCACAATGTGCAGGCCTTCTAAGTGGGCAGTCAGCGAGGCAATTGTTTTCAAGGCATCATCAGATGCAGTTGTAAACTGCGCGCGCAGGTACAAGTCCTCAGCCGCGTAGCCAGACAACGCCAACTCAGGCGTGAGCAGTAACTGCGCCCCTGCGCTGTGCGCTTCCTTGGCCGCTTGGACGATGCGCTGGGCGTTGCCGGCGAGATCGCCAACAACAAAATTAAATTGAGCAACAGAAATGCGCATAAGTGACAAAATTTGGGTAGCAAAGCAATGAGCGTTGACAATTATGTCACCCGTGTCATACAAGACCCCGCCGGCATTGCACAAGACCATTGGGACAGCTTGCTAACCGCCTGCAACCAACACGGCCAGTCTGCGAATGGCACCCTGAACCCCTTCGTTCGCCATGCTTACTTGGCAGCCATGCACAGCAGCGCCAGCGCTGTAACTCAAACGGGCTGGCAAGCCTATTTCGTGAGCTTGTGGGACACCAGTCAGGCCCAAGAGCAACTGGTAGGGGTGTGCCCCATGTACATTAAAGCGCACTCTTACGGCGAATATGTCTTTGACTTCGCTTGGGCCAGAGCCTACCAAGAGCACGGCTTGGCGTACTACCCCAAAGCGGTCATTGCCCCCCCTTTCACCCCAGTGCCGGGGCCACGCCTGATTGCAGCAACGCAGGCAAACAAGACCGCGTTACTGGCAGCCACGCTGGCCACCTGCAAAGACTTGGGGGTGTCGTCCATGCACGCCTTGTTTATCGACGACAGCGACCGTGAAGCATGCCAAGCTCAGGGCCTGCTGATGCGGCAAACCGTCCAATTTCACTGGCACAACACCACGCCAGGTTACGCCAGCTTTGACGCATTTTTGACGACCATGACGCAGGACAAACGCAAAAAAATAAAACAAGAGCGGCGCAAAGTAGCCGATGCAGGTGTCAGGTTTGAGTCCAAACGCGGCCTGGCCATCACAGAGCAAGACTGGGCGTTGTTTTACCGTTGCTATGAACAAACTTATGTAGAACACGGCAATGCGCCCTACCTAACGCCGGCATTTTTTGAAGCCATGCGCGACCACATGCCTGAAAACTGGGTAATGTTTGTTGCCTACACAGACACCGACCAAGCATTTGCTTGCAGCTTGGTGGGCTTAGAAGTTGATGGGCACGGACAAGCAGTTGCTGCTTTTGGACGCTACTGGGGCGCATTGGCCAGGGTAGATTGCTTGCACTTTGAAGCCTGCTACTACCAGCCACTGATGTGGTGCATAGAGAATGGCGTGCAACGTTTTGAAGGCGGTGCCCAAGGCGAACACAAAATGGCCAGGGCTTTGATGCCACAAACAACTTACAGCGCACATTGGCTGGCGCACCCGTCGTTCGCTGATGCCGTAGACCGCTACTTGGAACGCGAAACCCAAGGCATGCAGGCCTATGTGCAAGACCTGCAAGCTCGAAACCCGTTCAAGGCCAGCCAACCGCTATAGATCCGCAGCACGCTGTTCGCCGGGTGTGCATACGGCGGGTACAAAACAGGCCTGAGGCAATGGGCAGTACATACTGAACTGCCCAAGGTCGCTGGTGTTCTGGGGTGTAAAACAGACTCAGGCTGCGTTGTAGTTGGCAATACCATCTACGATTTCTTTGTGGGCGGCATCAGGTCCTTCCCAACCCAATATCTTGACCCATTTGCCCTCTTCAAGATCTTTGTAATGCTCAAAAAAGTGTGCGATCGTTTTGAGCCGCATTGGGTTCATATCGTCAGGTTTTTGCCACTGGCTGTAAATTGACAACAATTTATCAATTGGAACTGCCAGTACTTTCCCATCTTCGCCAGCTTCATCCTCCATTTTCAAAATGCCAATTGCGCGGCAAGTCACCACAACGCCAGGCAGCAAAGGCACAGGTGTAATGACCAGCACATCAACAGGATCTCCATCACCAGACAATGTCTTGGGCACATAACCGTAATTTGTCGGGTAGTGCATGGATGTGCTCATAAAACGATCCACAAAAATCGCGCCAGTTTCTTTATCTACCTCGTACTTTATCGGATCAGCATTCATGGGTATTTCAATGATGACATTGAACGTATTTGGCGCGTCAGCGCCATAAGACACAAGGTTTAAAGACATGCTAGCGTTGCTTTACTGTAAAGAAATAGAAATGAGGAATGGGTATTTTACCTATAAGTGCTTACCCTAAATCCACACGCAGGTGACGCCAAAGTCACCACATCGACATACAGATTGATTTATATTGAAATTGTTGGCCAATTACCTACCCTACAAGCTTGTAACAACGGTGAGGAAGCAACTCAGCGGTGGTGCCTGCTGTTTTGCATCACTGGAACGAAGTTACAACCTTGGAGATTTTTATGGCTGGTAATTTAGCACTGACCCTGGCTGTCGTGTGTGGACTCATCGCTGTCGCTTATGGGGTGTGGGCACGACGATGGATTCTTTCCCAAGATGCGGGCTCGCCTCGCATGCAAGAAATTGCGTCCGCAATTCAAACTGGCGCTGCGGCCTATTTGGCGCGTCAATACAAAACGATTGCAGTGGTCGGTGTCATTCTTGCGATTCTGATCGCTTTGGTTTTGGACCCCATGAGCGCTGTCGGCTTCGTGATTGGCGCCGCCCTGTCGGGCGCCTGCGGTTTTATTGGTATGAACGTTTCTGTCAAGGCAAACGTGCGTACAGCTCAAGCTGCAACAAAGGGTATAGGCCCAGCGCTTGATGTGGCATTTCGAGGTGGCGCCATCACGGGCATGCTGGTAGTCGGCCTTGGCTTACTTGGCGTCACAGGGTTTTACTGGTTGTTAGTCGGCAGCGCGCCCCAAACCACAGGCACTGCCTTGGCTGAACAAATCAACCCGCTGATTGGCTTTGCATTTGGCTCGTCATTAATCTCGATCTTTGCCCGGTTGGGCGGTGGCATTTTCACCAAGGGCGCAGACGTGGGTGCCGACTTGGTTGGCAAAGTCGAAGCAGGCATCCCCGAGGATGACCCGCGCAACCCCGCAGTGATCGCCGATAACGTTGGCGACAACGTTGGCGACTGTGCTGGTATGGCCGCTGACCTCTTCGAAACATACGCGGTCACTCTGATTGCGACCATGGTGTTGGGAGCCTTGATGGTGGGTGGCGCAGGCATCAACGCGGTTACATACCCTCTTGCTTTAGGGGCTGTGTCCATCATCGCTTCCATTATTGGATGCTTTTTTGTCAAAGCAACTCCCGGCATGAAGAACGTGATGCCCGCGTTGTACAAAGGTTTGGCCGTGGCAGGCGGCCTGTCGCTGGTCGCGTTTTACTTCGTCACCATGTGGCTGATTCCCGACGATGCGTTGGGCGCAAGTGGCAGCCAAATGGCGCTCTTCGCGTCGTGCACAGTAGGTTTGGTGCTCACGGCTGGACTGGTGTGGATAACGGAGTACTACACGGGTACGCAGTACCCACCGGTTAAACACATTGCACAGGCGTCTACAACGGGACACGGCACCAACATCATTGCAGGCTTGGGCGTTTCTATGCGCTCAACGGCATGGCCTGTTCTGTTTGTGTGCCTGGCAATCTGGGCCGCTCACCAATTCGCTGGCTTGTACGGCATCGCTATCGCAGCGACATCTATGCTCAGCATGGCAGGCATCGTTGTGGCACTCGATGCCTATGGCCCGATTACGGACAATGCAGGCGGTATTGCCGAAATGTCTGATATGCCTGCCAGCGTGCGCGACATCACTGATCCACTTGATGCGGTGGGCAACACCACAAAAGCCGTTACAAAGGGCTATGCCATAGGCTCAGCAGGATTGGCTGCTCTGGTTTTATTTGCTGACTACACGCACAAGCTAGAAGCATACGGCACAGCGGTGTCGTTTGACTTGAGCAACCCCATGGTCATCATCGGGCTATTTATAGGTGGTTTGATCCCCTACCTGTTCGGTGCCATGGCCATGGAGGCTGTAGGTCGAGCGGCCGGATCCGTTGTGGTTGAAGTTCGCCGCCAATTTAAAGAGATACCCGGCATCATGGATGGGACACAACAACCAGAATATGGCCGCGCTGTGGACCTGCTCACAACGGCGGCCATCAAGGAAATGATGATCCCTTCTTTGTTGCCGGTCGTTGCACCCATTTTGGTCGGGTTGATTTTAGGTCCCGCCGCTTTAGGTGGGCTGTTAATGGGCACCATAGTGACTGGTCTGTTTGTGGCCATTTCAATGTGCACGGGCGGTGGCGCATGGGACAACGCTAAGAAATACATAGAAGATGGCAATTACGGCGGTAAGGGCTCCGAAACACATAAAGCAGCAGTGACAGGAGACACAGTCGGGGACCCTTATAAAGATACGGCTGGCCCTGCAATCAACCCGCTCATTAAAATCATCAACATTGTCGCCTTGTTAATTGTCCCACTCATGATGCAAATCCATGGCGGATAATTAAGCGAGCCTTCGTGTGCCAATCCGTATGGACACTTTGAAAAAAAGCGCAAAGCCTGTCAGGTTTTGCGCTTTTTAATTCTTCAAACCTGTAACAAAAAATTCAGACAACAGCAACTATGACCGACAGGTATATTCCCATCATTGATCAACGCAAGGCATCTAGCAGCGCTGAAGTTGCGCAACTCATCCAGCAGGGCAAACTGACTGTTAATGACCAAGTTGTAGACCGCTTGTCTAGGCCGTTTCGTGACCTGCGTATCAGTGTGACCGACCGCTGTAACTTTCGATGCAGCTATTGCATGCCTAAAAGTGTGTTTGACCGTGACTATGCCTACTTGCCACAAAAAGATTTGCTGCGATTCGAAGAAATTACAACCATAGCTGCAGCTGCAACACGGCTTGGGGTGAAGAAAATTCGCATCACCGGGGGCGAACCCTTGTTGCGTAAAAACCTAGAAGTTTTAATTGCCCAACTGAGTGAACTGCGAACCACTCATGGCGAGCCACTTGATTTGACATTGACGACCAATGCAAGCTTGCTGAAACGAAAGGCTCAAAGCCTCAAAGATGCTGGACTTAAGCGCTTAACGATCAGTTTAGATGCGATGGACGATGCCATATTTAGGCAGATGAATGACATGGACTTCCCCGTATCCGACGTGCTTCAAGGCATAGATACAGCGCTTGCAGTCGGCTTTGAGGACATCAAGGTCAACATGGTTGTCAAACGTGGCACCAACGAAAGTCAAATTGTGCCTATGGCGGCGCACTTTCGAGGCTCGGGCGTAGCTTTGCGCTTTATTGAGTACATGGATGTGGGCGCGAGCAACGGCTGGCGTATGGACGAGGTTTTGCCAAGCTCAGAAGTTCTAGCGTTGTTGCAAACGCGTTGGAAGCTGAACGCCTTACCTGCAAAGAGTGTGGGTGAGACAGCCAAGCGTTATGGGTATTTAAATGACCGTGGTGACTTAGACCCTAATTTAGGTGAGGTGGGTTTTATATCCAGCGTGACACAGGCCTTTTGCGGCGACTGCAACCGTGCACGGCTGTCGACCGACGGGCGACTGTTCAGCTGTCTTTTTGCAACCGATGGGGCAAATATAAGAGACCTTGTCCGTGATGCCTCAACAGAAGACATTGACACGTTGGCACACCACCTTGCCCACCTATGGCAGGGCCGCTCAGACCAATACTCGGCGCTGCGTCAAGCAGGGGTGTTACCCGCTGGCAACGCCAAGCAGCGTATTGAAATGAGCTATATAGGCGGTTGATGCAGCGGCGTGTGCTGCAGTCATTTGCCAAAGCGACACGTTGTTGCCACTTGAACCTGCGCTGCTTAAATGCTTGAGACGCCCTTGTTGGCCAGCATATCGGCGCGTTCGTTGCCTGGGTTGCCTGCATGGCCCTTAACCCAGCGCCAGGTCAACTCGTGTTCTGTATTGCACACCAGTTCGTCCAATATGAGCCACAGATCGACGTTTTTAACGGGCTGTTTGGCCGCTGTTTTCCAGCCCCGGGCTTTCCAACCCTTGACCCACTCTGTGATGCCTTTGCGCACGTACTCGCTGTCAAGATAGAGCGTCACTTTACAAGGGCGCTTCAGTGACCGCAAGGCCTCGATGACTGCCATCATTTCCATGCGGTTGTTGGTGGTGTTGGGTTCGCCACCAAACAGTTCTTTTTCGGCACCTGCACTTTGAAAAAATACCCCCCAGCCGCCTGGGCCAGGGTTGCCTTTGCAAGCGCCGTCTGTGTATATGGTGATGTCATTCATGGATTGGCATTGTCGTTCATTACGCGAGCGGGTTGTTTGGCTGGTGCCCGACCTCTCACGCGCTTGCGACTCCAAGTTGGCCCCATCACACGCATACCCTTGACTTTTTTTACGGCAACCAGCGTGTAAACGGCACCCACGACAGGCAACCACTTGGCACCGTGCGTGTCCATAGGGGCCAGGCGCTGCGCCCAAATGGGAGAGGACAGACCAGGACGGAACATACCTGTATTGACCAACTGCACTTCAAAACCCAACAGTTTGAGCCAGTCACGCAAGCGCCATAAACCAATCCACTGCTTAGCAGCTACATCAAAAGGTGCGTGCGCCACGCCACGTTGAATGCCAAGGCGTTGCGCGAAATCAAAACGGCTTTGCCGCAATGACCACAGGCTCAGCGGATTCAAGCCCGCAATCACTACATGGCCTTCAGGCACGAGCACTCGAGCCACTTCCCGCAATGTGGCGTGGGGGTCTGCAGCGCGCTCTAATGTGTGCGGCATCAACACCAAATCTAAACTTGCTGATTCGAAAGGCAGCGCATGGCTATCGCAATCGAGGTCGACGGCGCGACATGACTGTGACTCATTTGGCTCAACCGACTCAATGGGATGACGAAGCGAGCGCCAGCCGCCGCCATAGCTGTCCACATCGGCCAACCACTGGTGCGGTATGCGATTGACCCGCAAGCCGTCAAGCTCCAGCATGCCCAACTGAACCGCATGATAGCCAAATAAATTGACCACAGCTTGATCGCATTGTTGGGCCAACCAATCCAGCCAGCACTGCCTCAGTAACTCATGTGAATGAACTTGCAAAGTTGAAACTGCTTTTAAAAAATAGAAGAAACCAATACCGTGACGGTACCTAGCTGACGCTCTATTGTGTAGCCACATACAAGACAGTGCATGAGAAGTCTTAAATTGCCGAATTTTTTCAAAGCCTCTGTTGACAACGACACCGGTGAGTGTGCCATGTCGGGCCAGAACACCGGCTGCAAAGCAGCACACTCTGTCGTGCGACAGCCTTCCTGTTAGCGACACAGCCGGTGTGGCGATTCATGAGCGCTCCACCCTGGACTGTACTGGCCATGCCAGCAAGTGCTGGCAAGTGCAACGGTTACGCTGATGAGCTGGCACAATTACACAATGACAAGGCTGCAGACACCGACAATCAACCATTACTAAGGTACAGTTCTACGTTGCGTCTGAACTGACACACGGTCTGCCACTGCTGCCTAATGTCCTTTTTAACGGCTGATAAATCAATTCTTTCTTGCGCGATGATCACGATACAACTGAAGACCGCATGTCGGCGCATGTCCCCCTACCGCCTGCGCAGCCTGATGCCCTATGTGGTGCTATGCGTGAGTAACAAATGAACTCTAAAAACTGATGCCGATAACACTTCACCGTCGCCTATTGCTGGCGCTGCTGTACGGCTGCGTCACGCTCGCTGCTGGCTGCGCCAACTTAAATACCTCACAACCAGCGCTAATTGGAAACACGAACGCCTCTGCAAGCGCGACCCTTGCCCACGAGCCAATCATACCGACTGGCCCACTCAGCAAGTTGGATGAAGCCTTGTCTGCCAACACCATCCAAGTGGCCTCGCAGTCCCCACCATTGGATATGTGGGACCGCATCCGCCGTGGCTTTGCCATGCCCGACCTCGTTGACAACGTTGTAGACACCCGTGTGGAATGGTATGCCGCCCGCCCAGACTACATGGACCGGATGGCCCTGCGTTCTAGCAGATACATTTTTTATATCGTCGATGAACTAGAGCGTAGGCGCATGCCTACCGAGTTGGCGCTGCTGCCATTTATCGAAAGTGCGTTTAACCCGCAAGCTGTTTCCAGCGCCAAAGCCGCGGGTATGTGGCAGTTTATGCCTGCAACAGGCCGCTCGTTTGACTTGCGCCAAAACTCCTTCAGGGACGACCGCCGTGATGTGGTGGCATCTACCAACGCAGCGCTGGATTACTTACAAAGCTTGCACAACCAATTTGGTGATTGGCACCTGGCTTTGGCTGCATACAACTGGGGACAAGGCAATGTGCGCCGCGCTATCGCACGCAACAAAGCTGCAGGCAAAGACACGGGTTACCTAGACCTTCGTATGCCCGCTGAAACACGCTTCTACGTGCCCAAGCTTCAGGCCTTTAAAAATATAGTCAGCAACCCCGCTGCCAACTCGGTGGTGTTGCCCAGCATCCCAAACCATCCGTTCTTTGACGTGGTGACCATTGCCAAAGACATCGATGTGGCGCTAATTGCCTTATTGGCTGGTGTCAGCGAAGAAGACTTTAGAGCACTGAACCCATCGCTCAAGCACCCGGTTGTGTTGGCCAATGGCACACCTGCTGTACTGCTGCCTTGGGACAACGCTGGCGAATTCAAAATAAGGCTGCAGGCCCATTCAGGCCCTATGGCGACATGGACTGCGCATGTGGTCCAATCCAACATCAAGCCGCGGGACTTGGCCAAGCAAGTTGGCATGTCAGAATCTGAATTGCGCCTAGTCAACAAAATACCGCCCCGCATGTTGGTGCGCAAAGGCTCTACCGTGCTGGTCAAGCGCAGTGCAATGCGCACCACCAACGTGACTGAATACGTGGCAGATAACGCGCAACTGGCTTTGGCACCCGAGTTCAGCAAACTGGAAATACGCGTCAAACGAGGGGACACCCTGTCTGGCTTGGCACGGCGTTATGGTGTGTCGGCTGCCTCCATCGCTAAATGGAATAACCTGAAATCACGCAGCTACATACGCATTGGCCAACGGCTGGTAGTCCAACTGCGCTAAGGCCCATTACAAGCCACCTGCAGAAACTCACCAACACTCAACAGGTTATTGTCAGGATCTTTATAGCTGTTGGTGCTGGCGCTATGGCCGCTGTTGGGCCATAGGCGAGCGAACTGAACAAGGCTTTGCTAGCTTGCGGCTACACCAGCGAGCGGCGCTGAGCAACGGCCCTAGCAAGCTCTTCTAGAACGGGCTGCGTTTGACGTAAGCTGATACAAGCATCCGTAATAGAAACCCCACGGCGCAACGCTGTCCCAGCCGCCAAGTCTTGGCGCCCGTCTTCTAGATGGCTTTCAATCATCATGCCCATGACGCTGTAGTCGCCTGCCCCAATACGAGCCGCCACGTCAGCAGCCACCTCTATTTGCTTGGTATGTTGTTTTTGGCTGTTGGCGTGTGAGGCATCCACCATTAACCTCGGGTGGCAACCGGCCTTGGTCAGTGACTGAACGGCAGCGGCCACACCGGCAGCATCGAAATTAGGTAGCTTGCCACCGCGCAAAATAATGTGGCAATCTTCATTACCACGTGTTTCAAAAATAGCTGCTTGCCCCATATTGGTTAAGCCCATAAAAGCGTGGCTGTTGCGCGCGGCAACCATGGCATCAATCGCCACCTGCACACCGCCATCAGTGCCATTTTTAAAACCAACTGGACAACTCAAACCAGATGCCAACTGGCGATGGCTTTGACTCTCTGTCGTGCGCGCACCAATAGCGCCCCACGCGATCAAGTCGACCACAAACTGGGGGCTCAGCAAGTCCAGGAACTCTGTACCAGCAGGCAAACCTTCGCTCACCACATCTAGCAACAGCCGCCTTGCCTTGTGCAGGCCTTCATTGATGGCATAGGTACCGTCTAAATGCGGGTCATTAATATAACCTTTCCACCCAATCGTAGTGCGAGGCTTTTCAAAATAAGTGCGCATGACAACCATCAGCTCGCCACTCATAGAAGCCGTCACGGCTTTGAGCGCACGAGCGTACTCCATGGCTTGGTCGTGGTCATGGATTGAACAAGGCCCAACGACCACCAGCAGGCGGTCATCACGCGCTTGCAAGATGTCTGCAATAGCACTGCGGTGGTGTGCCACTTGCGCCACCATAGCCGGCGTTTCAGGCAACGCTTCTTGCAGCAGCGCCGGCGTAATAAGTGGTCGTACCGACTTGATGCGCACATCATCAACACTGGTCTTGTCGTAAGTGCTCAACACTGACTCAGAGGAAGCTTGGGAAATAGGGTTCATTGCTGTTTTGGTCATCACGTTACTTCCAAAGAATGGGCTCAATGTTCACGACACCCTGCTCGCTGCTGAGGGTGAGGACATTTTCTTGAATGGTCGCTTGAAGTTGCATGCTGCGCTGAGCCAAATCCACGAGAGCTTGCGACGACTCTGTCGGCAAGCGCCACACTTGCAATCGCTCCAGCCGGTGGAGCTTATTTTTAATACTTGCCCACCAAATATCAGCAGAATGGCTAAAGGCGTACAGCAACACCGCGTCTGCTTTACTGCACGCTTTCAACAGCGGTTTATCTTCTGGCTGTCCCACCTCAATCCACAAGCGTTTGCGTCCAGTAAAGTCAATCAACTGCACATCTGGCTCTTCAGGATCTGACAAACCCGCACCGAAGCTCAGCGTGCCATCGCCCTTGCAGGTGTCATGTAGTTGGTGTGCATTGAGCGCCAAGGCGACCAAGCGTACCATCATGCGCTCATCATTTTCGCAGGGATGTCTAGCCAAAGTGAGCGCATGGTCGGCGTAGTAGCCGTGGTCAACATCCGCAATTTGGACGTTGGCTTTAAAAATAGTTGATTTGATTGCCATAGCCAGACATTATGCGCATGACAAAGCCACAAACAAAAACACCCAGCACGTTTGCACTGGGTGTTTTTGAAGTTTGGGTGGTGGGTCGTGCGGGGTTCGAACCTGCGACAAACGGATTAAAAGTCCGCTGCTCTACCAGCTGAGCTAACGACCCACGCTTAATGGGGTTCGATGCAATTCGCTTGTTGAAGCGTTTGGTTATTGCGTCCTAAGCCAATGAGTATAGCGTGTTTTTTAAAGGCTTTAGAAGCGGATTTAAAAAAGTTTGCGGTAAACGTCACTTGATTTGAGCGATGTGCTGCATGCACCAACCCGCCGCACTCATGCCAAAGCTGGCGGTCACGGCCACGCTTGATCCGTAGCCGTGGCAGTTCAGCGTTCCATCAGAGATGGACTTATCGGACTCAGCATCCGAGCCTTCACCAGCGGGTGTTGCATCCAATAACTTGGGCTTGAGCACTGGCTCTCGGCTAAAGACGCAAGCAACTTTCATACGGCCTGTTCTTGCGGCATTGTGAGCTTTTCGTAACTGGTAGCGCAGCTGCGCCAATAACGGGTCGTGTGTTACCTGAGCCAAGTCACCTGCCTCGACCATGTGTGCTTGGTGTTTACCGCCAGCTGCGCCAACCGTCACGAACGTACACGGGTGGGAGAGGCTCCACGCAGCCATGGCCGCCTTGGCACGCACTTGGTCACACGCATCTACCAGCGCAACTGGTGACACTGAATGGGCTAAGCCAAGTGTGTCGGCTATAGCCCGCCAGTTATCGGCATCTACAAACTCCTCAACTTCATCGACCACACACGCAGGATTGATGAGGGCTATGCGCTCGCGCATGGCTTGCACTTTAGATTGTCCAATGGTCGCCTGTGTGGCATGAAGCTGGCGGTTGATGTTGGACACCGACACATGGTCTAAATCAACCAAACTGATGCGTTGAACGCCACTGCGCGCAAACGCCTCGACAACCCAAGAGCCCACACCACCAATGCCGACAACCACCGCATGCGTGCTAAATATGTTGTCAGCGCCAGCTGCACCGTATAAGCGGCGCAAGCCACCAAAACTGCGTTCAAAGTCATTGCCTAAGACCGGGCTAACAGCTTGGGTAGTGGTGACACTGATGACGCCGCTGCTGCTGTTACCAGTGCTGTTGATGATGCTGTCGCCATCGGTCATACGGGTGTTGGAACTCATTGTTTCACTCAATTGAACAGCATCAGTCACGCATAAGAAGCCACATTTGAAACTTAAAACCGCCCAAGGCACCACATGTAATGCCAGCAACAGCAAACAAACTGGTGAGACTTAGCGTTGACAGACCAGACAGGCCTTGGCCTATGGTGCAGCCCATAGCCGTTACACCGCCAACGCCCATCAGTGCGCCACCAGCCATATGCAAGGCGGTATCTTGGGTACTTGAAAAGCCATCCCAACGAAATGTTTTGCTGTGCCAAGCGTACATGGCACCGCCGCTTACGACGCCAAAAACAGACACTACACCCAGCGACAACACGTTGCTCACGTCGCTAAAGTAAATCAACCAGTTGATCACGTAGGCCAAGGGCGCAGTGAATGTCAACGATTCCATGCTGGCGCTGTTGGTGACCAAATATGTGGCCTCTAGGGTCTCAGGATGCTCTGGTACAAAGCCTAGGTGACCAGACACCCACCAAATGGCGACAATACAAGCGCCCACACCTAGCCCGCCAAATAAGGACCCTGAGCGAATAAAGCCCTCGCCTTTGAGCGCCCACAGCACCAAACCACCACCAACTACGAGTGCAGACAATAGGCCGACCGTGTTGGCTTGCGCACCCAGTTGGGAAGCCAGCCAGTGAGGCAACAAGGCTGTGTCCATTTGAAAGTTAACCAAGTCTACCGAGTAGGTGCGCGCAACAGCGGTGATACCGCGAAGCGTCATAAAAGCAAACAACCCCATAAATACAAATACAACCAAGCTTTTGAGGCTGCCAGCCCCAATACGCAGCAGTGTTTTACTGCCACATCCTGAGGCCAACACCATACCAAAGCCAAACATGGCCCCACCCACAAGGGCAGACAACCATATCACTCGGCCGTTGGCATGAATACTGTCAGAGGGGTTGATCAGCTCAAAGAAAGCCAAACCATAAAACCCAAGAATAGCGACACCAACCGCCAAGGCCCACATGCGCATACGCGTCCAGTCGCCCATGTTGACGATATCGCTGAACGCGCCCATCGTGCAAAAATGACTGCGCTGAGAGACCCACCCAAACGCGATAGACACAGCGAAGCTGGCCCACAACACTTGGGTTTGTAAATGAGAGATGGCGTCTATATTCATAGGGAAGTCATTGTAGTTGTAGTTGTAGTTGTAGTTGTAGTTGTAGTTGTAGTTGTAGTTGTAGTTGTAGTTGTAGTCAGTCTGATGGCGGTGACGGGTGGTGCACCATAAAAAAACCCCATATACCAATGGCATATGGGGAGCAAGTTACGTCAAGAATGCGTCGCTAAAAACTGTATTGTTGTATTTAACAAATTGACAAATCGTCGTGATGCTTACTTCAGGGCATCCAAACGCTGTTTGGCAGCCTGAGCTGCCTCGCTGCTGGGAAAATTGGTAATCAGGGCTTGAAGATTTTTTCTAGCACCCAGTTTGTCACGCAACTCAACTTGGCAATTGGCCTTGGCCAACATGGCCTCTGGCACACGCAAGTGCTGTGCAAATTGATTGGTTAATTGGTCAAATGTAGTGAGTGCGGCGCCATATTGCCCAGTTGCGTAATAGGCATTCCCTAGCCAAAACAACACACTAGGCGTGTAGCCAGACTCTGGAAAGTCGCGCAATATACCTTGCAACACCACACTAGCCGTTTCAAAGTCACTGCCACGAAGGGCCGTCATCGCAGCCTCATAGTCGGCCTTCTCTTTGGGGCCCACACTGAAGTTTTCGCGGTCAACGCTCACCACCATAGGCTCAAGCAGGCTGAGACGGCTGTCGGTGCTGTTGACCAAGCGGCTGAGGTCGTCAACTGTGCGACTGAGCTGTTCATTTTGGCCGCGCAATTGGGCAATTTCGCCTCGTAAACGCTCATTTTGATTGGCCAAATCAAGAATGCTCTCGCTGGTGGCAACTTTGGACAGCTTGTCTTGCATGACTTGCAAACGTTCCTGAGATGCCTGTATTCGCTGGCGCAAATCAATAATGGCACGCCTGGCTTCATCGTCTTCAAACAAAGCACCATAACTGGTTTGTGAGGCTACGACCAACATGGCGACCAATCCCCAGCGCGCTGCCTGCACACGTGCAAACTGTAATTTATTCAACATAGTGATCCGTAAGGACTGACGCAAGATCACCAACAGCCGGCTCTGCAGCATGGTCTTGGTCAGCCATTGGTTTAAAACGACTTACCGGTAATTGATCAGTGCGCGGCGGTTTAGGCTCAAAGTGGCCTCATCACCGCCGACTGCAGCAGGCTTTTCTTTACCAAAGCTCACGGCCTCTATTTGTGACTCTTGAACACCCAACAAGGCCAGGGCGCGGCGAACTGCTTCGGCGCGTTGCTGACCAAGCGCCAAG
>Ga0105051_10001599_pt1 | contig 30552 bp, 30 predicted proteins | sample FRY02_FD_78383 | JGI IMG/M metagenome (GOLD analysis project Ga0105051, IMG submission 78383) | Freshwater microbial communities from Lake Fryxell liftoff mats and glacier meltwater in Antarctica - FRY-02 (megahit assembly) | ecosystem: Environmental > Aquatic > Freshwater > Ice > Glacier... | reverse complement strand
GTCGGTGAAAAATCTTTTGCAATATCAAACGGTAACTTTGAATATATCCACGGATTCATTGTGACCTGATTAGAAGCAATCACAATGGTGTATCCATCCGGCGGGGACTTTGCTACAAAGTCGGCACCGATATTGCCCCCCGCGCCTGCGCGATTGTCGATCACGACTTGCTGACCGAGTATCTCGGTCATTTTGGGTGCGAGCGCACGGGCAAGGATATCGTTGCCACCGCCTGGTGGAAACGGGACGACAAAACGAATAGGTTTAGTAGGAAAGGATTGCGCTGCCGATTGGGCGCCCACCAAAGGCGCACTGAGCAACGTCGCAACCGATACTGCAAGCAACATTATTTTTTTCATGATTGTCTCCACACTGATGGTGTTTAAATATCGAACGAGATTCGATATTACACATTAGCGAGACAACAAATCGTTTACTAAACGGATCTTTGGACTCAAGCAATAGACTTTTACTAACCAAGATGACCCGTTTTTACATAAATGAGTGCGCCTTCAGCCCGAGTAAACGGCGTATGTTGGCTATAACGAGGACTCCGAATCCATGAGCCGGCAGGATAGCTGCCCTGTTCATCATGGAAAACACCCTGCAATACAAATATCTCCTCACCGCCGGGATGAATGTGCCGGTTGAACACTGTGTCCGGGCCCCATCTCACGAGTGCCGTGTTCACACCATCGAACTCATGCAAAGGCATCACAGACAACCCGGGCACTAAACCTGGATACCAGGGCGTCTGGCGCGTATCGATCCGCACGGTCTCAAGATCAAGCGGTCTAAATTGCCAAAGCTTGACCAATAACAGACAGCCTAAACTAGAGGCTGGAGTGTGCCGGCTGCCCGGTGGATTACGCAAGTAAGTCCCCGCCGGATAATCGGCATGCTCATCAGAGAAAACGCCCTCTAGAACGAGAATCTCTTCACCGCCACCATGCTCGTGCTCTGCAAAGGCCGCACCAGGTTCGTAACGAACGACTGTCGTGGCTCGCGCGACTTCCTCGCCAACTCGATCCAACATCTTTCTCTGTACACCAGATGCAGGCGAGCCGATCCAATCCATCTGTTCGGTATGCAAGACAACGCGCTTAGAAAAATCATCATTCGTATTCATGTTCATGTTCATGTTCTTATTTAAAGCGAGAGACCCAATCGTTTTTGGAGTACCCGTGCTGCAAGTACGACAAAAGAAACCAGCACCAGATAAACAACGGCTGCAAAAAGATAAGCTTTGAAAAACTGGAAATTAGAGGAGGCAAGTTCTTGCACTCTGGCAAAAAATTCAGTGTACTGAATGAGAAAGGCGATCGAACTATCTTTGATGTTGGAAATAACCTGATTGGTCAGTGCAGGGATGGAGGTTCGCAAAACCTGAGGCAGCGTAATCAAACGAAAAACCTGCAGTTCACTGAAGCCTTGCGCACGCGCGGCTTCCAGCTCAGTCGGATCCAACCCGTTGTAAGCCGTTGTCATATAGGCTGCGTTGTAGGCTGCCACATTCAGAGTAAATCCAATCACTGCTACGGCGAAAGGCGTGATCTTGATCCCAAACTGTGGTGCACCGTAATACATTAAAAACAACAACACAATTAACGGCATTCCGATAAAAAACGAAATATAAGCCTGCGTCGCGCGACGAACAAAACCGTTGCGGCTCAACCTCAAATACAGCACAACAATACCGAGCAACAGACCCGTCACGCTGATCACAAAAGCCAACAAAAGTGTATTTAGCAGACCTTGCCAAATCAGTGGCATCTGCTCAAGCAAGTCATTTGAAAAGGTCAGCCAAGTATTCATGCGACCCCTTGATCCTGACCAAAAAAACGATGAATAATCGGATCGTCAGTGCGAGTGGCAAGCGCTTGCACCGAGTCTTGTGCGTGGATCAAGCCCTCGTGAATAAATGTGATGCGCTCAGACAGACTCGAGGCCAACGTCAGGTCGTGCGTGACACAAATGATGGTCACACCCTCTTGATTCAATCCAGTCAAAAGATGACTCACTTCACGAGATTTCACAGGATCTAGTGCAGAGGTGGGCTCATCCATCAACAAGACTTTCGGATCCATCGCGAGCACGCGCGCGATCGCAACGCGTTGTTTCTGCCCTCCCGACAACTCAGAGGGAAACTTGCCTGCATGATCGGCCATGTCAAATTTTTCCAACTCATGCATCGCTTTTTGCACCGCCTCTTGCCGACTCATACGACGGAGCTTCAATAGCGCAAGTGTCACATTATCCAGAGCGGTGAGATGTCGAAACAGGGCAAACTGCTGAAACACAAAACCAATTTGCTGCCTGAGCCATCGCACGTCCGTACTGGGCAGGGTCACGTCTTGACCGTTTAAAAACACGGAACCACTGGTTGGATCGACCAAACGATTGATGCAACGCAGCAGCGTAGACTTGCCGCACCCCGACGAACCCATGATGACTTTGATTTCAGCCGGCGCCACATCCAAACTCACACCACGCAGGACCTGTTGCTCTCCAAAAGTTTTGGTTAGATTACGTATGCTCAGAATGCTTGTCATGCGTGATACCCAGTCATAATGGTGATACCCCAGGTATTTGGAAACGACGCTCAACCAAGCGCGCCAGTGCCAACAGTAGCCTGTAGATTAGAAAATAAAGAATCCCCACTGCGAGATAGATCTCAGCCCCTTGCAAGGTCTGACTCGCGAGCACAGTCGCTTGCTTAGTAATCTCAGGAATACCGACGGTGTAGGCAAACGGCGAATATTTCAGAATAGAGGTGAATTCATTCAAGACCCCTGGGGCTGAAAACCTCAACATCTGCGGCACCTGCACATAGCTGAAAATCTGCAGGCGAGACATGCCCATCGACTCGGCAGCCATGAGTTCGACAGCGTCAACAGAATCCAAGGCGCCGCGAAACACCTCGGTGACATACGCGCCACCAATCAATCCGAGACTGAGTGCCATCGCAGCAATCGGCACCACTTTAAGCCCGACAAGCGGCAGACCGAAATAGACCAGAAACAAAAGCACCAGAACAGGAATACCTCGCAAGCAGTAGACAACCACATCCACGAGCCATCTCGCCGTCGTCCCACCGACTGTACGTGCCGAGATCATGACGAGGCCAAACACGATCGCCGTCGCACTGCACACAAGCGTCACGAGTAAGGTATGGCCGATACCCTGCGACAGTAGCCTCAGAATTTCCCAAAAATTCATTTCGGACTATTTTGACGCGTTATCGATCATCTCTTTGAGCTTTTCAGGCCCGAGCTTGATTAGAAATCGATCGAAATCCTGTCGCAAGGCTGATCCTTTGGGGAACGCGAAGCCCAAAACATCTTGGCCACGAAAGGCGTACACGCTTTCAATCGGCAGATTCATTTTGTTTTTAAAATTTTCCAGAACAGGTTGCTCGACAAAAGCCAAATCAAGATTCCCATTTTGCAAATCAGTAATGACCTCGTTATAGGAGGGGTACAGTTGCACCTGCGATAGTGAGTAGTACCCTTTCGGCTCCAAATCCTTTTTAATCAGATCTTCGTAAGCCATCCCTCTTGGATAGCCAATACGCAGTTTTTTAAGGTCTGCCAGATCCGTAATGGGTTTGGCATTTTTCTTAGTGGCGACCAAGTGCCAAGTGTTGTCATAGTAAGGCGCAGAAAAATCCATGACTTGCTTGCGCTTATCTGTAATAGAAATACCGGAAAAAGCGACATCCGCTTGGCCGGTGGACACGGCGCCCAACATACCCTGCCAGTCATAAGACGTCACCTTTAAGGTGCAGTCACGTGTTTTACAGAAAGCATTGAAAATTTCAAAATCAACACCCATTAATTTGCCCTTTTGCTCGTACAGCATGGGTGGCGACGCTGGAGAGACCGCGACCTTGATGACGTTAGTCACCTGATCGTCAGAGCAACCCGACAGAGCCAAGCCGAGGGTGAAGAGCGGGACGAGCAATAGCTTTCGCAGCATGTTGAAACCTGTTTTGTCTTTCAAATAAGGGTGTACGCAGTGTGAAGCTACTATAACGTGACGCAGGAAGATATCAACTGTTCCTGATCTTCAAGTGCTGCGGCGAAACCAGTACAAAGACAGTCCTATCGAAAGCAACACGAACAACAAGCTGGCCAATCCGAAAAGTGCAGTGATCTCCGTGTCTCGTCGCTCTAGGGAAAACTTGCTCGATAAGTGGCTGTAAACCTGATTGAGATCCTTTGAGTTTTCTGCCTTAAAGAACTCAGCATCAGTGATTTTTGCAACCGCTTGCAAAGAACGTTCATCCACACGCGTGTAGAAATTAGTACCGCCCCAACCGGGAATAAAACCATTCGGCGTACCAAACGCGACCGTATAGACACGAACCCCACGATCCGCGGCCTGCTTAGCCGCCGCAAAAGGATCAGGACCATGCGTACGGCGACCGTCTGATAGCAAAATAATCGCCCCATTTCCATAGGAACCGGGAGGTACAGCAGCCGGAGGCGGGCGATTGGACCTCGGCGCATCAATCGGTGCAATCAGGCCTCGCCCACCCCAATCTCCAAAGTCGTCACCGTAGATGGATGCCTGCAAATTGACACCTGAGTCGGGTAACAGTGTCGACAGAGCCAGCAATAAACCGCTACCGGTTGCGGTGCCCCGTTGTAGTTGAAAGCGATCAACCGCTTCAAGCAATAGTTCTCGACTATCCGTCACCTGTTGCACAACTTGTGCCGTACCGGCAAAAGTCACGATGCCCACGCGAATATTATTAGGCAATTCTTGCAAAAATTCTTTTACAGAAGCTTGCGCAGCCTGGATTCGATTAGGCTCAACATCCTCTGCCAGCATGCTGCGCGACACATCCACCGCCAGAATCAATGTCATGTAGTCCGCAGGCAAGGTGACCTGAGCTGCTGGACGGGTGAGGCCAAATGTGGCGAGTAAGAGTCCGATCCAAAGCAATGCAGGCGGCACATGGCGACGCCAGACACCCCATGGACCCACGGCTTTTCGAACCATCGCAACATTAGAAAAAGACAATGCCACAGGCCGCCTGCGCCGCATGAGCCACATGTAAAACAAGGGCAGTAGCAGCACAAGTGCAAAACACCACAAAAATTCCGGCCAAATAAGGCGCATGAATCTATTCTCAGCGTTATGATTAATCACACTTTATCACCGCTTGGGGGTATTGAGTCCATGATGAAACGCACAACGCTCTATAGTCGTCGTTTAGATTCAACGCTTAAGCGGACTGAAGCTGACTTAGTGCACCCTATTGAAAAGCGGCCAGACACCGCAAAAAAGCGAATCTCCGTCAGAAAACGACAATTTCGGGAGCGTCTTGGCTTTTTAATGATGGGCGCTCTCATCGGTGCAGCAGCCCTGTTGATGGGTGATCACTTCAGACAAGCTCCTCGAGAGCTCACCCAAGAGCACATTGATTCAGCCGTCCTCCATACCCTGGCGACCAAAGAGTTGCCCTCGCGCGCCGCTCGTGCCGCTGCAGTCATTGCACCATCGGTCGTCAGAATCCGCACCGACATCCTATCTTCCTTCGGTGGCACCCAGATCTCAGACGATGACTTAGGCGTCGGCACTGGAATCGTCGTCAAGGAGGATGGCACCATCCTGACCAATCTGCATGTTGTCGCTAATGCGCCCAGATTAGTTGTGACTTTCGCAGATGGCATGCATTCCCCTGCGGTTATTGTCTCTGCGCAAAAAGATAAAGATCTGGCGACCTTAAAGCCCCTTAATATTCCAGATGACCTCAAGCCCGCCACCCTTGGCTCAAGCAAGGGGTCGTTCGTCGGTGATGACGTTGTCGTGATCGGCTTTCCGTTCGGCTATGGCCCATCGGCCTCCTCGGGTGTGATCTCAGGCTTCAATAGAGAATACAAACCAACAGAGTCCTCTACCCTGAAGGGTTTGATTCAGTTTGATGCGGCCGCAAACCCTGGCAACTCAGGCGGCCCCCTCGTGAACATGGCCGGTGAGGTGCTCGGCATTGTCACTGCAATTTTAAATCCCTCTAACGCAAAGACTTTTGCCGGCATCGGCTTTGCGGTCACGATTGAGAGTGCCGGAGACGCTTTAGGTATCCCACCCTTTTAACCTCAGCACAGAGAGTCTCACGATGCAAGAAACACAAGCTTGGAATGGTGGTCGTCCTGCTCCTTCACTAGAAGATTCTGCCGCACTGATGGAGCGCGTGCTTTACGAAGTCAAGCGCGTTGTGGTCGGTCAAGATGTCTTTCTGGAACGCATGTTGATTGCCATTTTGGCACAAGGACATTTGCTCATTGAAGGCGTGCCGGGTCTAGCGAAAACACTCACCGTCAACACCCTCGCCCGAGCCATCCAAGGATCATTTAAGCGGATTCAGTTCACGCCAGATTTATTACCCGCAGATTTGATTGGCACGCAAATCTATAATCAAAAAACGAGCGAGTTCAGTACCGTTTTAGGCCCCGTTTTTACCAATCTGCTACTGGCAGATGAAATTAATCGTGCCCCTGCTAAAGTTCAAAGTGCACTGCTAGAAGTCATGCAAGAACGACAAGTCACGATTGCAGGACAAACGCACAAAGTGCCCTCCCCGTTTTTGGTCATGGCCACTCAAAACTCCATTGAGACCGAGGGGACCTATCCTCTACCAGAAGCCCAGGTCGATCGCTTCATGATGAAGGTCTTAATCGACTATCCAAAAGGCGAAGAAGAGTTTGTAATTGTACAAAGAGTCATTGGCGCTGCGATTGAAGTCAGCGCGGTCGCCACGACTGAACAGATTCAGTCACTACAGAAGCAATCCAGGTCAGGCTATGTCGATCCCGGTCTGATTCAATACGCAGTAAAAATCGTCACTGCGACCAGAGACCCCAGTCGGGTGGGACTCCCACATCTGTCGCGCTGCCTGACATTTGGAGCAAGTCCTCGCGCGACCATCGGTTTAATCGAAGGGGCACGTGCGCTTGGCTTCTTGAGAGGACGCAGTTACGCCTTACCGCAGGACGTTATTGACTTAGCACCCGATGTTTTACGTCATCGTTTAGTCCTGTCTTACGAAGCGCTTTCAGAGGGTATGACCTCAGACGAAATTATTCTTGAAATCTTAAAAGCGATTCCAGCACCAGATAAACCTCTGGAAAATCATGTTCGAATTTCTTAAGCGTCTGGCTAAACCTGTAACGGAAACGGTCGCCTCCAAACCCGTCGACCCAGACTTATTGTTGAGGCACTTGGAGTGGACTACCGTCCGTAGACTCGACGGACAACTCCAGGGAGACTTTCGGACGCTGTTTCGTGGTTCAGGCCTGATGCTTGCAGACCTGAGAGAATATCAAGTCCACGACGATGTACGCCATATTGACTGGAACGTCACGGCACGAATGCGTACGCCCTACGTCCGTGAACATCAGGAAGACCGCGAGATCTCAGCCTGGTTCCTTGTTGACCTCACAGGATCGATTGATTTTGGCTCTGGTTTGGTCACAAAACGGTCACTCGCTCTGACGTACGTTGCAACCCTGGCTCGCTTGCTGACGCGCCATGGCAATCGGGTCGGCGCCATCCTGTATGACGGATCGGCTTCACTCAAACACGGCATCATCCCGCCCCGCGCAGGCAGAAAACAAGTGTTGCACTTGATGAACCGCATGCAGAACACCTCAGAGACGCGTCAACAAGGTGAGACCGATCTCAATGATTTGTTCAGCTTAGCGCGCGCAGTCATCAAGAGACGATCGACCATCTTTGTCGTCTCCGACTTTATTAGTCTGCCTGGCTGGGAAAAAACACTCAAGCCTTTAGCGACCCGACATGACGTCGTCGCAGCAAGACTCTTTGATCCCTCAGAAGAGAAATTACCTGAGGCTGGCATTTTCCTGGTTGAAGATATCGAAACCGGAGAGCAGATCTACGTTGACTCAAACGACTCAGGATTTAGAAAAAGATTTAGCGATCAGGCGGTCATTCACGAACAGCTGCTACAAGAAGCCTTTAGCAATACGGGCGTAGACTGCATTGAGCTTGAAACCTCCGAACCGATCGATCAATCCTTGATCCGCTTTCTTCGCTTGCGTAAAAGAACATGCCATCACTGAACTCGATTAGTTTTGTATGGCCACTGATGCTTTGGCTGCTATTGCTATTGCCAGCGCTTATTGGTGCCTACGCATTTGTAAAGATGGGTACTCAGCGCACGCAGTCACTCAGCTTAAAAATGTCTTCACAGCCTCTAACAACGAATGCTTGGCGAAAGCATCTACCTGCCCTCCTCTTGCTTGTTGGCTTAGCGGCAATGATTGCGAGCTTGGCGCGCCCCAAAGCAATGCTGCTGCTCCCGACAAGAATGGACAGCGTCATGCTGGCCATTGACACCTCTGGCAGCATGGCTGCAACCGACATCGCACCCAACCGGATCGCAGCCGCGCAAACCGCCATCAAAAAGTTTATTGACGCACAACCCTCTCAAGTCAAACTCGGTGTGGTCACGATCGCAAGCACCGCCGCACTGGCACAGGCACCTACCACCAACCGTGACGACCTCTACAAAATTGTTGAAAATTTTCCCTTGCAGCCAGGCTCGGCACTTGGGAGTGGGATTTTGATTGCGCTCACCGAACTCATCCCCGGCACAGGCATTGATGTACAAAAAATATTGACTGAAGCAGATCGTCCTTCCCCGCCTACAGACACCGGCAGACCTCTGGACATGATCCGTCGACCGGATGCAGCCAAGCGACTCGAACCCGGCGCAAACAAAGCAGCTGCAATCGTATTAATGACTGATGGCCAAAGTAATTTTGGGCCCGATCCACTCAAAATGGCTCAGATCGCAGCTGATCATGGCGTGCGCATCTACACGGTTGGCATCGGAACACCCGAAGGGGCAGTGCTTAAAGCACAAGGCATGTCGATGCGTGTCAAGCTTGACGAACCAATGCTCAAAAAAATTGCTGAAACCACTCTAGGCCACTATTACCGCGCCACAAACGACACGGATTTAAAGCAAATCTATCAATCGCTGTCAACGACGATTCGCTTAGAGAAACACCAGACAACAGAAGTGTCAGCAATTTTTCTAGCGCTTGGTATAGTTCTGGTATTCATTGCAGGATTTTTATCTATCCGTCGCAATGGACGCGTCCTGTAGTCATACCTTCTTTCAGCCCAACTCTTCTAGACAGCGGTCACTAAGCAGATCCATGCAAAAGGGACGATCCCGCTCGACCCGTCACGATGGCCTGTGAGCCCTTGGCCAGTTCCAATGAATATGAACAAATCAGACTTCTTAAAATTTGTATTATCTTGCCTGCTTGCGGCAGCAGTCTGGATGATGACACCTGGAGATACGACCTTAAAAAATGGATTATCCATCATTGCATTGATCGGATCCTTATGGGTCACTCAAGCAATTTCGATCATTGCGACCGCATTACTCGTCCCTTTGATCGCGGTGATACTGGGTCTACTCTCACCAAAAGAAGCGCTTAGTTCCTTTGCAAATCCCATCATCTTTTTATTCATGGGCGGCTTTGCATTAGCGGCCGCGCTCGGGCAGCAAGGCCTGGATCGCATCTTGGCTGACTCTGCTATCAGACTTTCCGGCGGCAAAAAACTCAATGCGGTCTTGATGATTTGCGGCACAGCAGCCTTTATGTCAATGTGGATCAGCAACACTGCAACCGCTGCCATGATGCTACCGGTCGCCTTAGGCCTCATGCGCACGACCTCGACCGATTCCGCTCAAGAGACAAATCAATCTGAGCAGACTCGCACGCATGCATTCGTTCTCCTAGGGCTTGCCTACAGTGCAAGTATTGGAGGCATTGCCACCATTATCGGTAGCCCACCCAATGCGATTGCAGCAGCCGAAACCGGTATGACATTTGTCGATTGGATGTATTTCGGTCTTCCACTCACACTTGTATTGCTCCCAGTGATGATGGCCACTCTTTACTTGATTCTTAGGCCAAATCTGGAGGGAAGAGTCGTAATCAAGCACGTCAAAATTGACTGGAATAAGGAAAAAATCACTACGCTCTCAATTTTTATATTCACCGTTGTTCTATGGATTTTTAGCGCACCATTAGCGTCTCTGCTAGGTGTAAAAAGTGACATGGATGCCATGATCGCAATATGTGCGATCTTATTGTTGGTCATTTCAAAATCAGTATCTTGGGGACAAATCGAAGCCCAAGGAAACTGGGGTGTACTGCTTCTTTTTGGTGGAGGTATCACACTCAGTGAAATCATGAAGAAAAGCGAAGCAAGCCAATTCCTTGCGGACAGCATCATTCACATGACGCAAGCCATTCCTACATTTCTGATCCTTCTGTTAATCATCGCATTCGTTGTATTGTTGACTGAACTCGTCAGCAACACAGCCAGTGCTGCGTTACTCATTCCAATCTTTACGGTACTTTCGCCTCAGCTTGAGCTCTCTCATCAAGCCATCGCAGCGATCATCGCAATCTCGGCATCATGCGCGTTTATGTTGCCTGTCGCCACTCCGCCTAATGCAATCGTGTTCTCTACAGGTCATGTCACACAAACAACAATGATGCGAAGCGGCGCTTGGCTCAATGCAGTGTGTATTCTTGTGATCTTTATGTTTTCTTTGTTGTATCGGTGATGCATCCGCGATACCGTTATTTATTAAACTTGCATTCCATGTCAACCTCTCACAATGACCCGACACCATGGCAAACCTGAAACAACTGGAGTACTTTAGGGCGGTCATGTTGTATGGCTCTATCAATCGGGCTTCAACCCATCTCTGCGTAAGTCAACCCGTCGTCAGTCGTGTGATTGCACAGCTTGAACGCACGATCGAACTCAAGCTTTTTGAACGAAAAGCGTCGCACCTTGTTCCCACACAAAATGCCTTTGTTCTCAATCGCTATTGTGACGACATCTTTGAGAAAAAAAATCGCCTAGATGCCGTCATCAAATCTTTGCAAGTCCAGCATACTGACAGACTCAAGTTTTGTGCTGCACCGGCTTTATGCAGCTCATTTTTACCGAAGGTGATCGCCTCCTACAATAAAGAAGTGATTATTTCCTTTGAGTCATCCATGCTGAAAGACCTAGGCTCAGATATCGAATCTGGCACCTTCGAGTTTGGCTTTTCCGTGTGGCCCATCATTTCGAACAGACTTGAATGTAAAGCGCTATCAAAAAGCGATTTCGTCTTTCTCTGTCACAAGAATAATCCTCTTAAAAACAACCGATCCATCCAGTTCGAGGATCTCGCGTCTCAAGACTTTATCTTTACCAATCGAAACATGCCCATTGGTGAATACATCGATCGAAAGTTTCAAGAAAAAAATATCATTTGCAAAAGATATCTTGAAGTCGATCGGGGCGATGTGATTTGCTCAATCATCAATGCCGGCCGAGGCGTTTCAATTGTAAATCGTCACGCCTTTGACCCTGAGCAATGGAGGAATATTTGTTCAGTCGAGTTAGAGCATCCCATCAACACACATATCTACTTGCTGACACCCAAAGCAATTAGTCTCTCGCCTACCGCGCTTAACTTCATCGAACACCTACAGACGCACTTGACTGAGCAATGCTGAGATGCTCAAGCGTGCCAGTTATTTAGTAACTCACCATTTGCCGTTAAACCCGATTTCCATTTGCTTAACCACCAAGTGTATTGGTGTGGCCAATCGGCGAAGCCCTGGTTGATCCCCATCTGTTCGGCTGCTTGATGAGGCCAGAAGGGATTAAAAAGTGCCTGACGACCGATGGCAATCAAGTCTGCAAAGTTCTTTTGAAGCAGTTCTTCCGCAATTTCCGGTGTTCTGATGAGCCCTACTGCTTCAGTCTGGATCCCAACCTCAGCTTTAATTCTTCGGGCGAACTCAGCTTGATAGCCCGGCTCACGCTTAAGGTTCGAGTTAGTCGCACCAGCCACAAGATTACCGCCCGATGAGCAGTCAATCACATCAACGCCGATCTCTTTCAACTGACGAGAAAGCGCAATGCTATCCTCAATCTCCCAGCCACCTTCAATCCAGTCTACCGCTGATATTCTGACAAACAACGGCGCTCCCTGAGGCATCACTTCTCGCACGGCACGGGCAACCTCCAGAGGGAATCGCATCCGATTTTGTAGACTGCCACCATACTCGTCCGTACGCTTGTTTGCTAACGGGGAAAGAAAGCTTTGCAAGAGGTAACCATGCGCCATGTGTATCTCGATCACCTCAAAGCCGACCTCAACCGCGCGTTTGGCGGCATCCCTGAATGCTCGCGTCAACGTCTGAATCTCTGCGACTTCTAATGCGTGAGGTGTGAGCCACCCCTCGGCGAATGGAACATCCGATGGCCCTACAGGTGTCCAAGTCTCATCCCCATTGTCAATATTCTTTGGGGTCAAAGGTCCATTTCCCTCCCAAGCCCTCTGTGTGCTGGATTTACGACCTCCATGCGCAATCTGCAGTGCTGGCGTCGAACCTTGAGACTTTATAAAGGCGACCATCGGTCGCATCGCCTCAGCGTGCGCGTCGGACCAGATTCCAAGACAGCCATTTGTGATCCTGCCGTCACGAATGACAGACGCCTGCTCAACAAAGACAATGCCGGCACCACCCATCGCAAACTTGGCGTAGTGGTGTTCATGAAAATCAGTTAGAAAGCCATTTTCGGCACAATACATTGCCATCGGTGAGATCACGATTCTGTTTCGTATCGTGATCTCACGAATCTTAAGTGGTGTAAATAGCAGTGGCTGTTGAACGGTCATTTAATTTTCCTTACTCATCCATTAGATTGAGTTTATTGATTGCTTACGGAAATACGATCACTGATTTGCCAGTCAACTGTTGCTCAAACAATCGATACGCCTCATCTATCTGACCGAGTTCCCAGCGATTTGTGAATAATTGTTCAACGTTAACCTGATGCTTTGAAACGAATGCTGCACACTCTTGTTGCCAAGCTTTTGAAAATGTCCACGAACCGAATACCTGCAACTGCTTTCTAATCAAGTGATCCGTGACGTTCAAGGCAACCTTGCCACCCATTCCAACAAAAGCGACTTTGCCCCAAGCGCCTGCACACCTCAGCGCATCCACGCCGCCCTGATCAGAGCCAGATGTTTCGACCACGTAAGGCACGCCTTTCCCATGCGTCAACGCACGGACAGCCTCCCACGCATCAACTTCACCAGAATGAATGGTATGAGCTGCACCTAATTTCTTAGCATCGAGGAGCCTCTCGCTATTCACATCAATGGCGATCACTTCCCCACCCATTGCCACTGCAAACTGTGTCACGGCCTGACCGACGGGTCCTTGACCGACCACAACGATCGTTTCACAATTGGCATAGCCAATTTTCTTTAAAGCCCCCCAGGCGGTCCCGCTGCCACATGAAATGGCAGCACCCACCTCGAATGACAGATCATCAGGAAGCTCTATCAGTGTATCGGCTGGTACTTTTAGATACCTCGCATGTCCACCGTGTGCTGTCAGTCCATAGCTCGCTTCTTTATCACTGCACATGTGTGTCCAACCCGTCATGCAGTCCGAGCAACATCCACAGCCTTTGTAATGGTGCACCATGACGCGTGAGCCGATCCGAGCAACAGCTGTATTCACACCGCTTCCCGTGGCCAAGACAACGCCACATGGCTCATGCCCCGCAATGATCGGTCCCGGCGGCAACTTTCCAACAAAGGTCCCTCGATAGTTTTTCAGATCGCTTCCGCATACGCCGGAGGCCTTCATTTCAAGCACCACCTCGTTCGGTCCGGGCGTTGGATCTGGAAATTCCATCAGCGCAACAGTCTTATTCCCTGGAAACACGGCTCCTAACATGATGTCTTCGCTCCTCTAAAGTTTTGATCTTATTGCGCATGGTGCGTCGCAGATTTCTATTTCCGTCAGATCTATAGCTCAAAGACATAGGGGTTTCTACCAAAGCGAACCAATGTCAAGCCCAACAACAATAGAATCCACCTGTTTGATGCCCAAACAATACATTCCTCGGACCTACAGATATCAATGAAAGTTTGGCCCTACCCGCGTTGGATCGCTCATCGAGGCGCAGGCCTCTGCGCGCCAGAAAATACAATGCCTGCTTTTCAACTCGGGCTTGACTCCGGCTTTACGATGTTCGAATGTGACGCCAAACTCAGTGCGGACGGTGTTGTCTTTCTGTTGCATGACTCCACACTCGACCGCACCACTCATACTCAAGGCATGGCACACACTCACACCTGGGATGAACTCTCGATGTTAGACGCCGGTAGTTGGCACAGCCGTCAATTAGCCGGTGCGTCGATTCCCTCACTCAATGAGCTCGCACAGTTTTGCATTGAAAGAAACTGCCAACTCAATATTGAGCTCAAACCCTCACCCGGATTTGAGACACTCACAGGCGAGCGAGTCGCCCTCGAAGTACAGCGCTTATGGAAAGGGCAAGCCCTCCCACCACTACTCACCTCTTTTAAACGTGAAGCACTTCGCAGCGCTCTGGCTGTTGCACCAGAGTGTCCTCGCGGTTTATTGATGCATGAAATAGCCCAAGATTGGCATGAAGCGGTACAGTCATTGCAATGCGAAGCATTGGTCTGTCATTTTCCGCTTTATAGCGAGAAACTCGTCAATGAAATCCATGGCATGGGCTTATTTTGCCTGGCTTATACGGTCAACGATCCTGACACTGCACAATCCTTAATCAATATGGGCGTGGACGCAATCATTACTGACAACATGACTGTTGCCAAATCCCTCCAGATCGAACAGTCTAAAACCTAAGGCAAGATGTACAGGTCAGGAAAGATCGATAGTTCAACACAAGTTAAAATGTTTTCATCAACGTGACATGCACTAATCAATGAGCGGCAAACACAGCCTGGGACATATGTTCGGAAAATTTAGTTTAAAAAATCTTGATGCGAGCGATACGCGACAGTTACGTAACGTGACGCTCGCCTATATCGCCTTTCACGCATTACTCTGGTTTGTCATTGCGATACTTAGTCACACGGCACCGCACAAAGACAGCATCGAAGAGCTGAATTGGCTCCAATACTTCGACTGGGGCTACCCGAAATTCGGTCCCATCGGGACATGGTGGGTACACCTGTTTGTTGCGATCTTTGGACGCGCAGTTTGGGTCACTTACCTAGCAGGCGTTGTAAACGTCGCTTTGATGCTGCTTGTGGTCTGGCGCATCGCCTTGTTGATCACGACTCCCGCACGCGCCCTCATGACCGTCGTGCTCACTAGCTTAGTCATCTATCACAATGTGAATGGCTTGCAAGTCAGCTCCAACCTCATGCAGTTACTACCCACCGCGCTCTTTCTCTGGGCAACCCTGCTCGCGGTGCGACATCAGAATTGGTGGCGTTGGGTGCTGTTAGGCATTGCGGGTGCGATTTGTTTGCTAACAAAATATGCAGCGGGCATTTGGTTTGCGGTCATGGGCATATGGTTGCTCCTTGATACCCGCACACACAATCGACGTGCCATGCTCGGTGTTGGTATCGCCATTGCAGCGGGTGCGATCGCCATGCTTCCTCATGTCGAGTGGTTGATTCGTGCGGATGCGCCCCCATTACGATATATGGAGCGACAGTTCGGCGTCGAGGTCAATCACTTTGCTGAGGTCGGCAAATTTCTGATGAGTCAGCTTGGAAAGCTTTCGCCGTTGCTGATCGCACTGATTATCATCAATCTGCAATTCAAACGTGATGGGGCCACTCGGCTCCCTCTCAAAGGTGGATTAAATGCCACCAACGAGGAGCGCTACGTCTCTTTCACCACATACGGCCCCATGCTGGTGACCTGTGTGTTGGGTGCTATTTGGATTGATTTGAATGCGAATTGGGCAACCGCCTATTTTGTTGTGCTGGGTCTGTATGCCATTCGATACGTCCCGAAATTCGATACCTCTTTGGCTTTGCAACGCGTTGTCGGAGTGGGGCTTGTCTTAAACATCCTGATTGCCTGCTCTGTTGGTCTGTATTACGGTGTCATCATCGATATGATTGGCAAGGTCGGGCGTGCCAACTATCCCGCTAAACTTCAGGGTCAGTTGCTTGATGAAGTCTGGGATGCAAAAACACGCGGCCCATTGAAAGTCGTCATTGGTGAAACTTGGGTCGCTGGTGTGACCTCGGTCATGTCCCGCGATCAACCTTTAGTGGTGCCCTATGGGATCGCTAAACAAGCACCCGCTGTGACACCTGACTTAATCAAAAAGTGTGGAGCACTCATCGTCCTTGATTTGGCCGAAGCTCACCGCCCTCTGACTGATGGCATGAAAGGCTTCTTGAACCAATCTACCCAAACAGGCTCCATTCACATGTTTTGGAATCGTTATAAAAAGACGCGTCCGATCGAAATAAAGTGGGCCATTATCGAACCGGAATCTCCTGGTGCATGTCGACCTACAGCCGAAAAAAAGTGAAGCGATCGCAGACCAAGACTGAGTGCACTATTTCACTAATCGATCAAAGGGAAACGCCGTCACGGGAACCAGACCTGCCTGCGAAAAAATAACCTTACCGACGGGATCCAAGACAATGACATTACTCTCACTTGGATCAGCCTGAAAAATCTTCCCAAAATTTCCTGACCAGTCACAATAAATGGTCAGATTTTCTTTTTTTGAGTTATCCAAGATCTGGTCCTTCCAAAACCCCTTAAACAGACCAATCGCTCCCGAGCAATCGATCACAGGCACTACAGCCACCTTGCTCCGACGGTCGCCCTGCTCAGACAAATATCCAAGCAGACGGTTTTTAAGCGCTCGGTTGCGCTCAATGACCGCTTCGTCACGTGTTTCATAAAAGAAAACAACCGACTTTCCCCGTAGTTGCTCAAGCTTGAGCGACTGATCCTTTCCATCTGAAAGCTCAAAAGCAGACGGACTCTCTCCTACAGGCATTACCGCCCAAGCATTAAAAGTGAGGGCCCCACTCACCAATGCAAATACAGTTAAGCCAACACGTAGTGGCTGACTTAGCGAAAAATAATTTTTCATCATTATTTTGGAAACAAAAAGGTCATGCTCGCACGCGCGCCCCAGCCAGATGCACCTCCGGGGACACTACTTAAGTAATAGCGAGCGCCTAGAGAAAGTGATACTGGCGTCTCTCCAAATTTCACAAGCTTTGACACCATCGCGTTCATTGGATTCTGAGCGCGCCTTGCATCCCAGTTGAATGTTGACTGCGTGTTCAACGTGTAAGTCCAAGCATTCTTTGTGACGTATGAAACAAAGGGCTGGTAAAAGAGGTTGTTTGCAGTACCATAACTCGCATCGCCCCCAGCACTCCATGTGTTGTATGTCAGTACCCCTATCGTCCAAGGAGCCTTCATTAACAAGCCAACAGCACTCAAACCCATTCCCGTTTGAGCAGTACCAAAATTGTTATCTGACAATGATGGTGTGCTGATGACAGGACCAACACCCCAAATAAAATCACTCGTATTATTCGGCGATAAAAAAGTCTGCAACAGCACGGGACCCGCGCCGGTACCACTGAAGCCATTAATATTATTTGCGGCTTGGAGAGTCACAATTGGACGCACGATATAGTTCCAATTGCTATTGAGTTTGATGGGAATCACAGGCTGGATAACTAAAGTGTTTGCTGTGCCCTTTTTGTCCAAACCAATATTGGCGTCATAGTTGTATTGAAATGGGACTGATATCAAGTCAGCCACTGGATTGGTCAGTTTTGACGCTAATTCAGTCGTATCATTTTTCGCTGGTTGCGCAAAAGCGCTTATTGAGAACAGACCATTGCTGATACCCGCCATTAAAAGCGATGCAAATTTCTTATTTTTATGCGTAATCTGTTTAATCGCCATGGCCTTCATTTCCTCTAAAAATTCTAATATATACATAGCCGTAATAATTATCTAGCCATAATCATACATACTGTACACATTATGTCGAATTAAGACGTAGCGAGCGCCTGATGCCACATGACGTTAATTTAATCGCCACAATTGCTGCTGGATTTGGCTTAGCGATGATCTTCGGTTTTATAGCCGCCCGCCTGCGGATGCCTCCGCTTGTTGGCTACCTTGTTGCAGGAATTTTAATTGGGCCAACAACACCTGGCTTTGTCGCTGACATGAGCCTCGCTTTGCAACTGGCTGAAATTGGTGTGATGCTGCTCATGTTTGGCGTCGGACTGCACTTCTCAATAGCAGACCTGATGGCGGTCAAACGTATCGCTATTCCTGGCGCGATTGCTCAAATTGGCGTCGCGGTTCTGCTCGGCACTGCACTGGCATCCATTTGGGGCTGGGATCTACTTGAAGCCATCTTATTCGGACTATGCCTATCCGTCGCGAGTACGGTCGTTCTACTGCGGGCATTGGAAGCTAAAGGCATTTTGAAGTCCATGACTGGACAGATTGCAGTCGGATGGCTGATTGTCGAAGATCTTGTCATGATCCTTGTATTAGTGCTGTTACCCACGCTCGCCAGCATCACTGCCACGCAAGGTACAGATTCGGCGTCAGTCTCATCAGGCCTGGAACTATGGGAAGCCGTTGGCTGGACACTTGCCAAGGTTTCAGCGTTCATCGCCTTAATGTTGATTGTGGGTCGACGCGTATTGCCTCGCATACTCTGGATGGTTGCCCGCCTAGGCTCGCGCGAACTTTTTACATTGACCGTGCTGGCCTGCGCACTTGGAGTCGCCTTTGGTGCAGCAAAACTGTTTGACGTTTCTTTTGCATTAGGCGCATTTTTCGCAGGGATGATGATGCGAGAATCTGAGTTCAGCCACCGTGCTGCCGAAGAATCTTTGCCGCTTCGAGATGCCTTTGCTGTTTTGTTTTTCGTCTCTGTCGGAATGCTTTTTGAACCGAGCATCATCTGGACACAACCTGTCAAACTGCTGTTCGTCGTTATGATTATTATTGTTGGCAAGACACTCGCTGCAATTGGTATCGTTTTGTTGTTTCGCTACTCTTTAAAAACAGCACTCACTGTCGGAGCAAGCTTGGCTCAAATCGGCGAGTTTTCATTCATCTTAGCAGGACTGGCCATCTCACTCAACCTCTTACCCGCTGAAGGCCAGAGCCTGATTTTGGCTGGAGCATTAATATCCATTGCATTCAATTCAGCCTTATTTAGCGGCATTACTCCTTTACATGCGTGGCTCCTTAAAAAATCAGCCCTCGCAAGAAAGCTTGAGTTGCGGCACGACCCCTTGACTGCATTACCCATGTCAACACCTCAGTCCTTACTGACTGGACAAGTTGTGCTTGTGGGCTATGGCCGAGTTGGGCAACGCATTGCAATAGAACTGCGCAAACACAATATTGCCTATGTGGTTGCTGAGGAAAATCGAGAAGTCGTTGAAATGTTACGCAACGAAGGCATTTCTGCTGTGAGTGGTGATGCAACGACACCTGAGGTCCTGATTCAGGCACACATCGCACTTGCAGCTTTGCTTGTGGTCGCCACGCCTAATACCCTCGATGTCAGAAAAATGGTTGAAATAGCGCGAACACTCAATCCCACCATCGGTATTGTTTTGACCGCACCGAATGAAGAAGAGGCGCTTTTGCTAGAAGCGGACAGCTTAGGCAAAGTTTTTTTAGGAGAGCAAGAGCTCGCAAAAGGTATGACGGATTATGTACTGACTCAGTTTGGCGTCCATCATTCCACACGCTCTGACAATAATAAGTAAGTCAGTCCATCAATAGCGTAATTTAACCAAGGATTAATAGTTGGCTTCTGTTCAATCGTCACCTTACGTGTTAAAAATCAAAAATAAATTTAAAACTAAACGTTCAAGGTTAAGGCGAGACAAATGCTATTTCCAACAACCATCGTTGGTAGTTATCCACAGCCTAATTGGCTAATCGACAGAGAGAAGCTTTCAGCTCGATTCCCGCCACGCGTCAGGGCATTAGAATTATGGCGAATTCCCGAGGCATACCTCAAAGAAGCGATGGAGGATGCCACGCTAGTCGCCATCCGAGCACAAGAACGTGCAGGACTGGACATCATCACTGACGGGGAAATTCGTCGCGAAAGCTATTCAAACAGGATCGCGACGGCGCTTGAAGGGGTCGACATAGACAATCCCGGTGTTGCGTTAGACAGATCCGGTCACCCCAACCCAGTTCCCAGAATTGTCGGCAAGATTCGAAGGACACGACCGATTGAACTCGAAGATCTATTGTTCTTAAAGAACAACACCGATCGTAAGGTCAAGATCACCGTACCAGGTCCTTTCACCATGCTTCAACAAGCGCAAAATGACTTTTATGAGTCTGAGCAAGAAGCCGCCATGGATTACGCCATCGCGCTCAATGAGGAAATTAAGGAATTATTTGCCAACGGGGCTGACGTCGTTCAAGTTGATGAACCGTATATGCAAGCGCGTCCCGAAAAAGCGCGGCAATACGGCGTGCAAGCTTTGAACCGCGCCCTAGAGGGCGTGAACGGCACTACCGCCGTACACATCTGTTTTGGTTATGCCGCGATCATTCACGAGAGACCAACTGGCTACAATTTTTTGCCAGAATTATCAAACTGCGGTTGCAATCAAGTCTCCATTGAAACGGCACAATCCAACCTCGATTGCTCTGTGCTCGCCTCGCTTGGTAACAAACAAATTATGGTTGGATGCCTTGATTTGAGCGACTTACAAATTGAGACCCCAGAAGTGATCGTGTCTCGAATCAAGAAGGCATTAAAGTTCATCGCCCCTGAACAAGTGATTTTGGCACCAGACTGCGGTATGAAATACCTCCCACGCGAAGTGGCCGACGCCAAACTGAGTGCAATGGTCAGAGCCGCAGAGATCCTGCGTGCTGAATACACAACAGCAAACTAACCCCCTACCCATGAGCGAAGTTAGGACTGATTGCCGAGAAGTTTTTGGCAATCAGTCAGTACTGCAGGAAAAATTGAAGAATAAATGATTGAGTTTTACCTAAAATTATTTAGGCTAATTTAAAGGAGACATAAAACATGACAATAAAAAAATTCGTAGCGAGTGTCGCTGGCGCTATTGCGTTGACACTAAGCGCCGGACAATCTGCACTAGCGCAAGATTATCCAAAGATGAACCTACGTCTTGCGCACGCATTCCCTGCCGGTTGGGCGCAGACAAAAGTTGATCAGTGGTGGGCTGATGAGATCAGAAAGCGCAGCGGTGGCAACATCCGTGTCACTATCATGTGGGCGGGCGCTGGTGGTCAACCGATGGAAATCATTCGCCTAGTGCAAACTGGCGCAGTGGATCTAGGAGCGGTGCCTCCGTCATATTTTCCAGACGATTTACCACTGAGCGGTGCACCCAACTCACTTCCGCTGACATTCAAGACCAATGAAAATGCATCAAAAGTCATGGAAGGCCTGGTCAAAGACGTGACAGCTATTCAAGATGAACTGAAAAAGAACAATATTTGGCCGTTGTTTTTCCATACCCTAAATACTTATCAACCCTTGTGCACTAAGCCGATTGCTAAATTGGCTGACTTCAACGGAATGAGAATTAGAAGCTTTGGTGCATACCAACCCGCGCTATGGCAATCTCTCGGAGCAGTTGGCGTCAATGTGCTTCCTGCTGAAATTTATGAAGGTTTGCAACGGGGCCGATTGGACTGCGGCTTCTTCTCTACTGATCTCTACGCATCGACAAAGCTCTTCGAGGTTGCAAAATTCCTGACCTCTGTTGGGTTTGGTCCACAGCCAACTTGGCCGATCTGGGTCAACTACAAAAAGTGGCAAGAGTATCCTGATAACGTCAAAAAACTTTTCATGGAAGTGAGCGAAGAGGCTCGTGTGCTTAGCTTGAAGGCTGTCGAGGAGGCCCGCGAAAGCAGCCTGAAAATGATGCTTGATAAAGGAGTCACCGTCGTTACTTTCACCGAAGAGGACAAGCTCCAAAAACAAGCGCCTGACTTTAAACAGGTGTGGTTCGACGCGATGAAGGCTAAAGGCTTAGGCCCACAAGCGCAGTCCGTACTAGATTACTGGAATAAAAATACTCAGTAATGAGTCTTCGGGGTCAATTGGTCAAGCAGGTTTGCCCAATTGACCCGGTCCTATAGGCCGTTGAAAATGATTGTCTTGATCAATGCATTTCTGACTAGAGTATCCAAGCTGTTCATCATCATCTCCGCCATGTTTCTAGCCCTGATGGCGATAATCGGAACGATTGATGTATTTACACTGAACATTTTGGGAGTCCCGATCCCAGCAGCCACAGAGTTGATTTCCGCTATGTTGCCTATCGCCATCATGATGGCAATGAGTTACACGCAAATCACTCGATCCCACATCAGCGTTGAACTCTTCAACAAGTTTTTTCCTAGCTGGATGTCAAGAGCAGTTGAAGTGTTGTCTTTACTCGCTGGAATTATTGTGTTTTTTCTGATGGCTTGGGGCGCTTGGCGCCTTTCATTGCACAGCTTTTCGATCAATGAGCGTGCAGTTGCTGCTGTCCGATTTACCATCTGGCCAATCAAAATCATCTTTTCGCTTGGCATCTCGATTGCGTTATTACAAATGTTTTTCGATTTACTGCAAAAGCTTCAGTCGCCTTTGCCTGCAGAGCCCTCACGCTAGATCGAACCCAACCCACTTGGTAAATTAACCTATATGGATCCACTGCTCGCAGGCGTAGTTTCAATTTTTGCGTTACTGCTATTAATTGGATTGGGAATCCCAATCGCTTTTTCAATATCGCTAGTGGCTCTTTCCGGACTCTACCTGATTGGTGGACTCACACTCATGCTCACCTCGGTGGAAGGCATTCCTTTCGACTTTGCCAGTCAATATGGCTTTGTAGTTATACCGATGTTTATACTCATGGGAGCATTTGCGGAAATATCAGGCATCACGAAAGATTTTTACAATTTCTTCTACCGCCTACTCGGCAAAGTACGTGGCGGCCTTTTAATGGTCACCATTTTAAGTTCGGCGGGGTTTGCTGCAATCAGCGGCTCTACCATGGTGAACGCCGTCGTATTTACTCGAATCGCACTTCCTCAAATGTTGAGTTTTGGGTACGACAAAGCACTTGCAGCTGGATGTATTGCAGCAGCTGGCACTTTTGCAGCGCTGATCCCTCCTTCGATCATGATGGTCGTCTATGCGCTGTTAACAGGCCAATCTATTGGTGCATTATTAGTGGCCGGCATCATTCCTGGGATCTTAACGGCATTGGCTTACTTGGTCTTGGTTGCCTTTATTGCCAGGATAAAACCTGAGCTTGCCCCCATTCCAGAAATACAGTTTTCTTTACGTGAAAAGCTAATCAGTTTTTATTCAATCTGGCCTTTCGTATTACTTGCCCTAGTGGTTATAGGCGGCATCTACTCTGGCGCGATGCCACCATCATCAGCGGGTGCAGTCGGAGCAGTCGGGGCTTTTGTAATCATGCTACTCAGATCCGCCCTTAAAAAAGAACCTATTTCGCGTAAGAGCTTGCTTGGATCCATGTCTGGCGCGGCAGTCACCAGCGCCTCTCTATTTTTGATCATCATTGCCGGTCTGCTCTTGTCCCGTTTTTTTGTCTACTCAGGTTTTGTTGACGAAATCGTTTACTTCATTCGAGATCTAGACGTTCAGCCGTATATGGTGCTTATTGTCATCATCGTCATGTATTTGATACTGGGTTGCTTCATGGATACGGTGTCGATGACGGTGGTCACGGTGCCATTTATCTACCCCATCGTCGTCAACGTTGGGTACGACCCAATTTGGTTTGGTGTCATTCTTATTAAGCTCATCGAGATCGGCGTTCTGACGCCACCGATTGGACTCAATCTTTTTGCTGTCATCAGTTCCGCAGAGGGCCGCATCTCCACCAGTGAAATGTTCAGGGGTGTTATTCCCTTTTTGCTTCTTGAGGTGGTGCTGTTGTTCATTCTTTATTTTTTTCCATCCATCGTTTTATGGTTGCCGAGTTTGATGGTTAAGTAATCAAAAAAAGGAGAAGTAAAGTGAAGCAGTATGAAATTTATGTAGATTCTAAGTGGGGCCCCTCCACTACGGGTGAGTACTTTGATAGCGAAAACCCATACACAGGAAAGGTCTGGGCTCAAATTCCTAAATGCAACGCCGATGATGTTGATCGCGCCGTCAAAGCTGCTTACGCCGCTTTCGACAGTGGCCCTTGGGCTGAAATGACGGCTAGCAACCGCGGTGCTTTACTCCGAAAGCTAGGTGATTTGATTGCTGAGAACGCTGAGTTATTAGCCGATACCGAGGTGATTGACAACGGCAAACTCAAAGCTGAAATGTACGGGCAAATGCAGTACTTACCTCAGTGGTATTACTATTTCGGCGGCTTAGCTGACAAAGTAGAAGGAGCTAACGTACCGATCGATAAGCCCGGATTTTTTAATTTCACGCAATACGAACCTCTAGGCGTAGTGGCAGTCATAACCCCCTGGAATTCGCCGTTGCTCTTGGCAAGCTGGAAAATCGCACCTGCCTTGGCGGCCGGCAACACAATCGTTGTTAAGCCCTCTGAGTTCACTTCTGCCTCAATGCTAGAGTTTGCAAAGCTAGTTGAAAAAGCTGGTTTCCCAAAAGGCGTTTTCAATGTTGTGACAGGTTTTGGACAGGATGTTGGCTCCGCATTGGTTGAGCATCCGAAAGTGGCACGTATTGCTTTCACGGGTGGTGAGATGGGAGGAGTCAAGGTCTACGAAGCAGCTGCCCGTGGCTTAAAGTCCGTCTCTTTAGAGCTTGGCGGTAAGTCGCCAAACATCGTTTTTGCAGATGCCAATATTGACAATGCTGTCAGAGGAGCAGTGTCTGGTATCTTTGCAGCCACTGGGCAAACCTGCATGGCAGGCTCGCGGCTGCTGGTTCACGAAAGCATTCACGATGAATTCGTTGATAAGCTCTTGGCTTTAGCCAAGACCGCCAAAATGGGTGATCCGATGCAAAGCGACACCACCATCGGCCCCGTCACAACACGACCACAATTCCAAAAAGTTCTGTCTTACATCGATATTGCAAAAGCTGAGGGTGCTCAGTGTGTGCTCGGAGGCTCACCTGCCAAACGCCCTGAATGTGGTGACGGCTGGTTTGTTGAGCCTACCATTTTTACTGGGGTTCACAACAATATGCGTATTGCGCAGGAAGAAGTTTTTGGTCCGGTGCTTTCTATCATTAAGTTCAAAACTGATGAGGAAGCCATTCACATTGCGAATGACGTTATGTATGGTTTGGCGGCGGGGGTGTGGACGCAAGACATCGGACGGGCGCTCATGATGGCGAAAAAAATCAGAGCAGGTACCATCTGGATCAATGCCTATCGCGTCGTGAGTTATATGACCCCGTTTGGGGGATTCAAGCGATCAGGAATCGGGCGCGAAAACGGTCAAGAAATGATCAAAGAATACTTGCAAGTCAAAAGTGTCTGGATCAATACCAATAAGGAAATTCCAAACCCATTTGTGCTGGGATAGTAACAATCTCATGCTTAGGCCTCTCCCAATCATGCTCAGGAGAGGCCTAGCAACACTGTTAAAACGAAAATGCTATTAACCCTATCCCACGTTACTGCAACGTAATTTTGTTTACTTTAACGACTTCCTTCCACTGATCAATATCAGAAGCGATCCGCTTGCCGAAAGCAGATGCAGTCGTTCCTTCTGGCTCCAATCCACTCGAGCGTAATCTGGCCGCAATCTCTGGATTTTTCAGAATGCGGATCAGCTCTTGTTCGACACGAGTAATAACTTGAGGAGGCGTCCCTGCTGGCGCCATCAAACCCCACCAAGGATTCACCTCAAAGCCTGGCAGCGCTTCGGCAACCGCTGGCACCTCAGGCAAAATACTAGAACGATTTAGCGTCGTCACAGCGATTGGTCGCAAACGTCCCGCATCGATATGGGGCTTGGCAAGGGAAATATTGACAATACCAATATCCACTTGCTTGCCCAGAAGATTTGTAATCACCGGTGCAGCGCCCTTAAATGGAACATGCAACAAATCTAAATTACCTTTGAGCGCAAGCAGCTCACCCGCCAAATGCGTGGTGCTTCCAGGACCAACAGAGCCATAACTCACCTTACCCGGATTCGCACGTGCATACTGCATCAGTTCAGGAAGTGTTTTTGCAGGAAAGTCAGGATGCGCCAAAATAATCAGAGGGCCTGACACTAACTGCGTAATCGGCGCGAAAGCTTTTAATGGATTAAGCGTTGTCGAGGGATACAACGCTGGATTCATTGCAATAGGCCCTAAGTTTGCAATCAAAATGGTATAGCCATCTGGGTTCGCTTTAGCCACCGAGTTTGAAGCTAGCGTTCCGTTAGCACCTGCTTGACTTTCAACTATGATGGGTTGCCCCAGTGCTTGCGATAACTGATCAAACATAGGTCTTGCGATCGTGTCGCCAAAGCCACCTGGTGCGTAAGGATTGATCAAACGAATCGGCTTCGACGGCCAACTTTGAGCAAATGAAACACTGAACAACAAGGTGCCGATCACGGCGACTAGACTACGTATTATTTTATTCATGATGGAAGTCTCCTAAATGACAAGCTTGGCAGATCAAGTCGAATATGGTGCCCGTGGCACGTTGGGATTATTAGTACCTCAGGCCAAATACCACCGGTCACTCCAGCACAATCTTGGCGTCAGTAATGACGATTAACTCGAGCTGATTAGAGGTGCTTTAAGTACATCGAAGCTTTCAACAACCTCAATACGCCCAAGGTCGTTTCTGCGCATCGATTTTTCTGAACGCATCAATTTGTGGCGATTGAGACAAGGTTAAGGCGATCTCATCCATACCATTAAGCAGCATTTCCCTGAGCGCGGGCGGCGCGCTAAAGGAAAAGCGTTTACCACTTGGCGATGTCACGCACAGAGCTTCAAGGTCGACCGAGATGAGACCGGATCCCTTGGTGCTTGAGACTTCATCAACCAATTCTCGCACGACCTCGATCGGGAGTTCGACAGGAACCAATCCATTGCGATAGCAATTATTAAAAAATATTCCGCCAAAGGATGGAGCAATAATTGCTCTGATGCCAAATTCACGCAAGGCTTTGGGTGCACGCTCTCGCGAAGATCCGCATCCAAAATTTCGATCAGCCAACAGTATTTGAGACTGATCGTAAGGTGCTTGATTCAGAATGAAGTCTGGATTAGGACTGCCGTCTGGCAAAAAACGCCAGCCATGAAAAAGGTGGGCACCATAACCTTTGGCATCGGTGCCACCTAAAAATAGTGCGGGAATAATTTGATCAGTATCGATGTTGATTCGCATAAAAGGCGCTGCGATTCCAGAGACGCTTTTGAGTGCTTCCATCAGATGAGCTCCCGAGCATCCGCAATGTGCCCCATGACTGCAGAGGCTGCGACTGTTGCCGGACTGGCTAAGTGCGTTCTTGTCTGGGGACCTTGCCGTGATTCAAAATTACGATTGGTCGTGCTAATCACTCGTAAGTTAGCAAACCGGTTATCACCGATATGGCCGCAAAAACCACACGCGGATTCGTGCCACTCAAACCCAGCATCAATAAAGACCCGATCAATGCCTTCTGCTTCCGCCGCGCGTTTGACTGCGGTTGATCCGGGAACGCAAATTGCGAGGATACCTTGCTTAACTTTTCTCCCTTTCAACACAGCAGCAGCAGCACGCAAATCAGATAGTCGCGCGTTTGTGCATGAGCCAATGTATGCAACATCGATCGGAACGCCGAGAATAGGAGTTTGAGCCTCTAGACGCATGTAGCTCAAGGCACGCTCACCAAGCGCTTTGGCTTCGGTATCCGTGGCCGAGATGGGAGCGGGGATGTCTGCATGGATCGCACCCACTTGCTGCGGGCTGATACCCCAGGTCACTTGAGGCTCAAGAGCGTCACAATTTATCGTGACCTCTTTATCGAATTGGGCGCCAGGATCGCTAGGAAGTGTTCGCCAGTAAGCGACCGCCCGATCCCAAGCGTCCCCCTTTGGAGAAAACTCTGCGCCCTCAAGGTATTGAAAGGTTTTCTCATCAGGCGGGACAAACCCATATTTACAAGAAAACTCAATCGACATATTGCAAAGAGTGAGCCGACCCTCTACGGACAGATCCTTGACTGCCTGACCCGCGTATTCGGTCGCATAGCCAATGCCACCTTGTGCACCAATCTTGCCAATCAAAGCAAGAATCATATCTTTTGCAAATACGCCGCTTTGCAGTTGCCCTTCAAAATTGACACGCATGGTTTTAGGTTTGGCTTGGGCAAGTGTTTGTGTCGCAAGAACGTGTTCCGCCTCCGATGCACCAATACCCCACGCAAGTGCTCCAACACCACCAATCGTACTGGTGTGACTATCACAGCACACAAGAGTTGCTCCAGGAAAGGCAATGCCAAGCTCGGGCGCAACAACGTGGGCGATGCCTTGACGGGGATCATCGTAATCGATGAAGTTTATGCCCCACTTTTTCGATGCGTCCCGCGTGGTTTGAATCATGATCGGACCACTTGTCGAGACAGAGTCACAAGGCCCACGACCGGGTTGCGTCGAAATTAAATGCTCGATGACGGTAAATATTTGTTTTCTGCAGACAGGTTCCCGTCCGGCTTCCTCAAGCGCGCGCAGCGCCTGGCTGCCCGATAGCTCATGAAGCACCAACCGGTCGATCTGTAAAAGATCCGATTCATGATCGAGACTTTTGATCACGTGATCTTGCCAAACCTTTTCAAAAAAAGTTCGAGAGAGTTGGGGAGTCATGTGTAGCGCTTCTCAAGTTCTTTGAAATGATTCGCATCCAATACTTCTTGGCGCTCAGCAAACATCATCAGCTTTGATTCAAAACCCTCAATGGAGCCGTGCGTCGCGAGATGTTGCATTGCCTGTTGCATGGCAAGCATCGAGGCCTGAAGTGCTGCATTGGCATAGCAAACGACCGCATAACCAGCTTGAGCAAGCTCCTCTCGCGGCAAAAGTGGCGTTTTGCCGCCAATGACCATGTTGCAAAGATGAATACCGGGTACAGCGGACGGAATCGCTAACAGCTCTTCTTTGGTCAGAGGGGCTTCAATAAAAAGAAAATCAGCACCTGCTTCTTGATAGGCCCGAGCACGGTCAAGCGCCGCTTCAAAACCTTCGACGGCACGGGCATCAGTCCTTGCAAGAATCATCAGGTCGGGATCTTTGCGTGCATCGACGGCTGCCTTCAGTTTGGAAACCATTTCTTGCGTTGAGATGATGTCTTTACCTTCAAAGTGACCGCAACGTTTAGGATAGGTTTGATCTTCAAGCATGATGGCATTGGCCCCCGCGCGCTCGAGAAGCTGTACAGTACGTCGCGCATTGATAGCATTGCCAAAGCCAGTATCTCCATCGGCAAGGATAGGAATATTGACGACATCCCGAATCGCAGCAACATGGTCTGCGAGCTCAGTGACCGAGACTAGTCCCAAATCCGGCACACCAAGAAAATTGTTTGCCACTGCGGCCCCGCTGACTAGCATCATCTTGTGTCCGGCTGCTTCGATGAACCTTGCTGCTAAGGCATTTCCGGCACCTGGCATCATATGGCCCGCACCGGCCACTAGCGCTTGGCGCATTGTCTTATTTAGGCTCTGATTGCTCATTAGAATTTCACCTGTGCAATTTCAATCACACGTTGCCATCGCTCAATATCTGAAACGATAGTACGCATCAGATCGTCCGGCGTGCCACCGACAGCGGTTGTTCCTTCCGAGTCAAATCGCTCTTGCACGGCCTTATGTTTAAGGACCTTGTTCAGTTCTCTATTGAGAAAGATCACCGCTTCTTGAGGCATTCCTTGGGGGCCGGCAACGGCTTTCCAATCGACAACGTTATATCCCTTGACCCCTTGTTCCTCAAAGGTTTTTACGTCCGAAAGACTCTCAAGCCGCTTGGTGCCAGCAATACCGATTGCCTTGATGCGACCGCCTTTTATTTGCGGTGCGGCAAAGGTCGAACTTGTCAACATCATATCGACGTTGCCGCCCAGGAGGTCGTTATAGGCTTGGGAGGAACCTTTGTAGGGAATATGTGCGAGACGAATCCCCATTAAATAAATCAACTCTTCCGTTCCTAAGTGTGCGAGCGAACCAATACCCGCTGATCCATGCGTCATTTTGCCGGGATTTTTGAGCGCAGCAGCCTTGAGGTCATCAACATTATTAAGCGGAGAGTTTGCACGTACAACCAGAATGACCGGATCACGTGAAACCATGATGATGGGTTGCATATCCTTGACAGGATCAAAGTTGAGATTTTTTCCGATGGCGGCCTGGATGGCATAGGTACTCGACATATTGAGCACTGTGTACCCATCTGGCGGGGACTTCAAGACAAAGGATGAGCCGATAATGCCGCCCGCACCTGCCTTGTTCTCAACGACAACGACATCATTGATTTGCTCACTCAGTCGTTGCGCCAACAATCGGGCAATCGCATCTCCGCCTCCGCCAGCAGCAAAAGGCACCACAAAGCGAATTTGCTTATTTTGAAGTGGACCCTGTCGTCAAGACAAAAGCCATTGTTTTTTAAGCTGTAACTTTTTCCTATCTGCAGCGGATCGGCGCTGCCCCGTTTTTGCTTTTTCTTTTATTCATT
>Ga0105051_10001597_pt1 | contig 30556 bp, 33 predicted proteins | sample FRY02_FD_78383 | JGI IMG/M metagenome (GOLD analysis project Ga0105051, IMG submission 78383) | Freshwater microbial communities from Lake Fryxell liftoff mats and glacier meltwater in Antarctica - FRY-02 (megahit assembly) | ecosystem: Environmental > Aquatic > Freshwater > Ice > Glacier... | reverse complement strand
GGGGGGGGGGGGGGGGGGGGGGGGGGGGGGGGGGGGGGGGGGGGGGGGGGGGGGGGGGGGGGAGCAGGCGGCGAGGGGGAGGGAGAGAAGGAGGAGGGCGCGGATCGCTTGCATGGCGGCACTCTACGGTGCAGGCTGGGGGCCAGCAAGCAGACCTCTTCCTATGAATCAATTTCCCTGGGACAAACTTCTGAACTTCACCTGGATGGACGGGGCGAAGCTCTTTCTCAGTGCTTTGGTCATCGTCCTGGTGACCAAGGTGCAGATGTTCAATGACCGCCTCTCAGCCCTCCTGATCGCCCTGCCGCTGACCTCGCTGCTGGTGATGCTCTGGATGCGGGCCGAGAATCAGAGCTCGGATCGAATCGCCAACCACGCCGAGGGGACCTTCTGGTTCGTTTTGCCGACTCTCCCGATGTTTCTGGTCCTGCCCTGGATGCTCCGGCAGGGGTGGGGGTTTGGTATCTCCTTGACGTTGAACTGCTTACTGACAATTTGGCTCTTTTTTGCGCTGGTCGCGATCCTCAAACCGTTCGGGATCAAGTTGCTGTAACGGGGGAAAAGTGGCCAGGATGTGCATTTCCGGGCGAAATTTCTTGAATCGCCCATCGACATTTGATCTTTCCTCACCACCAGCCCCGAGAATGGGCTTCAGAAGGAAGAAATAGTGCCGAGAACGAATGGAACCCGATAACATCATCCCATTCAACCAACCGAAGCGCCCTTCTGGATTTTCCGGTGTACCTATGAAAAGTGAGCTTGTCGAGAAGGCGGCGGAGATTTATCCCGACCCCCAGGTATTGATCAACATGGTGTCGAAACGTGTGCAGCAGTTGAACTCCGGTCGTTCCCCGCTCATCGATACCGTGCCGAGCATGGGAGCAGCGGACATTGCCCTGACCGAGATCATCGAGGGCAAGATCAGGCGGGTCGAGCCGACCAGCTAAGGGCGCGTTCCCGCTCAGCGAGAGTAGGGAAGAGTCATGGCCAAGGATAAGGACATCGCGACCAACAAGAAGGCGCGTCGCGACTTTCACATCACGGAGACCTACGAGGCCGGGATTGAGTTGCGGGGGACCGAGGTCAAGTCGATCAGGGAGGGCAAGGTCAACATCAGTGACGCCTATGCCCGGGTGGAGCGTGGAGAGATATTTCTTTACGGCTGCGACATTCAGCCGTGGCAGACAGCGGGGGAGTATTTTCAGCACACCCCGAAGCGGCCGCGGAAGCTGCTGTTGCACAAGCGGGAGATCCTGAAGATCGCGCAACTGGCCAATGAGAAGGGCTACACGCTGCCGTGTTTGCGGATGTATTTCAAGGGGCAGCGGGTGAAGGTGGAGTTTGGTCTGGCGAAGGGCAAGACGCACGGGGATCAGCGTCAGGATTTGAAGAAGCGGGTGGAGTTGCGCGAGGCGCAGCGGGAGATGTCGCGGTTCAACAAGGGATAGGAGGAATGGTCTGGCGGGGGCCTGCCGCGGCGGCCGAAAAGGGGAGTTTCCGAAGGAGGAACGAGGTGTTATCCTTTGGCCATGGGATCCTTGGTTGCCTTGTTGATCATCATTGTAATGGCGCTGCTGATCGTGCAGTTGGGGACCAATGCGTTGCTGTTGACGGGGATGACTCTGCCGGTGGCCCGCTTTCAGGCGTCCTCGGCATTTTTCGGGGTGGGGTTCACGACGAAGGAGGCGGAGTTGGTGGTCAATCATCCGGTGCGGCGGCGGGTGATTCTGCATTTGATCGTGGCGGGGAACATCGGCCTGACCTCGGCGTTGGCGACCTTGATTGTGACTTTTGTGAACAACGACAATGACGGAGGGGTGCCCCATGGGATGTTGCTGGTGCTGGTGTTGTTGGGTGGCCTGCTGCTGGCGGCGATTTTCAATCTTCCTTTTGTGAAGAAGCCGTTGGATCTGGTGATGCGGAAGTCTTTGGAGAGGGCGGGGATCGTCCGGGCGGTGGACTATGAGTTGCTGTTGAAGGTGCGCGAGGGCTATTGTGTGTCGGATCTGGAGATCTCGGCGGGGCATCCTTTGGCGGGGAAGAAGCTGTGGGAATCGCGGCCGTCGGACGAGGGGATCGTGGTGTTGGGGATATACCACAGGGGCGAGGAGTTCGAGGGGGCCCCGGCGAAGGATGCGGTGATTGAGGCGGGGGACACCATCATGGTTTATGGCAGCGAGGAGGATGTGGCGAAGCTGGTGCGGGGGAATCCGCGGCCGGATGATGCGCTGGACAAGTTGGACGAGCGGGCCACGAAGGTGGACTGAGGGGTGGACTGAAGGGGTGGACTGAAGGGGGGGGATGAATTCGGAAGTCCGAGGGCGTGGCATTTTTGCTTCGGATTCCTGACTACTGACTTTTGACTCTTGCCCGGCTGGGCGGTTGGAAACCAAGAGTGTTCGGCATGGTGAATGCTGAACTGGTAATGGTCCTCAATGAAAGCGGGGCCATTTCTCGTCGAGGCTACCTGCTAAGAATTTCCAACCGACAATTTCCAAATAAATTTCAAATCCAAGACCAAATTTCAATGGCGAAAGCTCCTTGCCACATCCGGAATCTCGAATGAAAAGCACGAGAGTCGGAGTTGATGCCTCTCCTTCGATTCGTTTTCCGACTTGGAACCTGGTGCTTGGAATTTATTTGGAAATTGGTCCCTGGAAATTCAACCCTCGATCCGGACCAACCCGTCAGATTATTAGAGCACGATCCATGCCGAACACTGTTGGTTGGAAACCGCCGCCACGTTCACTCGGCGGGGACGGCGGTCCAGCCGATGGAGTCGAGGAGATGCTCCATCTTGATACCGTATTCGATGTAGCTGTCGTAGCACTGTTGCCAGTCGGGTTCCTGGTCGTCGGTGACGTGGAAGACGGTGGCGACGTGTGGTTCGATGGCGATGCCGCCTTTGTAGCTGTGGGCCTTGAGGTCGCGGAGGATGTGGATGAGTTTGCCGTCCCCGGCGCCGGGGAGGGTGTAGACCGGTTCGGTTTTGCCGCGGCCGGGGTATTGGCAGTCCTTGACGTGGACATGGGCGATGTGTTCGCGGATGTCGTTGTAGAAGCCGAGGGCGTCCTGCCAGGGGAAGGGTTCGGACTTGGAGCGGTCGCGTTGGAAGATGGGATTGCCGGTGTCGAAAATGAGTTTGAGGCCGGGGACCTCCTCGATGAGGCGGAGGGTGTGGCTGGAGGAGAAGCCGCCCCAGTTCATGCAGTTTTCGTGGAGGGCGGCGATGCCTTCGTCGGCGAAGCGTTGGTGGATGGCGCGGAGGCGCTTGAAGCGCTCCTGTTCGTGCTGGTCCTGACCCCATTCCTCCTGCGCGTAGGACATGATGCGGATGATCTTTGTGCCGAGGCGCTTCATGCGTGGGATGGCGCGGTCGATTTCGGCGAGGGTGAGGTCGAAGTCGCCGGTGATCTTCTTGCCCCAGTTGCCGATGAGGGATCCGAATTCGGTAACGCGGATGCCAGCGTCGTCGAGTTTGCCGGCGATCTTGTCGAATTTTTTCTCGGGCAGCTCGTGGATGTTGGTGTCGTCGATGGAGCGGGCCGAGATGGCATTCCAGCCAAGGGTCCTGGTGGCCTTGATTTGGGTGTCGAGGTCGCGGCCGGCCTCGTCGGTAAATCCAGTCAAATACATGGTAGAGAACTTAAGGGGGTGAAGATTGCTGGCAAGCCCCGGAGGGCAAAAAACTACAGAGTGACCTTGGCTCCGCCGTTTTGGGCGCTTTCGTAGATGGCGCGGATGACGGCGACAGGCTTGCGGGCCTCGGCGGCGGAGGTGGTTGGTTCGCGGCCCTCGGCGATGGCACGGACGACCTCCTCGAAGTTGCGCTGGTGCTGGTGGAAGTTGATGGCGGAGGGATCGTTGGCACCGAGACCGGCTTCCTGGCCCTTCATGAGGGTGGCCTTGATCTCGGCGTCTTCCGGTTTCTCCGTCATGAAATCCCAGAGTTCGAAGGCCTCGTCGGCGAGGAAGACGGAGCCCTCCGTGCCGGCCAGTTGGACGCGGGCGGGGTGGCCGTCCCTCGACCAGGTGCAGGTGGAGCCCTCGATGACGCCGCGGGCGCCGTTTTTGAACTCCACGATGGCCACGGCGATGTCCTCGACCTCGATGTCGGTGTGGGCGAGGCAGGCGGTGTTGGCTTGGACGGATTTGATGGGTCCGGCGAGGTAGAGGAGGGCGTCGATGGTGTGAATGGACTGGTTCATGAGGGCCCCGCCGCCATCGAGGGCCCAGGTGCCGCGCCAGGCGGCGGAGTCGTAGTAAGCCTGGTCGCGGTACCACTTCACGTAGCAGGAGGCGGAGGTGAGTTTGCCGAAGCGGCCTTCGTCGGCGGCTTTTTTGAAGGCGTCCATGCCGGGGTGGAAGCGGCGGTTGAGGACGGCGGCGACGGTGACCTTGTTGGCGGCGGCCGCGGCGGTGATCTGGTCGATGCGTTCGAGGGTGATCTCGAGGGGCTTTTCGCAGATGACATGTTTGCCGGCATTGAGGGCGGCAAGGGCGGGGTCGAGGTGGGCGCCGGAGGGGGTGCCGATGGTGACGATGTCCAGTTCGGGGTCGGCGAGGAACGCGTTGATGTCGGAGTAGGCCTTGCCGCCGTATTCGGTGCCGATGCGGTCGGCGGCCTCCTGGCGAAGGTCGAAGACGGAATGCAGTTCGCCGCCGGACATGGCGGTGATGGCCTTGGCGTGGAAGTGGCCGATCATGCCGGCGCCGATGATTCCGAAGCGCATGGGGTTATTAGGAATTGGTTATTGGTTATTGAGGGAAGAGAGGCAGTGCCTAGCGGGAATCCTTTTCGTGTTTGAGGAAGGAGACGGTGCCGACGATGAAGAGGATGGCGAGGAAGACGAGGCCGGCCCAAGCCATATTGCCGATTTCAACAAGTCCAAAGATCAGGTCCTTTGAGCCGGTTTTGCCGTAGAGGACCCAGATCGACCCGAAGGTGGCGATGCCGGTGGCGAAGATCATGAGGGCGTTCCAGACGATGCGCTTCATTCCGGTGGGGCGGCTGTCGCCGAGGACCTTTTTGGAATTCATCATGAGGAGGAAGGTGAAGTAGGCGATGGGGATGAGGGATCCACCGATGACGGAAGTAGGCACGGCGAGGGCGGCGGCGGCGGCACCGGTCCAGATGAAGGGGCCGGCTGCTCCGGAAAGGCCCGAGACGGCGCAGCCGGCGAAATGGATGGCCTTGTTGCCGGGTCGGCCGAAGAGCTCCTGAAAGGCGAGGCCGTTCATGAGCATGAGAATGATGATGGTGGAGAGGGCCATGGCAAGGACCCCGAAGCCGAATATTTTTTGGGAGACGAAGGGTCCGGCGAGGGGCTTGAGGGCGTTGGCGAGTTGGAAGTTGTCGCGTTTGACGAGCATGTCGGCGAGCTGTGAATCGGATTCGCTGGGGGTGCCGGGGTGGGCTGCGGCGAGGAGGGCGAGGGTGGGGGCACCAGCGCCGGGGGGGACATCGTCGGTGCGGGCGTGGAACTGGGAGGCTGCGGCGAGGACGACGCAGGAGGTGGCGAGAAAGAAGGGGATGAAGAGGCCCAGGGAGAGGTCGAAAATGGCGAGGCCGCGGTGTTTCTTGTTCCAGCGTTTCTTCAGAAGCGAGTAGGGCAGGAGCCAGGTCATGTTGATGCCGACGGCGGTGCCGAAGGCGGTGATGATGATGTCGCGCTGGTCGTCCACGATCTTGGTGGTCCACCACTCTGGGTTGGAGGAGGAGGCGATCAGGTCGGCATAAGAGGCGGCGGGTTTGGTGAGGAGGGAGAGATCGGGGATGAGGCCGTTGAAGATTTCTCCCCAGTGGAGGGCTCCGCTGGTGGAGAGGGTGACGACGACCGCGAAGAAGGAGAGGACGATGAGGCCGACCATGACCTTGATGATGCGGTCGAAAATTTTCACGCCGCGGCCGTCGGATTCATAGAGGATGTTGATGAGGAAGGCGGCGATGAGGAGGATGATACAGATGACGGCGGTGGAAGTGTTGCTGTCGCCGACTTGCGGGAAGAGGTTTTGCTGGATGGCGGCGCGGGCGAGGTTGAACTGGGGCATGCACCAGACGATGTTGGCCATGACCGTGGCGAGGAGCCAGGACCAGCCGAGGAGTGGGGAGAGGTGGCGGTTGACCGCGCCGAAGGGCCGTTGTTCGGTGCTGAGGGTGACGTAAGCGATGGCGGCGAGCATGATGATGCCGCAGATCATGGCGAGTGGCTGGAGCCACATGAGGCCGTAGCCGGAGATGACGCCGAGGTAGAGGGCGCCGGCGAGGGAGCCGCCGCCGAGGGTGATGGCGCCCTGCAGCCAGCCGGGGCCGGAGAGTTTGGCATAGACCGTCGCCTTGGCGAGGGGGCCTTTGTCTGCGACGGACTCGATCAATTCGAGTTCGCGGTTGGAGGAATGTTCGTCGGCCATGTGTGGGAGAGGATTAGGGCACAGCGGGGTGGGAGGACGAATGGTTTTTTAGGTTTTGGGAGAGAAATGGGGGATTTGGAGGGGTTGGGGGCTGGAGGGGCGGCGGGAAATGGGGGAGAAAAGGCTGACGCGGGTCGAGAAAGTCCGCTAGATTCCCCTCGTGACAGCGAAGCAGTTCTACGACTGGCAGACATCCGGGGGCACGGACGATGTGATGCGCCTGGTGGCCTGTCTTGAGAAGAGGGACATCCTCTGGTGTGCGATTGGGGGTGTCGCAGTCAACCACTGGGCCGAGGAGCCCATGGTGACGCAGGATGTTGATTTCGTGGTGGCGGCGGAGCAGGTGGAGGGGGCGGTGGAAGCCTTGGTGGAGGCTGGGTTTAAAGCCGAACGGCACGAATGGTCAGTCAACTTCAGGGGGCATTCGAAGGTGAGTATCCAGCTGAGCACGGAGGATGTTTATTTGAGTTTTCCGGAGCGCGCGGTCCCGGCGGATGTGCACGGGATCCTGCTCCGGGTGGCGGCATTGGAGGACACCTTGACTGGCAAAGTTCTTGCGTGGAGTGACAAATCGCGCCGTCAGAGCAAGCGCATCAAGGATTTCGCGGATATTGCGCGGTTGGTGGAGTCTCATCCGCGCCTCTGGGAGGCCTTGCCCGAGGCGCTCCGGGATCAGGTGGAAGAGCCACAAGCATAGATTTTTCGTAGGTAGTCGATGGACTGTTGGGCGATTTCTTCGGGGGAAGGGTCGTATTTGAAGACTTCGACGGAGACCCAGCCGGGGTAGTTGGTGTCGTGGAGGGCGGCGGCGGCGGTGGTGTGGTCGACTGCGCCCATGCCGGGGCCGAGGAGGTTGGGGTCGTTGGCGTGGTAGTGGGCGGTCCAGGCGGCGGAGTCGCGGATGATGGTGTCCATTGCTTTGTCCTCGGAGCTCATGGCCTTGACGTCGAGGTGAAGGCGGCAATGAGGGTGATCGACCGTTTCGAGGAGCCTGATCGTTTCGGCGGCGCTGTTGAGGAAATTTGTTTCTGCGGGACCGAGGGGTTCCATGACGATGGTGATGCCGAGGGGAGCACAGTGTTCGGAGGCGGAGCGGAGGAGGGTGGCGGCGTGCTGGAAGGCCTCGTCGTAGTTCCAGCCGGTTTCGAGGGAGCGTTGTTGGGGGCTGCCCCAGACCATGATGGTGCCGCCCATGGCGTGGCAGAGGTCGGCGAGATGGCGGGTGTAGTCGAGGGTGGCGGCGCGGAGAGCGTCGTCGGGGGTGGTGAGGTGGAAGCCTTCCGTTTTGGCGAGGAGCCAGTGGAGGCCGACAGGGGTGAGGCCGTGGTCGCGGATGATGGTGCCGAGGGCCTTGGCGTCGGCCGTGGTGAGGGTGCGCAGGTCATTGGCGAGGGTGAAGGGGGCGACTTCGAGGCCGGTGTAGCCGATGGCGGCGGCGGTGCGGCATTGTTTGGCGAAGGAGCGGTCTTGGAAGGTCTCGTTGCAGATGGCGAAGCGCATGGGAGGGATTTAGCCGCTGGGGGAGGGTTTGGGAAGGGTTTGGGAGGAGAAGGGAATGTCCAATGATCAAAGAAGAGAGGGAGGAGTTTGCCCGACGGGGGCGGGGAGGGGGTTAAAGATGACCGGGGCGGTCATGCCACGTTGTGGGAAATGGTTGAGATTTGGGGGGGAGGAGGCACACTCCCGCCGCTGTGAGCAAGACGAATCAAGAGACTCCCAAAACCCCACCGAGCTTGGGCTCGGACTTGGCTACTTTGGTGAAGCTGAGGCTGAATATCTTTGTCCTAATCACGGCCTTCTTTGGTTACTTCCTCGCTGTGAAATCTGGAGGGGTAGGTTGGGGCGGAGGAACTTGGATCTTGTTGATTCACACTTTGGTGGGGACGGCGGCGGCGGCCTTTGGATCGTCGGTGTTTAACCAGCTGATGGAGATCAAGCAGGACGCTCAGATGGGGCGGACGGCGGATCGGCCGCTCCCGGCAAAGCGGATGTTGCCGACGGCGGCCTTTGGGATCGGTTGGGCGCTGTCGGCGTTCGGGATCATCCACCTGGCGGTGAAGGTGAATATCGAGGCTGCCTACATCGCAGCGCTAACGATTGGGGTCTATGTCTTTATCTACACGCCGCTGAAGCGGAAGAGTTCGGTGAACACGCTGATCGGGGCGATTCCGGGGGCCTTGCCGCCCTTAATCGGGTGGGTGGCAGGTGGCGGGGGGCTTTGGGACCTTGGGGGATGGTTTTTGTTCTGCCTGCTGTTTCTATGGCAGCTCCCGCATTTCGTCTCCATCAACTGGCTCTGTCGGCAGGAGTATGAGGACGCGGGTTACGTGATGTGGTCGAATGGGGACGTGAGTGGTCGCTACTCGGCGGCGCTGGCGGGGTGGTTTTCGGTGCTCCTTGGGATTTTGGCGCTCTGGGCGCCACTACAGGGGATGTCGGGTTGGATTTTCGGGGTGGCGGGGCTGTTGGCGGGGCTGGTATTGGCTTGGTTGGCCTTTGCCTTCCGACGGAGCTTGGAACGGACCGCGTTTCGGCGGTTTTTCCTGCTGACCCTACTCTATCTGCCGGTTGTCCTGACAATACTTGCCATCGACTGGAACTAGGTTAGGTTCCGCCGCTGTGTCGGCAAAACGAACTCAGATGGAACCTGCGCCAAGGGATCCCGCGAAGTTGCGGAGAACCGCCCTCCTGTTGGTGGCTGTGATCGTCATTGGAGGAGTATTGATGGCCTACGCCTATCGGCTCTACCTGAACAGCCGGAGCGACCGACCGCCGTTCGTGGCGCGGTTGGAGAGCAATTTCGGAGCAGTGCGCCATGATTTGACGGGCGTGGGCTTGGACACTCTGGAGGGCAAGGTTTGGTTGCTGACCACGGTGTGTCTGGGGCAGGTGGAGCGAAGCGTGGAGAACATCCGGGTCATGCAGGCCGTGGCGGCGAACTATCCGGCGGCAACCGATCTGCATTTCGTCTGTCTGACGATCGATCCGAACAACGATGTGCCGGAGAAGATGGCGGAGTTTGCGAAGAGCCTCGGCCTGGCGGAGGATCCGCGCTGGTGGTTTCTGGCGGCGGGGGAGGATCCGACGCGGGGCTATTTGAAGGATAAGCTGAAGTATGGCGCGATCACGGAGCAGACGGTGGATGGGAAGGTGGTGATCGGCTTTGATTCGGTCCTCGGGTTGGTTGACAACAACCGCAATCTCCGGGGGCGCTACGACTTTGCGGCGGCCCGGAAAGTGCAGGAGGAGACGCTGCAGGCCCTGGCGGAGCATCCCGGGGAGTTGGAGAAGCTGAAGGAGGAGCACCGCGCGGCGATGGAGCAGAATCGTGAGGCGGTGCGGTTCCTGGAGGATCACCTGTTCAAGTCGATGGAATACGTGTTCAACGAGAAGAACGGGACGCTCCCGGAACAACCATGACAGACAAAGCCAAAATTATTACAATCTATGGAACGGCAGCGGTGGTGGCGGTCGCGGTGATTGGCACGTCGATGTGGATCCGCAATCAGCGCAAGGAGATGTTCGGGTGGAAGCCGCAGGTGGTGGATGTCGGCAAGGAGGAACCGGATGTGCTGCGGGAGTTGGAGGGGGACCTGACGGTCACCAATCAGGCGGGCGAGGAAGTGAAAATTTCCGATCTGGACGGAAAGGTCTGGGTGGTGAATCAATTTTTTGCGAACTGTCCGGTCTGTCTCAAGCAGAACTCGGATGACCTCGTCGCGCTTTACAAGGAGTTCGGGTCGAATCCTGATTTCCAGATGGTGTCGATCAGCGTGGATCCGGAGCGGGACACGGTGGAGTTTCTGGCGGACTACGCGGCGGCGGTGGGGGCGGAAGCGAAGAACTGGTGGTTTGTGCGGGGGGAGAAGGAGGAGGTGTATCGATTTTTGACGGAGGAGATGAAGTATGCGCCGATTGTGGAGCGCCCGGAGGCGGATGGGGCGCAGCGGTTTGGGCATGATTTCGGGATTCAGGTGTATGGACAGGGGCGGCGCCTGGTGCGGCAGCGGGATTTGGTGAGCGCGAAGAGTTTCGGGGAGGATTACTATGCACAGAGTTTGAAGGAGCTGAAGGAGCGGATCGCCCTGAGGCTGGAGACACCGCTGCCACCGCGCGGGGAGAGCGGGGAGAGCGGGGAGAATGCCGTTGAAACCGAAGAGTGATGTCTGAGTTGGAAACGTATCGTTCTCGCGAGGCGAATCTGGCGCTGGGCAAGCGGCTCAAGGTGGTGGTGTGGATCGTGACGGCGGTGGTGCTGCTGTTGGTGGGGATGATGCGGCGGGTGCGGATCGCGTTGCCGGAGGGGATGGACTTCGGGTTCTTGCCGCCGGTGCATGCGAGCCTGAATGCCTTGGCGGCGCTGGCTCTGGTCGGGGCGCTGGTGGCAATCAAGCGGGGGAAGGCGGCCCTGCATCAGCGGTTCATCAACGGGGCGATGGTGCTCTCGGGGCTCTTTCTGTTGTCGTATGTGACCTACCATTTCACCTCGGGGGAAACGAAGTACGGGGACATTAGCGGGGATGGGGTGTTGGATGAGGCGGAGCAGGCGGCGGTGGGGGGCATGCGGACGGTGTATGTGGTGTTGTTGATCAGTCACATCGTGTTGGCGGCGGGGAGTTTGCCGTTCATTTTGATGACTTATGTCTATGGCTTCACGGCGCAGTTTGCGAAGCATCGGCGGCTGGCGCGGCGGGTGTTTCCGGTGTGGCTGTATGTGGCGGTGACGGGGCCGGTGTGCTATTTGCTGCTGCGGCCGTATTACGGGTAGGGGCGCCTTTCCTGCAAGGGGGCTTGCGGGGCGGGGGCGGGGGGGGTATGGGAGCGGCATGCGCATAGTGAGCTACAAGGATCCCGGGTATGAGCGCTTCGTGATGTCGCTGGATCGCCGGGCGGAGCCGACGGACGAAGTCCGCGAGGTGGTCTCGGGGATCGTGGCGGAGGTGCGGAAGCGGGGGGACCGGGCGCTGATCGAGCTTTCCAGGAAATTTGACGGGGTCGCGCTGACGGCGAAGTCGTTGTTTGTGAGCGAGAAGGAGTTTGCGGTGGCGGATGCACAGATCACGCCGGCCACACGGAAGGCGATTGCGGCCTCCCGGCGGAACATTCACGCCTTTGCGGCGCAGAGTTTGCGGAAGGATTGGAAGCGCAGGAATGCGGAGGGGGCGGTGGTGGGGGAGCGCTTTGTGCCGTTTGACCGGGTGGGGATTTATGTGCCCGGAGGGAAGGCGCCTTTGGTTTCGACGGCGCTGATGACCGGGGCCTTTGCGCAGGCGGCGGGGGTGCCGGAAATCATTGCTGCGACCCCGGCGGGGGCGGATGGTTCGGTGAATCCGGCGTTGTTGTATGCGCTGCGCGAGGCCGGGGCGACGGAAGTGTTGAAGGTGGGCGGGGCACAGGCGGTGGCGGCGCTGGCGCTGGGGACGAAGAGTGTGCGGCGGGTGGACAAGATTTTCGGGCCGGGGAATTCCTTTGTGGTGGAGGCAAAGCGGCAGTTGGTGGGTGCGGTGTCGATTGACCTTCTGCCCGGGCCGAGCGAGATCCTGATCGTGAGCGACACGAGTGGCCGGGCGGATTGCATTGCGGCGGACATGCTGGCGCAGGCCGAGCACGGGGGGGATTCGGCGGTGGGGTTTGTGACGACCTCGGCGCGGTTGCTGCGGGACGTGCAGGCGGAGTTGGCACGGCAGGTGTTGTTGCTGTCGCGGCAGAAGTTGATCAAGAGTTCGCTGAAGCGCGGGGGCTTTGCGGTATTGGTGAAGTCGTTGCCGGAGGCGGTGGCGATTTGCAATGCCTATGCGCCGGAGCACCTGTCGCTGTTGGTGAAGGATGAGGAAAAGTGGCTGGCCGAGATCCGGACGGCGGGGGCGATCTATCTAGGCAATGATTCCGCGGTGGCGGTGGGGGATTTTCTGGCCGGGCCGAGTCACACCCTGCCGACGGGCGGGGGAGGGAAGTCGTTCTCGGGGTTGAGGGCGGATCAGTTCCAACGACGCACGAGCATCGTGAAGATGGATGCGGCGGCGGTGCGCAAGTCGTTGCCGGTGGTGGCGGAGTTCGCGCGGTTGGAAGGGTTGGATGCGCACGGAGAGTCGGTGCGGATTCGGCTGGATCGGTAGGCCGCAAAAAAACAGCCGACCCGGAGGGACCGGATCGGCTGGAGAGTTGGAGTTTACGGAAGCCTACTCGGGGGCGGGGGGAGTGGACTCAGTGGCCTCGTCGATGGCGTCCTGGGCGGCTTTGGCGGCGGCGTCGGCGGCTTCTTTGGCGGCCGTGGCGGCGGCGTCGACAGCGTCATTGGCGGCATCGGCGGCATCGGCGGCGTCATTGGCGGCATCATCAGCAGCGTCTTCGGTGGCGTCGGCTGCGTCTTCAGCGGCTTTTTTGGCGTCCTCGGCGGCGTCTCCGGCCTCCTTGGCGGCGTCCTTGGCTTTGTCGATGGCCTTCTCGACCTTCTCCTCATTGGTTTCAACGGTCTTCTCCTTACAGGCCGTGAAGAGGAGGCCGGTGGCGGCGAGGGTGATCAATGCGATGGTTGTTTTCATGATGTGTGTTTGTTTAGGGGCGGGGGGGCTCATCCTTGGACCAGCTGCCCCGAGCCACTAAGGTGTTGAATCTCGACGATTATTGCAAGGGAAACTCCGGTCGACGGGGCGGAGGGCCTGTGCCACCATGGTTTCAGCAATGAATGAAGTGATTTGCCCCAGCTGCTTTGAGGTGTTCTCCGTGGCCATTCCCCCCCTGGAGGAATGTCCGACGACCCTGGACTACGACTGCGAAATTTGTTGTCGTCCCATGTTTCTGATGGTGGATGGGGAGGGTCAGGTGGAGGCGCGGAGCCTGGACGATGGGATGGCACCATGATTCCTGATCTGTCGGTGGTCCTTCCGGTGCGCAATGCGGAGCACACCCTGGGGGAGGCTTTGGAGAGCTGCCGGGGGCAAACCTTTGAGAGGTTGGAATTGCTGGTGGTGCTGAATGGCTGCGAGGATGGATCGGCAGAGATCGCGGCGCGGCATGCAGGGGAGGATGGGCGGGTGCGGGTGTTGGAGTCGGCGGCGGAGGGCGGGGTGACGGAGGCGCAGCGGGTGGGGGTGGCGGCGGCCCGGGCGGCGGTGGTGGCCCGGATGGATGCGGATGATGTTTCGCATCCCACGCGGCTGCAGAAGCAGTGGGCGTTGCTGGCGGCGGACCCCGCACTGGCGGCGGTGGGATGCGGGGTGCGACTGATACAGTCGGAGGGGGAGGGGATGGAGCGCTATGTGGATTGGGTGAACAGTCTGGCGACGCCGGAGGCGGTGGCGCGGGAGCGGTTTGTGGAGTGTCCGGTGATTCAGCCGTCGATGATGATGCGGCGGGAGGCCTTGGAGCTGGTGGGGGGGTATGAAGAAACGGCGTGGGCGGAGGATCACGATTTGATTTTGCGGATGTTGGCGAGGGGGCTGCGGATTGGGAAGGTGGAGGAGGTGCTTTTGGATTGGCGAGATGGGCCGGAGCGATTGACGCGGAGCCATGCGATGTATGAAGAGGATCAGGTTTGGCGAATGAAGGCGCATCATTTGGCACGACTGCCGCAGGTCCGGGAGCGGGGAGTGGTGATTGCGGGAGCGGGGCCGATCGGGAAGCGTTTGGGGCGCTTGCTGGGGGAGGAGGGGGTGGGGTTGCAGGGGTTCTTCGAAGTGAATGTGCGGCGGATCGGGCAGCAGATCGGGGGAGTGCCGGTGGGGGCATCGGAGGAGATGGGAGCGCGGTGGAGGGAGGCCGTGCTGCTGTCGGCGGTGGGAGTGCCGGGAGGGCGGGAGAAGGTCCGGAGGCTGGCTTTGGGGGTTGGATTTGAGGAAGGAGAGGACTTTTGGTGCTGTTGTTGATCGGCGGGGGCAAAACGAGTCGATTTTCGACTTGATCGGGGGGAGTTAATCAAAGACCGTCCCCCCCCGTCTCGGAAACGGGGAGTAGCTCAGCTTGGTAGAGCGCTGGTTTTGGGAACCAGATGTCGCAGGTTCGAATCCTGTCTCCCCGACTCCGTGAGACTTTTGGTGGGAGGGGGCGTTGGGGGGGCGTTGGGGGGGGCGACCGGGACGGGGGGGGCGACCGGGACGGTCACGCCATTTTGTTTAGCCGAGTTCCTGGAGGACGGCGTCGAGGGTTTCCCGGGCGTCGCCGAAGAGCATGCGGGTGTTGTCCTTGTAGAAGAGGGGATTATCGACGCCGGCGTATCCGGCGGCCATGCCGCGCTTGAGGACGATGGTGGTCTTGCCCTTCCAGACCTCGAGGACGGGCATGCCGGCGATGGGGCTGTCGGCGTCCTCCTGGGCGGAGGGATTGACGATGTCGTTGGCCCCGATGACCACGGAGACATCGACGTTGGGAAAGTCGGCGTTGATCTCATCCATCTCGAAGACGATGTCGTAGGGGATCTTGGCTTCGGCGAGGAGGACGTTCATATGGCCGGGCATGCGACCGGCGACGGGATGGATGCCGCAGCGGACGTTGATGCCCTTGCCGCGGAGGTGTTTGACGACCTCGTTGACGGTGTGCTGGGCCTGGGCGACAGCCATGCCGTAGCCGGGGATGATCATGATTTCTTTGGCGGAGGAGAGGAGGGCGGCGGTTTCGGCGGGGCTGATGGCGATGACTTCTCCCGTCTCGCCGGTGGCCGTGGACACCGATTTGCCGCCGCCATTACCGAAGCCGCCGGCGATGACGCTGAAGAATTTGCGGTTCATGGCCTTGCACATGATGTGGCTGAGGATGGCACCGCTGGAGCCAACCAGGGCACCGACGACGATGAGGAGGTCATTGCCGAGCATGAAGCCGGTGGCGGCGGCGGCCCAACCGGAGTAGCTGTTGAGCATGGAGACGACCACGGGCATGTCGGCCCCGCCGATGGCGAGGACCATGTGGATGCCGAGGAGGAGGGCGATGACCGTCATGAGGAGGAGCGGGGTCAGGCCGCCGCCGTCGGTGCCTTGTTTGACGAAGAGGGCCCCGAGGAGGATGGCGAGGATGAGGAGGATGAGATTGAGCCAGTGGCGGGCGGGGAGGGTGAGGGGTTTGCCGCTGAGCTTGCCGCTGAGTTTGCAGAAGGCGATGATGGAGCCGGAGAAGGTGACCGCGCCGATGAGGACGCCGAGGTAGATCTCGACGAGGTGGATGGATTGTTCGGCTCCGGACAAGTGTTCGGCGTGGCTGGGATCGAGGAAGGTGGAAAGGCCGACGAGGACGGCGGCGAGGCCGACGAGGCTGTGGAGGATGGCAACCAGTTCCGGCATTTGGGTCATCTGGACCCGGCGGGCGAGGAGGCAGCCGATGGTGGCTCCCACGACGAGTCCGCCGAGGAGGAGGCCGTAGTTTCCATCCACCACTCCCCAGATGGTGGCGAGGAGGGCGAGGGCCATGCCGATGATGCCGTAGAGGTTGCCACGGCGGGCGGTCTCCTGATTGCTCAATCCACCGAGGGCGAGGATGAACAAAATGATGGCGCCGAGGTATGAGACGGTGACGAGTCCTTCAGTCATTTGCTAGCGGAGCTATCTTCTGAACATGGCGAGCATGCGGTGGGTGACGGCAAAGCCGCCGACGATGTTGATGGTGGTAATGAGGATGGCGACTCCGGCGAGGTATTTGACCCAGGGGGCATGGTGGGAGACCTGGAGGAGGGCTCCGATGATGATGATGCTGCTGATGGCGTTGGTGACGCTCATGAGCGGGGTATGGAGGGCTGGGCTGACGTTCCAGATGACCATGTAGCCGATGAAGCAGGCCAGAATGAAGACCGTGAAGTGGATCATGAAGGAAGGCGGAGCGACCAGGCCGACGCCGAAGAGGGCGACTCCGCCGATGAGGAAGGGGAGGAGGATGGACCAGGGGGAGGGCTTGGCGGGCGTGACCGGGGCGGGCACGGCGGCGCTCTTATTGGCGCTGGCCCCGGACTGGGGAGCGGCGGACAGTTTGGGGGCTGGAGGGGGCCAGGTGATGGAGCCGTCCTTGATGACGGTGGTGCCGCGGATGACCTCGTCGTCCATGTTCACGTTGACCGTGCCGTCCTGCTCGGGGCACAGCTCGGCGAGGAGGTGGTGGAGGTTGGTGGCGTAGAGTTGGCTGGACTGGGTGGCGAGGCGGCTGGGGAGATCGGTGTAGCCGATGATGGTGACGCCGTGGGCCTCGACGATTTGATCCGGTTTGCTCAGCGCGCAGTTGCCGCCCTGTTCGGCGGCGAGATCGACGATGACGCTGCCCTCGCGCATCATCTTCACCATTGCTTCGGTGATCAGTTCGGGGGCGGGTTTGCCGGGGATGAGGGCGGTGGTGATGATGATGTCGACCTCCATGGCCTGCCGGGCGAAGAGTTCCATCTCGGCCTTGATGAACTCCGCGCTCATCGTCTTGGCGTAGCCGCCTGCTCCCGCACCGTCTTCGTCCTCCTCGAAGTGGAGCATGAGGAACTCGGCATCCATGCTCTCGACCTGTTCCTTGACCTCGGGGCGGGTGTCGAAGGCGCGGACGATGGCCCCCATGCTTTTGGCGGTGCCGATGGCGGAGAGACCGGCGACCCCGGCGCCGATGACGAGGACCTTGGCGGGAGGGATTTTTCCGGCGGCGGTGATCTGGCCCATGAAGAAGCGGCCGAAGTGCTGGGAGGCCTCCACCACGGCGCGATAGCCGGCGATGTTGGCCATGGAGCTGAGGGCGTCGAGTTTCTGGGCTCGGGAGATGCGGGGGACGCTGTCCATGGCGAGGACGGTGGCCTTGCGGGCGGCGAGGCGCTGCATGAGATCGGGATTCTGGGCGGGCCAGAGGAAGCTGAGGAGGATGCCGCCCTCGCGGAGGAGGGCGACCTCATCAAGGCCCTGTGGCCCGTGGTTCTCGGGGGCGCGGACCTTGAGGATGATGTCGGAGGCGGCCCAGAGTTGGCGGACATCGTCGATGATTTCGGCGCCCACTTCCTAGTAGGCTTCGTCGGGGAAGCTTGCAGCGGTCCCGGCGCCCTTCTGGATGGCCACGGAGAATCCGAGTTTGCGCAGGTGCTCGGCGACTTCCGGGGTGGTGGCGACGCGACGTTCGCCCTCGTGGATTTCCTTCGGTATTCCGATCTGCATCTATCGTTCCGGCGGGGGTTCTGACCAGACGGTCAGCCGGAGGATAGAGAGTGAGGGGGGTGTGTCGAGTCGGAGCTTTTCGGGGTTGGGTGAGGCGGTGGTGGGATTTGGAGAGGGAGGGGGAGTGGGGGGAGGATGATGGCCGGGACGGGCAGGGCACTGGGGAGGGGGCGGGGGAATGGGGGGAGGCCCTAGTTTCGCGGCAGGGTGGCGTGGATCTGCTCGAGGGTCATGACGACGTAGGAAGTCACGAGAATAGCGTCGTTCTCCATCCAGCGGGAGTTCTCGTTGATCCATGAGCCGTCGGGCTTCTGGTTGGAGAGGAGGAGGGCGGCGAGGTCGCGGCGCCAGTCAGCTTCCTTGCCGTCTTTGAGGGGGAGCTTTTCAATGCCGGCGGCGGAGAGGGCCTTGGCCATGGTGTGGTAGTAGTAATAGAGCCCCTGTTCGCCGAGGCCGGGGTTTTCGTCGAGGGTGTAGTTCTTGCCGAGCCATTCGAGGACGGAGGAGACCCGCGGGTCCTTGGCATCGAGGTCGGCGTAAACAAGGGAGAGCAGACCGGCATAGGACATCGAGCCGTAGGAACGCAGGGCGGTGGTGCCGTCGGGAAGTTCCTGGGAGCCCGCTTTGGAATCGCCGGGGAAGTAAACGAAGCCGCCCTTGTTGTCGGGATCGTCGGAGGCCCCGGGCAGGTCGTTGGTTTCGGTGAGGTTCTGGCAACGGGAAACGAAGGTGAGGGCCGCCTCCCAGTCGAGCTCGGGTTGCTTGCCGTGTTCGCTGTCCTTGGCGAGTTGGCGGGAATTGTAGAGGGCCTCGAGGGCGAGGTAGGTGTTGGAGAGGTCGGAGTGGTCCGGGGAACTGCCGTAGCCGATGCCGCCATCCTTTTTGCTGTCCGGCTCCCCCTTCTTGTCCGAGCCGAACTGCAAAGTGACGAGGTAGGCGCGGGCCTTTAGAAGGGCGGCCTCGTCGGCCTTTTTGTCCCGGGCGAGGAGGGCCATGATGGAGGTGGAGGTGCCGTAGTTTGCGAGGCCCTTGTCATAGATGCCGCCGTCCTCCTTTTGCTGGGCCAGGAGCCAGGTGTAGCCCTTGGTGGCGAATTCCGGTTCGGGGCCGGCGGGGTCGAGATTCGGGTCGCGCATCGTCGCGGTGAGGGCGAGCGCGGTGAAGGCGGGCAGGGAGGGGTCGCCCCAGTGGCCATCGGCCTGTTGATGGGACCGCAGGTAGGCGTTCCCCTTCTTGATGGTCCGCTCGATCTCCAGCTGGAGGGAAAGATTGGGATTGGGCTTGTCCTGGGCAGGGAGGAGGGCCGGCAAGAGGACGGCGGCGAGGAGGATGGTTGTTTTCATTTTGTTGGAGTGGTGTTGGTGTCAGAGGCGGAGAACCGGCTTGATGGTGACGGTGACGGGGGTGTCGACCGGGGGGACCTGTTTGGGGGTGGGGATCCATACGGTGTCGAGATCGCGATCCTTGCCGGGGTAGTTGAAGAGGGCGGAGTTGGCGGTGAAGATGGCGCCGATGTCGCCGTTGCTTTGCGCCTGAAAGACTCCGTTGTGCACGTAGGAGCCGCCGTAGATCCACGGGGCGGCAGGAATGGAGGTTTCCGTGACGGTGTGATAGATCCAGTCGTTGAGGGAGGCCTCGCCCATGCTGTCGTCCTCCTTCTTCCAAGAGAGGAGGATCTCGACCCGGGCGGCGGCCTTCACCTCGTCGGAGACCTTCGGGTATTCGCTGGTGGGTTTCCAATCCTCGTCGAGGATGGGAAAGAGTTCCTCCGAGGCCTGATAGCGCAGCAGTTTGAGGGCGATGTTGAGGTGAAGTGGACTGATGTCGGTGACGAGGAGCGATTCGTGGAACTTGCCGTTCTGGTGGACGATGGCGTACTCGAGGATGCCGTCGACCATGTTGACCCGGGCCGGGAAGCTGATGCTTCGATCCTTTTGGTTGAAGGTGATTCCTCCCATCGAGAATTTGCCGCCGCCGAGGTCCTTGACGGCGGGTTTCTCCATCGCTGCGGCGGCGGGGACGGCCTCCGGCTCGGCGGGGGTGGCAGGCTCGGCTCCGAGGAGGCCGGCGCTGAGGAGAAGGATGGGAAGGGTCATTCGCATTGGGACCAAGGTGGAGCGAAAGGGGGGGCTTGTCAAAGCGCCACGTACGGGAGCCGTGGCTAGGGAACGGGGGAGCGGGGGATTTCTTAGGTGGAAGTGGCGGCAAGACGCCTCGCCGGGGCCGCCTCGCGATCAATCGGGGGTCTCGCCGTCGGCGTCCTCTTCGAGGTCGCTGCGTTCCACCTTCTCGGGAGAGGCTGGCGGGCCGGGTGTCTGGGTGAGGGAACGGGCGAAGTATTGCCAGTGGAGGCGGGTGAGGTTTCGCTCGAAATCGACTTCGGGACGCTCGGGGTGTGCGGCCGGAGCGGGGGGGGTGAGGGTATCGAGACCGGCCACCCGCTGTTGGATGAGGGTGTAGAGGGCGGCCAGCATTTCGAGGCGCAGGGTCTCCGGCTCGTTGGTGGGGGGATTGATGGAAGTCAGCTCACTTTGATTTTTTTCATCCTCCCCGGTTCCCGAGAAATAGAGGGCAATGGGGGATTGTTTGGGTGTGCCGCTGATGCGGGAGGTGGTGATGTGCGGGACGATAGAGACGAGGTCGCTGGATTCCTTGTGGAGGAAATCGGCGACGTCGGTGGTGACGGGGCTGAGGGCGGTGTCGGTGGTGCGGGTCGTGCCGAGTTGGAGGAGGAGGGGAAACTCTCCGCTCGGGTCGATGTTCCAACGTGGAAGGGTGGGGCGGATGCGTTGGAGGGCGTCGCCGACCTTGATGCGTTCGTCGGGTGTGGGATCGCAGGTGTCGATGACGCGTTCCCAAGCGAGATGAGCGCGGGGAAAGTTTCCGCGATTTTCGAGTTTTTCCGCAGCGAGAATGAGATGGGCGGCCCCGAGGGAGGCGAGTTCGCTGTACTCCCCGAGGCCGGGGGAGCTTTCCAGATCACCGAGGCGCAGCGGGTCCGGTTCGGGTTCTTTCGGGCCGACTTCGCCGCCGCCTTCGGAGGTGGCGGGGCGGGAGGTTGGATCGGGGAGTGAGGAGGGATCGCCTTCGTTGCCGACGGGGGCGATGAAGCTCGGGAGGGGTTTGGCGACCCCGCCGCGGGAGACCATGAAGTCCATGTGCCGGGTGCGTGCCCACCAAATGCCCGCCACCACGGCGAGGGCAAGGATCGCAACGACCGGATAGGGAATTATTCGCACCGCTGGCTAGCGTTCCGTTTCCCCGCTCGATTGTCAAAAGACAATGCGGAGAGCGGCGGCCACCAGCCAAAGAAAAAGGAGAGGGCGAACCTCTCCTTCTTCATGAAATTTGAAAGCGGCTGATTGTGGACTAGCGACGCTCGGCGCTCTTCACGAGGAGGGCGCGTTTGCCGACCCGGTCGCGAAGGTAGTGGAGTTTTGCGCGACGGACTTTGCCGCGGTTGGAGACCTCGATCTGGGCGATGCGGGGGGAGTGAATCGGGAAGACCCGCTCCACACCCTCACCGTAGGAAATTTTGCGCACGGTGAAGGCGGCGTTGATCCCGCGGCCGCCCTTGGTGATGACGAGGCCGGTGAAGAGCTGGATCCGCTCCTTTTCGCCCTCTTTGACCCGGCAGTGGACCTTGACGGTGTCGCCCACGTTGAAGGGGGTCCGGTCGTCCTTGAGTTGCTCTTGTTCGATCTTGCGAATGATGTCCATGGTGGGAAAAGTGGCGTTTGGGCCCCAAGCCTCGTCGGGGGGCGGGATGGCTACACCTAGCCCCCGGCCAATGCAACCGTTTTTTGTGTGGATTCAGGCTATTCGGGGTAGAGAATCCGGCCGCAGTTCTCGCATTGCACCAGTTCCTTTTCCCCCCGAACCCGGGCTTGAATCGAGGAAATGGCCTTCACGTGGCAACCCAGGCACTGCCCGGCATCGCTGAGGGCCACCAGGACGGGGGCTCCGCGGGTCTTCAGGAGGCGGGAATACAGGGAAAAAAGGTCCTCATCGACTTGGGAGGCCTTGGCGGTCCGCTCGGCCTTGAGGGTGGCCTCTTCGGTGTCAAAGGCGGCAGCCCGCTCGTCGAGGGTCTTCACCTCCTCGTCCACCCCGGCCTGAATCTTGACCAAGGCGGCCTCGGCCTCCTTCAGGGTGCCGCGGAGCTTGTCAGCGGTCTCCATGAGTTCCAGTTCGCGGGTTTCGAGCTCATCGACCTCCCTGGTGTAGCGGTCGATCTCGTGTTTGAGCGCCTGAAACTCCTCATTTTTACGGGTTTCGAACTGCTGGGTCTTGAGGCGGTTGATCGTTTGGCGGCGGGTATTGGTGTCGAGTTCGAGACTCTTGATGGCGACCTCGTTGTGTTGGGCGGCCGATTTCGCGTCGGCGACGGCCTTGATGTTCTGGGCGAGGCGGGTGGCGGCCATCTCCTTGTCTACGGGGATTCGTGCAAGCTGGGTTTGAATGCTCTGGAGCCTCAAATCGCGCTCCTGAATCCCCATCAACATCACATACTCTGCTCGCATGAAGACTAGCTAGCGGCTTCGGGAGCGTTGGGCAAGACCGGTGAATGCCGGGAAATGTCGAACGGAATGTATTGAACTGCGGTCCCTTCATGGGAAACTCTCCCGCGCCCCGCGCCATTCTTCGACCATGACGCTCAGAATCCAATGCCCTTCCTGCGACCGGCAATTCAAAGTCAGCGAGGATCTCAAGGGGCGGACCGTGGAGTGCGGGGCCTGTGAGCACCGCTTCAAGCTCGGCGAAGAGGTCATCGTCCAAAAGCGGGACAAGTTTTACCCCGGGGAGCGGGCCAAGAAGGGCCTTGAACGCTATGGTCGGGCCCCGGGCGCGGGGGGGGGGAGTGGAACGGTGCGTTTTGAGACCGCTGCCTACAACCAGACTTCCTCGCCGCTCGATGTCATCCCGATGTCTCCCCAGGAGTGGTTTTCGACGCTGATGGGCGGCTGTATCCTGGTCGTGGCCATCCTCATTTTCGTCTGGGGCACCCAACCGGAGGGTGTGCTCAAGGACATGGAGGTCGGAAAGCGGACCGTGCTGGCCGGATTCATGGTCGTGGTGGGCGGGGTGCTCATCGCCTATGGCTGCCGCCACCGTCGCAAGAAGGGGCTTCTCCTCGGGTTGCCCCTCTCGGTGGGGGTCATCGCCCTTTCCCTCCTCTTGCCCGTCCCGCGGACCCTCATTCCGGTCTACGGGGAGCCCGATTCGGATCTCGGGGACGACCCCAAGGAATTGCCCGTCGTGGCGAAACGCAAAACTGCGGAGGAGGTCCGCGAGTTGATCGGCTACTCCCCGGTGGAACGTGCCATCAAGAGCCATGAGGACGATCCGGGCGAGGCCGCCGATTATGTTTCCGTCATCTGGGCGCCGATCATGGAAGAGCGCTACAAGTTTCAGCTTCTCCGCTATTTGCAGCGCAAGACGAAGAGCACGGAGCGGCCCATCTTTTACCGGCGCGACGAGGGCGGTATCTTCGTCATCGAGGGGCCGAAATTTTCCATCGAACAGATCGCCGACATCGCGGAGCGATTTTCACGGGTGGAGGAAATCTACCACGATATCCGCGTGATTGAAGTCACCCTCGATCCGGCCCGGATGGGGGATGCCACGGAAGCCCTCCTCCGCGAACTCTCCGATACCACGCACCCCGCCTTCTACGCCCGGAACCAGCACGAGCTCGACCACATCGATCTTGATCGGGTGAAGGAGGCCGTGCAGCGCCTCGCCGCCGTCGAGCCGCTTCGCTTCCGGGTGGAAATCTCGCGGCGCATGATGGGTCTGCTGGAGGAGGAGCCCGATCCCGAACTGCGAGCGGACCTCTGCTCCGCCCTCAAGGTCTGGGCGGAGGAAGGCGACGAGTCGGATCGTGTCGTCGTCGGCGTGGCGCGTCGGATGCAGGCCCTTGAACAGACCCTCCCCCGCAGCATGGTGGAGTTTCTGGTGCAGCGGCAGTCCTCCGAGGCCGTCTCCCTCATCGAGCCGCTCTGGGTGGCCGATCCTGTTTCGTGGGAATCGATCATCGCGGAAATCGGGCCCGCCGCCGAGGATGCCATCCTCTCTCACTTGAAGGGCCAGGAGCGTGGCTTGCAACAATCCGCGATCAGGATTCTCAAACGAATCGGGGGAGCCAAGAGCCTGGGTCCTCTCCGCGCCGCTCTCGACAACGCCGATGACGAAACCAAGCTCCTTCTCAAGGAGGTCATCGAAAGCGTCGAGGCGGGTAACTGAGATTTCTTCATGGAGCCACCCGACGCCTTAGTTTTCCCCACCTGCCGCCGTGGCGAAATTGGTAGACGCTGCGGACTTAAAATCCGCTGACCGCAAGGTCGTCCCGGTTCGATCCCGGGCGGCGGCACTTTTTGAGAGGGAGTTGGGGGGGGAGCAGTCTGAACCCTTGATTTTGATGCCTCGGCATACTAAACTATCCCGCCATGTTTACCATTTCTCCCCTCCTGGCCTTTGAATTTCCGGCGGTGTCCACCATCGTCGGGTGGTTGCTATTCGGAGCGATCGGCACCATCGCGGTCGGCTATGGCAAGATGAAGGAGGAGTGGCCGCCTGCCTTGATCGGGTTCGCGTTGATGCTCTATCCCTACTTTTTTTCCAGTGGCATCGCCTTCTGGGTGATCGGAGTGGTGCTGACGATCTTGTTTCTTTTGCCGAAACGGATTCTCGGGTTTTGAGGAAATTCCAAGCACCAGGTTCCAAGTCGGAGAACGAATCGAAGGAGCGGTTGTGGGCTGGGTCCCCATGGGTGAAACCATGGGCTGTGTGCCTTGTCCCCTTCAGGGACGGGGGACGGGGAGAATGTCGCCTTACGTGGAGGAGCGGCGGGGGGCGTGGATGCGGGAGCTGGTTGGGAGGGGAGTGGGGTGGAACCGCCGACGCCTCGCAGAGGCGCCGCTACGTGGGGAGGCGGGATGACCGAGAGACGGTTAGGCCATGGGTTGGTGGGGGCGGCTGGGCGGTTGGAAACCGCCGCCACGGGGGGGGAGGCTGTGGGCTTCAGCAGTTGAGATTTGGTCTTGGATTTGAAATTTATTTGGAAATTGTCGGTTGGAAATTTTCAGGAGGTAGCCTCGGCGGGAAATGGCCCCGCTTTCATTGAGGGCCATGACCAGTTCAGCATTCACCATGCCGAACACTCTTGGTTGCAAACCAGCGCTCCATATTTGGGAGCGTCTGCTAACTGATCAGCAGCAATCTCACCGGGTCGCCGGGCAGTATCCGTGGGGCGCGGTGAATGCAGGGTGGCACCGGGCTTTCCGGCCAATCCACCGCGATGCGCCAGAGGTTGCCCATCCCGAAGGAAAACGGGTTAGCGCGGGGAAGGGCGGCGTAGTGCAGATCGAAATACCCGTCCGTCAAAAACTCAAGAAAGCCGTCGTCATCCGCCCCGCCATAAATCCCAAGCAACTCCGCGCGGGTTGCGGCGCTGTCCACCCGTCGCGTCGATTGGGTCATTGCGGAGGCCTTCGCTGGGCGCCCCGTGATAGGTGCAGAGCCAGGTATCCGCCTCTACCGGGGTGCGGTCGACATGGAAGGAGAAGACGTCGGTCGCCACCGGGCCTGAATCTTCGTCGCGGGGGTAGCCATCGATGAGGTTGAGGACGGGTTCCCGTTCAAGGGCCTGCAAGAGTCGGAGGTCGTTGAGCAAGATAGTCGTGAGGGAGGGTGAAGGGAGGCATTGTCGGGGCCGGTTCACTTCTGCGTCGGCGAGTAATCGGTCCGCTTGAGGAGCACGGATTTCACGCCATCCTTGATCAGGATTTCCCCGTCCTTCTCCGAGGCGTCGCGGACGGTCACCCAGTCCGGATCTCCGCGGAAGGCCTCGAAGTTCGCGTCATGGGCTTCCTGGTCGGCGTGGGCGATCAGGTAGGTCAGGGTGATCGGCGCGCCTTCCTGGCCTTCCAGGTAATTCCAGTAGGCCAGGTTCTTCATTCCGTGCTTTTCAAACAACTGGCAGGTGTGGTCGCGGAAGCGGGCGTTGATGTTCGGCAGCTTGCCCTCGTTGGTGGTGTAGGTGCGCCATTCAAAGACCCGGGTGTCGCCTTTGGTGGTCAGGATTTTGATGGCGGGCGAATAGTCGGTCGCCGAGAGGAAGGTGGAATCGACTTTTCCGACGAGTTTGCCGTCCTTGGTTGATGCGGCGTAGGCGGCCCTCCAATCCGCGTCATCGAGGAAGGCCTTCCACGCCGCGTCCCGTGCCGCCTTGCTTTCGTAGGCGAGCCAATAAACGAGGATGTTCGCCTCGTTGTTTGTCGGAACGAAATAGCCGAGCTGTTCCATGCCATGCTTTTCAAAAAGGGCCACGGTGTGATCGCGGAATCGGGCATGCAGGGCGTCGAGCTTCCCGGGGTTCGCGTGATAGACGCGCAGTTCATAGACCTTGGTGTCGGCCGCGGCGAGGGGGCCAAAGGAGCCGATCAGGGCGGCGAGGGAGAGGAGGAGCGTTCTCATCGTGCCCCCCGGATAGATTATTTTTGGAGCAAGGTCACGGTTAGAATTCCGGTTGCGCTGGTTGCCGGAGAGGGGGGCGGATTCCATTGGCCAAGAGGAGTGTTCCCGGTTTGGATCCGGGGATGGAAACGGCGCTTCTTTTCGAAGCGGTCGTTCCTTTCCTCTCATTTTTTGGGGGATTTGCCTTTATTGGGGCGCGTTCGGCAGGCGAAATGGATGCGGTGCGGGTGCAGGAGATCCTGATTGAGCAACCCGAGATTGGGGAGGATGAACCGGTTGAGGAGGCTGGGGAGGCGGAGTGAGCGCTCCCTATTGCCGGCCCAGGGCCGCTCCGACCATTGGCCAGCCGCGCAAGGCATCAATCGCGACGAATTGGTAGAGGGCCACCACCAACCAGAACATGAACTGGTAGCTCAGCTTCGAACATTTGTGGCGCAGACGCTGTTGGGCGAGAAAGCCACCGGGCCATCCGCCAAGGAGATCCAAGACCTGCAACTGCTTCTTTCGCGCAGGGGCGGCCCTTTGCATCCTTCCCCCAGCACAAAACTGACCTCGTCACCGACCACCGGCCGCCGATGCTTCACCGCAAAGTCCCGCCAATGGAGAAACACGCGTCGCGTTCCAAGCTGCAGAAAGCCGAAGCCTTTTTGCTGATCCCAATCGACGATTTTGGCGGTGTGGGTGGATTGGGAAGTCATCAAGCCTTCGTGACTGGGTCCTCTCATTCTCCACTCGGTCGTTTGTCGAGCGCCGCGGCTCTCGAAATCAGGTTGGAAAGGTACTGCTCGGCCATTTTCAATTCGGAGGGGCTCGGGCTGTGGGGGAGTGCCTGCACGACATCTAGATCGAGACCCAAGGTCTGGGTAATCGGCTTGGACACTTCGAGGGGAAGGTCCATGAACTCACCTGTTCTCCAATCGACATCCCAAAGGAATTCATCGAACAGTCCGCCCTCATTCACGAGAAGGTTCTCCCATTCGTCGTAGTCCAGTTGCTCTGAGAGAAATGGTTCGGGTGCTTTGAGGTCCACCCTGGCCTCCTCCAGGATCCACTGCAAGGAGGACGAATCATGGGCGGGTTCGGTCATGTACCGGTCGATGAATTTCCAGACGGTCTTCCTGATCTCAGAGCCGCTTTCGGGATCGTCCATTTCGCAGCAGACCATCGCGTGGGCTTGTTGGAGTAGCTCGTAGATCAGGGCTTCCTGAAAGCCGGGATGACCGCCCTCGGGTATCTTCGTTTCCCCCAGCAAGGCGTCGAACACCTGATACAGGGCAAACACGAGTTCGTCCCTTTCGAATCGTTGGAGAATCTCCTCCCCGACGATCTCGGCCATGGGTAGCGCTCGGCTGTTCGGCAGGAGTTCGCTGAGCGGCAGCAGGAGCACGGAGAGGTCCTCCAGGCTGTATCGCTTTCCGATTTTTGATTCTTTGCTAGGGCTGTTCCACATGGGATTGGGCGGAGAAGATGAGAAACTCGACGGTCGAGTTGCGGATCTGCTTCTGATGCTTCTTGGCGGGCATTTCAACAAGTGCTCTTACGAACAGTGGCCAATTCCCGGTTGAAGGCAAGCCAGATCGATGGTCAGCCAGATTGTTGTTCTGCCCTCTCGGGCTGCTCCTACCTTCGATCATCCGAGCAGAGCTGATTCGAGTCGCGTCCCTGGGTATCCATTTGACCTGTCCCTCCGGGCCATCCGTCTGCGTTGGGCGTTCGGTGTTGGGAGGCTCTGTCGCCAGCACGTAGAACGGTTGCAGAGGGAGAGGGCTTTTGGCGATGAGCAGTGAATGCCCAGGGTCGAATGCACGATTTCAGGGACTGACCCCGCGGTGTGCTTGGCACGTAGTTTGGGGAACGGATCGCTTTTCGCTCATTGGTCGACTTGGTTCCCGTCTTCTGCTCTTCTCCCGCCGTGTCCCATTCGCCCACCACTCCTCTTTATCTCTGCGGGCCCATGGCTTCGGGGAAATCCGCTTTAGCAATATCATTGGCCAAGGAGCTCGATGGCGAGATCTTGAATGCTGATGTTTTTCAAGCCTACCGGGGGCTCGAGATCCTGAGTGCGGCGCCTTCGGCGGAACAACAGGCCATCGTCCCTCATCACCTTTACGGGGTCCTCGATCCGATTGAGGTTTGCGACGCGACGGCCTATCGCGCCGTGGCGCTTCCCCTCATCGAAGAGATCCAATCCCGCGGGAAACTCCCCATCATCACCGGAGGCACCGGTCTCTACTTGAAAGCGCTCACCCACGGACCTTCGCCGATCCCGGACGGCGATCCGGCACTTCGCACGAAGTTGGAAGCCCGCAGCGATGAGGACCTGATTGACGAGCTCAAGGCGCTCGACCCGGAAGGCGCGGAAGCGACGGACCTCAAGAATCGTCGTTACCTGATGCGAGCTCTCGAAATTTGCCTGCTCTCCGGACAACAGATGTCCGTCCTCAAAGCGGACTGGAATCAGAAATCAGCCGAGATCACGCAAGGTCTCCGTGGCCTCTATCTCCTTTGGGAGAATGAAAATCTCAAACAACGCATCAGCTCGCGCTCCATGCAAATTCTCGAAAAAGGAGGGATCCAGGAAGTCGCCGCTCTTCGGGCAACCGCCTCCTCCACCTGTCGGAAAATCATTGGTTTCTCTGAAATCGAGGAACACCTCGATGAGAAGCTCACCCTGAAGGGGTGCCACAAAGGTCTCCACACCAGCACCCGCCGCTACGCCAAGCGCCAACGCGCCTGGATGAGAAAGGAAGCCTGGCTCGAGGACATCAAGTGCCCCATTCCGTTCGACGCCAAGGTTGGTTCCTTTCGGTAAGGTTTGTGGGCTTCATGCATGAAGCGCTTGTCCTGAGCCCATTTCCCTGCACTTGAGGACGATGTTCTTTTGGGTTGGGCGTTTAGTGTTGAGAACGTCGGTCGACAGCACGTAAAACGGTTTTACAAGGATAGGCTTTTAGTTGCGGGGCGGCATGGGAACGACGTAGGCGTCGTTGGTCCTTGCGGGTAGGGCTGGCGACCCGGTTTTCGTCCCGCAGTTGCGGGACTACGCCCGGGCATGGGGGACGGTCACGCCACGGAGGGGGGCGGGGGGGCTCAGTTCGGCTTGGCGTACTTGTCGAGGTCGCGCATGGCGATGACGCGGCAGCCTTCTTCCTGCAGGACCTTCATGTAGGCTTCGAAGTGTTCGGGGGTGGTGCTGACCCAGGGGTGCTTGATGTCGGGGACGCCGTGAAAGGTCATCACGGCGACTTTTCCATCGACGGCCATGGCCACGGCGGCCTTGAATTGCTCGAGGGTGCTCTCGGGTTTGCCGTCGAAGGCTTGGGGGAGGGTGAGGGGGTGGTCCTCTTTCGGATCAAAGGCCCGCGCTCCGCCGGACCTGGCATAGCGGTAGCCCCGCTCCTGCAAGACCTTCACCGCGGCCGGGCTGGTTTGGTAGGCCGGATAGCAAAAGGTGGTGGGGCGGGGGATGCCGTGCGCCTCGCATTGCTTCTCAATGTGTTCGATGTCGGCGGTGAGCTCGGCGAGGGGTTGTCCGGCCACCCCCTTGTGCCTGCGGGTGTGGTTGCCGATCTCGAAGCCCGCCTCATGCAGTTCCTTGATCTGCTCCCAAGTCATGTAGTGCTGCTTGTCGGTGGTGAATTCGAAGCCTTCGGTGATATAGAAAGTGGCCCCGAATCCATATTTTTTGAGGAGGGGCGCGACAAAAGTCGCCTGGCTGGCCACGGAGTCGTCGAAGGTCAGGACGACGATCCGTTCGGCCTTTCTTTCCTCGCCGTCAAGACCAAGGACAAGGCTGATAGTGAGCAGGGCGATGGCAAGAGAGACGAAGAGGGGGTGCAGGGGTTTCATGGGCGTTGGTAAGAATTAGCATTCTGTTGAAAAGCCTGTAAGCGAAAAATGAGGGGAGTCGGGGTTGGGCCAGCGGGTTGCAAACCCGCGCTTCCCATTGACGAAAAACGGCGGCGCCTCTTTCGAGGGGCCGCCGTTGAGAGATTTGGAAGTCTCGGAGGAACTTAGTAGCGGCGTCCGCCGCCGCCACCACCGCCGCCGCCGCCACGCTCTTCGCGGGCCTGGGCTTCGTTCACCTTGAGGGTGCGACCGCCAACGTCCTTGCCGTTGAGGGCCTCCATTGCTTTGTTCATCGCGCCTTTGGAATCCATCGTCACGAAGGCAAAACCACGAGGCTGGCCGCTTTCGCGGTCCACGGGGAGGTGCACATCCGTGACACCACCGTGTTCGGAGAAGAGGGTTTCGAGGTCTTGTTTGGTCGTATCGAACGACAGGTTGCCAACATACATTTTCATTATCGTAGAGCGGTCCGCGAATTGTGCCTTCACTTGAGACTGTTCCCGCTATCCGGGTCTCAGATTGCCAACGAATCGAAATACTCGTCTGGCAACACTCCAGAACCTGATCATGCCAAGTCGTGGACCGAACCTGTTGAATAGGCTGGGAAATCGGGAGAAGCGATAAGAATCGCGGATTTCGGGGGAGAGGGGGTACTCTAGCTGACTGATCAGGCGCTCCACCGGGGCGAGCCCGGTGGGGGCGGGAGAGGGAGTGGGGGCGGG
>Ga0105051_10001596_pt1 | contig 30568 bp, 27 predicted proteins | sample FRY02_FD_78383 | JGI IMG/M metagenome (GOLD analysis project Ga0105051, IMG submission 78383) | Freshwater microbial communities from Lake Fryxell liftoff mats and glacier meltwater in Antarctica - FRY-02 (megahit assembly) | ecosystem: Environmental > Aquatic > Freshwater > Ice > Glacier... | reverse complement strand
TGTCGATGGGACTTCCTCGGCTCGGTCGGGTACTGCGACGAGAAGACACTGCCCCGGTCGAACTGCCCGATCCCCCTCTCATCGCGTATCTCGCCGCTCGACTCACGCACTCCGGGGTCGCCATCGACACGCTCGCCTACCTCGAACTCGTCGGTCGCGCCGTCGGCGATCTGCACCTCGATCCCGCAGAGCGACAACAACTCGAAGCTCTCGCGATCGCACTCAACCTCAACGAGGCCCACATCGCTCAAGCCCACCGGCGATTCGTCAACGAACTGATCGACGCCGCCGTCGCCGACGACGTTGTCACCTCCGACGAGTACGAAACGTTGGTCCGCGTCGCCGCAGCACTCGGTGTCGACCAGCAGGTCGTCGAGACCCGGACACATCAGCTTCGATCCGTCGAGACATCGCTCCGTATCGACCCCAACGTCTCGGTCGTGTTCACGGGAGACCACTCGACCATCGAGCGCTCAACGTTGGTGGCGCACGCCGAGCAACTCGGCATGTCCGTAGCAAAGGGCATGTCGAAGAAGATCGATCTGCTCGTTGCGGCCGACCCCGATTCCAACTCAGGCAAGGCGAAGAAGGCGCGCCAATACGGAATCCCTGTTCTCGGTGCTGAGGCATTCGCTGCGTGCCGGGCCGGCGACACGATCGAGGCAACCGGAATCGGACTCGAGACGCTCAAGGTCGTGACTTGCCCTGACTGCCTTGCGACGACGACAGTTCCGGCGACGACTCGCAGCCAGTCGACGAAACGTTGCGACGACTGCGTGCCGGTTCAGTAGCCGGCCGCCCGGCCGAAACCCCGTTGCCCTCGCCGGTCGCGCTGCGTAGTGTCCGGAACGCGAGACCGCCCCTGCGTACGAGGACCAGCGTTGTCGCTTGACCACCATCGAGCAATCGGTGTTGGTGACGCCGCCTCCGGCAAGCGCTGGAGGAAGTGGACCCGGTTGCCTGCCCGTAGGCAGGGGAGCCGGGTTCTGCGCGTCGGCGGGCCAGAACCTCCCGCATCATGAGATGATGATGTCATGACGAAACAGACCACTGTTCGCCTCCCCGATGGAGTGGCGAACGACGCCGAGGCCCTCGCCCGCCTCCGTGGCGTCAGCGTCAACCAGCTGATCATCGACTCACTCGTCGCCGAGATCGAGCGCGTACGAGCCGACCACGACGATTTCAGCTCGCGAGCCAAGATGCTGCTCGAACGCGACCGGGAGATCCTTGACCGTCTTTCGAAATGACTCCTTACCTCAGCCTCGCTGAGTTCTGGCACCTCGCCGAACACGTGACCGGCATCAACAGCGCAGCGGATGGATCGCAGAATCGCTTACTCACGCCGAAGGCTCACCTCAGCGAGTGGCGGCTGGACCTATCCTCTGTGTTGTGACCGCACCAATGCTGAGTGACTTGCGGAATCGCCGCAACGAGATCATTGAGATTGCGCGCGCCCGCGGAGCATCGCGAGTTCGGATCTTCGGCTCAGTCGCACGCGGCGACGCAACGGAAGCAAGCGACATCGACTTCCTCGTCGATCTTGACGAAGACCGAGGACTCTTCGATCTCGGCGGGTTACTCATGGACCTCCAAGAACTCCTCGGACACAACGTGGACGTCGTCACCGAGGCCGGCCTCCGAGCGCGTGTCTCGACACGCGTTCTGCACGACGCCGTCGAGCTGTGAGGAACGACCGGGACCGACTCCTCGACATGCTGGAGATGTGCGACCTCTTGATCGCACACGCCTCCAATCCCGGCGTGCTGGCTACGGACCCGGTTGTCCAGGCCGCCGCACAGCGATGGATCGAAGTGCTCGGCGAGGCCGCATCCCACCTGTCCGACGAACTCCGGTCAGCTCATCCCGAGATCCCGTGGCGCGAAATCATCGGCACACGAGTGATCCTCGCGCACGCCTACTTCCACATCGATCAAGACATCATCGGCAACGTCGTCCAACGCGACATCCCAGCCATTCGAAGCCAGCTCCAACAGATCCTCGACAGCGATCAAATCCAGTAGGCCTAGCCACTGACAAGAAGCCAGGATGACGGAAGCAATCCCAAACCCAGACCGTCCCTACGACGCCGTCGTCAAGACCGTGAAGTCCGTACTTCTTGATCTCGACAATCTGCAACCTGACGGCGACCACATCCAGGTCGCAATGGCCTACATGGCCTGGCTGGAGAACGCCGAACTGATGCTCAGGAATCAGTTCATCGGTCCAGATCGCATATGGCCCGGCCTCAACACGGAGCGAGCCCGGCAGATAGCCGAGCACCGGCTCGTAACACGGCGACTCTTCAACTCCGAAAAGCAATACCAGCAAGATCGTCTCCGCAAGCTGATCTCGGATCTCGACGACGTCCACACTCGACTCGCCATCGGATTGGCCGATGAAGTCGCGATCCTCGACACGAACTACCTGTTGCGCGGCAGTCCATTTTCAGAGACGAACTGGAGCGAGCGGTTCCCATCCGCAGCAGCAATTCACTTGATCATTCCTCACATCGTCGTAGACGAACTCGACGATCTGACGCATCGAAGCGGAGCCAAGGACCTTGCTCGAGCCGCAATCCGAACACTTGACGAATTGCGTGCCGCCACCGCACACCCCTGCGACCGCATCTCCGTTGCAGACCAGACGACCCTACAAATCCTGCCGGACCCGCCGCTACACGCTCGGCTACCGGACAACGACTCAGAACTGATGTCACGATCTCAGCTCGTGCATGCGATGACGGGCAAACCACCGACGATCGTGACCATGGACCGAGGAATGATCATTCGCGCCCATACGCACGGCCTCCAGGCTTTGCGCATCGAGGGTTAGGACTACGGCAACACGCCGTCCGGTGGTCGCTGGCCAGAACGATGCGGCCGTCCAATCGGTGGCTACTGCGGCTGAGCGTTATGAGGGATTGCGCAGTTCGGCTCTCAGCGCTTCGATGAGCGCGAGCAGGGCTGCGACCTCGTCGGAGCCGACCGGTCCGCCATCGGCGAGCATCGACCGCACCGAAGACTCGACATCACCGTCGCCGAGCGCTGGTTCCGTCGTGCGAAGATGCCTCAGGAAGCTGTCGTCGGGCGCCCAGGGGACCAGGAGCGGCCTCCGAAAGTCGAATTGTTTGGTTGGAGTGGAGGCGGTCAGGGAGCCTCCGTTGATGAGCATGTAGTACCGCCGAAGCAGCCCATCGAGGGCGGCCAGGCAATTGCGAAGATCTTCGTACGTCGGAATCGATCCCTCGGGGTCGTCAGCTGAGTGCGCGAGATGCTGATCCACATACCGTTTGACCTTTGCAGCGGTAGTTCCGAGGCTCGCCAGGTCATCGCGAACGATCTTGGGATCGACAGCATCGCCTTCATACCCCGCGAACTTGTCGAACTCACTATGGCCGACGTCGCGCATGCCGTCGGGATAGCGACCCACGAACCACTCTCGGGTGAGTGCGCCTGGATGCCGGGCGACCTCGTTGATGAGGCGTCGAAGGTTCGCAACGTCCGCGCTCTTGTCGGCTTGTCGTCGCACCCCGACAGCGATCACGACGCCATACGTTTCCCGAATGAAGTCCATGACATGGTTGGGCGCCGGAATGTACGGATTTCCCTCCACGATGTCGACCAGTTCGTCCCATGACGCCTGATAGTCGTGCATGATCACGATCTCTTCGTATGCCCGTTTGAGCCACCGCTCCCAACGTGCGCGGAGTTCCTCTTCGCTTGGTGAAGCCGGCTCCGGTTCAATCCGACGGCCGAGACTTCTTGCCCGGCGCCCGACGAAGTCCAGACTCGAAGCCAGCTTTGAACGGACTGCGTCCGAGCCGGGCAACCATCGCCTACGCACCGTCATCGCCTCGCAGCAGATCACCAAGACCGGCGGCCAGCGCTTGGTCGGCGGCGGCGAAGGCGTGGGCGTAGACACGCAAGGTCATCGCTGGGTTCGAGTGACCGAGGCGACCGGCAACGGTTCGCACATCGTGGCCCTGGCCGATCGAGACGGTGGCCGACCAGTGACGCAGATCGTGGAGCCGCCACTTCATGTCGATGCCCGAGTTCTTGCGCGCCCGCGTCCACCACCAGCCGATGTGATCCGGCGGCACGAGGTCGGGGCCGACGCCGAACATCCACGGGCCGTACGGCTCGCGCTCGCGACGCAGCTCCCAGATCGCGTTCAGCGTGTCACGGTCAAGCGTCATCGTCCGAGCGTTGCCCGTCTTCGTCGGCGCGTCGTTCAACTCGCGCTCGGCGCCGGGATGACGAATCACCTCGATCGCCGAGTCGATCGTCAACATTCCGTCGTCGCCGACGTCGGTCCATTGCAGCGCTGCTAACTCCGCGCGGCGCGCGCCCGTCATCGCCGCGAGGCGCAGTGCCAACGCAGCGGCCGGATCGAATTCGGCTGCAGCCGCGATCGCCGAGCGGACGTCGTCGAGCGACATCACTCCCCTGGGCTGCTTCTTCGACGTCTTACGTTGAGCCATCGCCACGACGTTCTGACTCACCCAACCCCAACGCAATGCTTGCCCGAACGCAGCACTCAACGCCCCGTGTTGGTTTCGGATGCCGGCGTCCTGCATTCCGTCGCGACGCAAGCGCGTGTGCCAGCGCTCGACGTCGGCAATCGACAACTGGGCGATCGACGTCTGCGCGATCTTGTCCTTCATGATCGACCGCACACGGCTCTGTTGATCGCGTGCCGAGGCCGACGCCCATGTATCGAGGTTCTGGTCGACCCACGCGTCGAGCACGTCGGACACTTTGCGGCCTGCCGGCGACGCACTGCCCGCGCCGACCTCCAACGAAGCGGCGAGACGTTCGGCATCGCGCTTGGTGCCGCGCACGGTCCGCGAGGTCTGCGTCGGCTTGCCACGCGCGTCGGTGCCCGTGAAGACACGAACCTCCCACACGCCAGGCTTCTTCTCGCGCATCGTCGCCATGCACGCAACTCTACGCTCGAGATCGAGAAAACCCTAGGGATTATTCTAGGGATGGCCTACGAACACATGTTCGCAGGCCATTTCCTGAACCTCAGATCTATACGATACGCAGGCCTGATATGGCCCGACTGATGACCAGCTGTTGGATCTGCTCGGTGCCTTCGAAGATGTCGTGGATCTTCGCATCACGGTGCCAGCGCTCAACCGGGTACTCACGCGTGTAGCCGTAGCCACCGAGAATTTGGATGGCACGCTCGGTCACCCACGTGGCGGTGCGGCCGGCCTTGAGCTTGGCCATCGAGCCTTCGGCGTTCACGAAGCCCTTGTTCTTACCAAGCCAGGCGGCACGCCAGATGAGGTTGCGTGAGGCTTCGATTTCGGTCGCCATATCGGCGAGCATGAAGGCGATCGACTGGTTCATGATGATCGGCCGACCGAATGCCTCGCGGTCCTTGGCGTACTGCAACGAGTATTCGAAGGCGGCACGAGCGACACCGAGCGCCTGGGCGCCAACGGCCGGGCGGGTTGCTTCGAAGGTCTGCATCGCTGCCTGCGAGTTGCCCTTCTCACCGCGACGCACTCGGGCGAGGCGCTCATCGAGCTTCTCCTTACCACCCAGCAAACAACGGCCGGGAACCCGGACGTCGTCGAGGACGACCTCTGCGGTGTGGCTGGCACGGATGCCGTGCTTCTTGTACTTCTGGCCCTGCGACAGACCCTTCGTGTTCGGCGGAACGACGAACGACGCATGACCCTTCGAGCCAAGCTCGGGGTCAACGACAGCGACCACGACGTGGATGTTGGAAATACCACCGTTGGTAATCCACGCCTTGGTGCCGTTGAGCACCCACTCATCTTTGGCCTCGTCGTACTTGGCTGACGTGCGGTAGCCGCCGACGTCAGAACCGGCGTCGGGCTCAGAGGCGCAGAACGCTCCGAGCGCGAGCTTGCCCTTTTCGTCTTCATAGCACTGCGGCACCCATTCCATCAGCTGCTCAGGCGTGGCTGACGAGGCAATGCCTGCAGCAGCAAGCCCGGAGCCCATAATCGCCATACCGATACCAGCATCGCCCCAAAAAAGCTCTTCGATCGCGATCGGCATCGACAGGCCGCTCGGGTCATTCATCATGGCTTCGGCCATGAACTCCCAGCTGTACAGGCCGATCTCCTTGGCTTGCTCAACGATCGGATACGGGAACTCTTCCTTCTCGTCCCACTCTTCGCCGGCCGGACGGACGACGTTCTCGGCGAAGTCGTGCACCCACTTTTGGAGCGTCAGCTGGTCTTCGTTCAGCTTCATTGAGAAATCTGTCATGCCCCTAAGTTACCGACTGGTAACCACCGTGTCTACCCCTCGGTAACTTCGCGACCGAAGTGTCATGCAACGAGCGAGCGGCAGAAGTGCGAGATCCGGCCAGCTGAATCCCGGGCGTCAGGGCTCGCGGTTGGCGAGCTTGAGGAGATCAGCACCGATCTTCTCGGCGATCAACTTCCCACCCGGCTTGTAGACGTGAACGCCGTCCCAGCGATGGCCAATGTTCGTCGCAATCGCTTCGTCGTTACACCACTCATCGGGCCCATCGAGCACAAGCACCTCCGGGCCGTACTGCCGCGAGACCCAACGGATGACTTCGTTGACATGTGCGACTCGGCTGTCGCTCCCGCGCTCCGGAAGCGGCGGCACCCCTGCGCCTTCGGCCGACACCGGGCGCATGCACGGCACTTCAAGAATGGCCACGTCAGCACCGGTCGCGAGGAGGGCATCGATACCCGACTGCAAATTGGCTGCGAACTTCGAATCGGCGGCCTGCGTGTTGAACGCGTAGTACGCGTCTCCGTCGTCGATGTCGAAAACATCCCACGCACCGATCACCACGAGGGCGACGTCAGCTCCGGCGGCAGCTGCACTCCACTTGTCCTGCCAGCCATCACAGATCGCAAAGTTGTTGTTGAAGTTACGTTCGGTGACGATCTTGCCCGAGTCCCACACGCTGCAGCCGTCGACCCCACCGTTCTTGATGACCGGGAAGACTTGCTCGAAACCACTCGGCAGGTTGTTCGCCAAGGCTCGAGCTTGTGAGTCACCAACGATCGCGAGCTTCGGTCCGCCGGGCGTGGTCTCGGTCGATAGCGCAGTCGATAACGCTGCCGTGGTCGTGGTCGTGGTCGTGGAGGCAGTCGCAGCAATCGTCATGTCTTGCGCCGACACCTCGGCCGCAACTGCCACCGCTGCGCCATCAACCGCTGTGCCGTCACCCGCTGCGCCATCAACCGCGACGTCATCAACCGCGTCGTCCGCGCCGATATCGAGCGAGCTGGCGTCGAAAACCGCGTCCTCGCCGCCCTCGAACGGGTTAAACGGGTCGACGTTCACGTAGAAGATCCCAAGCCCGATCAGCGCGACCGATCCAACCGCCATCGGCCGCAGCATGAGTTCACGCTGGCCTGCCCAGAGTCGACCGAGCAGACCTTCTCGAATAGGTGTCTCGACGAATTGGTACGACACCTCGGCGACCAAGATCGAGACCAGCAGCGCCCCGACGAACTTGAACACCGAACCATCGAGCGCACCGACGATCACGAAAATCGGCCAGCTCCACAGGTACAAGCCGTAGCTCCGCTTGCCGACTTCAACCAGCGGCTGCCATGACAATGCCGACCGGTAACCGACCGCTGCGGGGTGCATGGCGATCATCACCGCGATGACCGACAAGATCGAGGTGAGCGGCAGCACCCACTGGTACACGTAGCCGGCCGTCAGCGTGGTGACCGCGAACGTGCAGCCGAGTGCGGCGACGACTGCGGCGCCGATTGGATCGAGCAGCCGACCGACGGGTGCGTCAACTGCGCCGGCCGAACGCCATGGCCGCCAGATGAACGCGACACCTGCACCGAGCAGCAAGCCGCTCGAACGGGTGAAGGTCGACAGATACATGAAGTTGGTGCGATCGAGCCCTTCGAAGAGCCCGATCGGGCCACCGATCAGCGACGGCGAACCCGACTCCACCGAGAACGTAAACGCCATCACGAGGAAGGCCGCGCCGACAAGCAGCAGACCGACTGTCGGCGCACTGCGGCGCAGCTTCATGATGACGACGAACGTCAGTGGCCAGAGCAGATACCACTGCTCTTCGACCGCCAGGCTCCACACATGCTTGAGCAGCGGGTCACTGCCGAAATACGGAACGCCTCCGAGGATCTGACCCCAGTTGCCGGCATAGAAGAAGGCCCACGGCACGTCTCGCCGAAGGTCAGACACGTCTCGCTCGGAGCCAAAGAACGCCGCCCAGATCAGGACCCCAACGATCATCGCGAACAAGGCCGGAAGGAGTCGACGGGCCCGACGGATCCAGAAGTTCTTGAAATCGATCCGACCGGTCTTCTCCTGCTCACCGATCAACAACGATGTGATGAGGTACCCCGACACGACGAAGAACACCTCGACGCCAAGAAAGCCACCGTGCATCCACGAAAAGCCACCGTGGTAAAACAGCACGCCGATCACCGACAGTGCACGCAGGCCGTCAAGCGAGGGTTCGTACCCCATCTTGCTGGACCACATCCTGCGCAAAACCGGCTTACCTGACCCCCGCTCGAGAGGCGCGCCAGAGTCGCTTGTGGTGCCCCCCGTCATCAACCAGAAAGTTTACGGGACCCAGACGTGCGCGCCGTGTCATGCCGACCGAACGAGCAACCCACAGCCAGGCGGGCGTCGAGAGGCGGGCGGCAGCTGCGCTTGGCATCCGGCCCAGAGGTGCCGAGACCCTGAGGTGGCGGACCCTTCGGGATGCGCAAGATGCAGAACACGCGGGTCTGGTCGCGGTCGAGCGAGCGGCAGAGCACAAGGTCTTCGCCGAGTAGGCGGGCGTTGCGCAGGATCGCTGTGGCCTCGCTCAATAATCCCACCGGCTGCCAGTACCGCCGCAGCAATTCGCCCGATGGAGTTCCTGCGCCGGTCTCATACAAGTCGACATCCGCAACACCAGCTGTTCGTCGAGGTCAGCGACGGACGGACGTTCCATCCTTCGTGGTCTCGACGATCCAGCCGTCGGATTGCAGCGCATCGCGGATCACGTCGGCAGCGGCGAAGTCCTTGTCGGCGCGAGCCCGATCGAGGGCAGCGGCTTGAGCGGCGATGTCATCCGGCACGTCTGATCCAGCCGACAGTTCGAGGCCGACGGCAGTGCAGATCTCGTTGACCGCCGCAACGAGGCCCGACACGTCGGTGCCAGCATCGATGCCAACATTCACTTTGCGCACGGTGTCGAACACGAGCGCCATGGCCTTCGGCGTATCGAGATCGTCGTCCATCGCAGCACGGAACGCATCGATAGTCGCGACGTCGCTCTCGCCTGACACGTCGGAGGTGCGGGCGGCGAACCCGTCCAACCCTGCAAGTGACTTGACGGCTGCATCGATCATCGCCTGGCCGAGCTTGACAGGGCTGCGGTAGTGCGACTGGAGCAGCACGAGTCGGTAGGAGCGCGGGTCGTAATGCTTGATCAGATCGAGCAGGTTGGACACGTTGCCAATCGACTTTGACATCTTCTCGCCCTCAGCGTCGACGACGAACGCGTGATGCATCCAGTGGTTGGCGAAGGTCTTGCCGAGCGCCACGGCTTGCGCCCGCTCGTTCTCGTGATGCGGAAAGCGCAGGTCCTGCCCGCCGCAGTGCAGATCGAAGCCCTCACCGAGCAGGTCGAGGCTCATCACGACGCATTCGCTGTGCCAGCCCGGTCGGCCCGCGCCCCATGGTGACGGCCACGCTGGGTCGCTCTCGGTGGGCTCATCAGCCTTGAATTTCCAGAGCGCGAAGTCGGACGGATGCCGCTTCTGCGCAGCGCCGACCACCTCGCGATCGCCACCGCCCGTCCGCATGTCGTCGAGCGTCTGCAGCGCGAGGAGCCCGTAGTCGTCGACTGACTCGACGTCCATGTAGATGCCGTCGTCGGTCGCGTATGCCTTGTCGGCAGCGATCAGCTCACCAATCATCTCGACCATCTCGTCGACATATTCGGTCGCCCGAGGCACGTCGGTCGGGCGCTTGACGTTGATGCCGTCCATCGCCTCGAACCACATTGCCTCACACTTGGTGGTGATGTCCTTCCAGGGACGGCCTTCGCGCACCGCGCGCTGCACGATTTTGTCTTCGATGTCAGTGATATTCGAAACCAATCGAACATCAAGGCCGCCCCACTCGAGGTAGCGGCGGAGAATGTCGTAGCTCAGCGTCGCCCGACCATGGCCGAGGTGTGCGGGGCCGTACACGGTCGGCCCACAGAGATAGACGCTGACCTTGCCCGGTTCACGCAGAGCCAGTTCACGCACGGAACGGGACACGGTGTCAAAGAGGTGCAGCACGCCAACAATCCTACGACTCGCCCCAGCGCACACTCACGCTAGGTTTTGCCGGAGCATGCCTTCGTCGGCGCATGCCTTCGTCGACGCGAATCAGGCAGGCGACCCCGGCGGGCCGACGGATAGCCTGCGACGCTTATGGCGAACCTCCCTGACAAGCCGACACTCGACGGCATCGAAGAACGCTGGGCAGCCCAGTGGGACACCGATGGCACGTACACGTTCGACCAGTCGGCGGTCCGGGACAACGTCTTCTCGATCGACACGCCACCGCCAACCGTCAGCGGCTCGCTGCACGTCGGCCACGTTTTTAGCTACACCCACACCGACACCATTGCCCGATACCAGCGGATGACCGGCAAGTCCGTCTTCTACCCCATGGGCTGGGACGACAACGGCCTGCCCACCGAACGCCGCGTCCAGGCCTACTACGGCGTCCGCTGCGACCCGAGCCAGCCGTATGCCGATGGCTTCGAACCACCGTTCCGCGGCGACCCGCCGAAGAAGCACCAGGCCATCCCAATCTCGCGGCCCAACTTCCTCGAGCTCTGTGACGAACTGGTCGAAATCGACGAAGAACTCTTCGAGCAACTCTTCCGGCGCCTCGGTCTGAGCGTCGACTGGAAGCTGAAATACGCAACGATCGACGAGCGCTCGCGCCGCATCAGCCAGCGCGCCTTCCTGCGCAACGTCGCCCGCGGCGAGGCGTACACCCAGGAAGCGCCCACCCTCTGGGACATCGACTTCCGGACTGCTGTCGCTCAAGCCGAATTGACCGACAAGGAATGCCCCGCCGCTTACCACAAGATTCCGTTCCAGCGAGCTGACGGCTCGGGCACCATCGAGATCGACACCACCCGTCCCGAACTGCTCGCGGCCTGCGTGTCGCTGGTTGCGCACCCCGACGACGAGCGATTCAAGCCGTTCTTCGGCACCAAGGTGATCGTGCCGCTCTACGGCCAAGAGGTCGAAGTCCGAGCGCACGAGCTGGCGCAGCCCGACAAGGGCACCGGGATCGCCATGATCTGCACGTTCGGCGACACCACCGACGTCACGTGGTGGCGCGAACTGAGCCTCGAGATGCGTGCCATCATCGGCCGCGATGGCCGCGTGCTGCCCGACGTACCGCACGGCGTCAATGCCGAGGCCTACGCCCTCATCGCCGGCAAGTACCCGAACCAAGCACAGAAGGCCGTGGTCGAGCAGCTCATCGAGCAAAACATCCTCGTCGGAGAGCCCCGCCCCATTTTGCATCAGGTCAAGTTCTACGAAAAGGGCGACCGACCGCTCGAGATCGTCACCTCACGCCAGTGGTACATCCGCAACGGCGGCAAAGACACCGACCTACGCGCCGCACTGGTTGCCCGCAGCAGCGACGTGACCTGGCATCCCGAACACATGCGTCACCGTTACGAGAACTGGGTCGACGGCCTCAACAGCGACTGGCTCGTGAGTCGCCAGCGCTTCTTTGGCGTGCCGATTCCCGTCTGGTACCGCCTCGACGATGCTGGCGAGCCCATCTATGACATGCCGCTCGTGCCTGATGAGGCCGACCTGCCAGTCGACCCGTCGATCGACGTCCCGGCTGGCTTCACCGCTGACCAGCGCAACCAGCCCGGCGGCTTTGCTGGCGACCCCGACATCTTCGACACCTGGGCGACCTCGTCGCTCACGCCGCAGATCGCTGGCCGCTGGAACGAACCGGCCGCGAGCGCCGACACCGATCTGTTCGATCAGATCTTCCCGTTCGACATGCGCCCGCAGGGCCACGACATCATCCGCACCTGGCTGTTCTCAACCATGACGCGCAGCCACCACGAGCACGGTGTTGCACCGTGGAAGCACGCTGCCCTGAGCGGTTGGATTCTTGATCCCGATCGCAAAAAAATGGGCAAGTCGAGCGGCAACGCTCAGACCCCCGACGGCATGCTCGAACAGTTCGGCACCGACGCCGTCCGCTACTGGGCGGCGTCAGGCCGTCCGGGCGTCGACACCACGTTCAGCGAAGACCAAATGAAGGTCGGGCGCAAGCTCGCCAACAAGCTGCTCAACGTCAGCAAGTTCGTCTTGACGTTCCCCGAGCCCGACATGTCGATGCCACTCGCTGACGCAGTGACTGGCGCTGTCGACAGGTCGATGCTCGCCAAGCTCGACGACACGATTGCCGAAGCCACCGCCGGCTTCGAGGCATTCGACTATGCCCGGGCCCTCGAGCGCACCGAGTCGTTCTTCTGGTGGTTCTGCGACAACTACGTCGAGTTGGTCAAGAGCCGCGCCTACAACTCACAGGGTGAAGCCCCGGCCAATTCGGCGTTGCGGGCCCTCCGTGAGGCACTCAGCTCGATACAGCGTCTGTTCGCACCGATGCTGCCGTTCGCCACTGAAGAGTCATGGAGTTGGTGGAACGACGCGTCCGTGCACGCCGCTGTGTGGCCCGTGCCGAGTGGGCTCGGAGGCAATCCCACGCTCATCGACGTCGCCATCGACACGCTCCAGCATGTTCGTCGCTCCAAGACCGAGGCGAAGCAGAGTCAAAAGGCAGCAGTCGAGTCCCTCACGGTGACGGCACCGGCCGACCTGCACGACTCGCTGGCCGCTGGCACAGCCGACCTCTGCGATGCCGGTTCGATTGCAACGGTCACGGTGATTGAGGGCGCCGAGCTCTCGTGTGCTGTGGTGCTTGCACCGGCCGCCACCGACTGAGCCGGTGTCGCAGTCCTGTTCGAACGAACAGTCCGGCGCGCTGTCCGACGCGGCTACCCCACCGCTAACGTCGCAACGAGCATGACGACCGACGACACGAGCCCCGAGGCGGGCCCAACCAACATCGCCGTGCCCGACACGTCTGCAAACCAGACGCCCGCATCGAGCACCTCTCCCAAGAAGCTTCGCCGGACCTGGCCGCAGCGCTTCACGATCGGTGGCGTGTACCTGGCAGCGATCGGTTGCTTCGCCGCTGGCTCTGGCCTCTACGCCGCCCAGCGCGTGATTGAGGATCGCGATGTCGTCGCTATCGAGAGCGGCGCCCCCGGCGAGAACGCCGAGTTCTCCACCTCAGCGCCTGACGACGGAACGACCACCGGTGGCAGCGACGGCGCTCAGGGGGCAGACGACACCGATATTCCCGTCGAAACGTTTCCACCTGCCTCAGCCGCTGCCCGGAACTTCCTGATCACCGGTGCCGACAACAACGCTTGTGTCGACCCCAACTCGCCGTACGCCGGCGCTTTCGGCGATCGCAGCAGCCTCGGCGAACGTAGCGACACCATCATGATGTGGCGGGTCAACCCAGCCGCATCACAAGTTGCTGTTCTCTCGTTTCCCCGCGATCTATGGGTCACGATCGCCGGTGGATCCAGCAAGCAGCGGATCAACGTCGCCTACGAACGTGACCAGCCACAAAAGCTGATCGACACGATTTACCAGAACTTCGGCATCGCCACCGATCACTTCATTCAGGTCGACTTCTGCGCCTTCCGCACCTTGGTCGACGCGGTCGGTGGCGTGTCAGTCCCCTTCGACCGCCCGGTCCGTGACCCAGCGACCGGCCTCAATGTTCCCGTCGCCGGATGCTTCAACTTCAACGGCGACCACGCACTCGCCTACGTCCGGTCACGCAAGTTGCAAGCGCTCGACGAAAGCGGCAAGTGGGTTACCGACGGCACGTCTGATCTCGGCCGCATCTCACGCCAGCAAGACTTCATCCGCCGAACCGTCGCCTCACTGCTATCCGCTGGCGCCTTCAACCCGAACGTCATTCGGGCACTGATCAAGACCAGCGACGACTTCGTCGTCAACGACAGCGAGTTGACCGTGAACAAGATGCTCGAGTTCGCCGGCGTCGTGAAGGGCATCGACCCCGCAGAGATCACGACCTATCAGATCGAGGCGCGCGGCACAAAAATCCAGGGCAACTCCGTGCTGCTGCCCACGATCGATGGCCCCAATATGCAATCGGTGCTGTCGGTGTTCCGCGGCGAGGCGTCGCTCGCCGACGCACCCGAGCAAGTCTTCGAAACCACGACAACGTCGGTGACGCCAAGCGACGATGGTTCCACCGGCACCGCACCCGAAACCACCGTCGACGCAGTCCCGTTCAACACAATCCCGGTCGTCGTGGCAGAAGACAACAACAAGGGCTTCTTCCCCGACGCCACCATCAACTGCTCGTAGTCGTCGCACCGCTGATGGCAGATGGTCCTGCACCGAACTCGGGATGATTGCTGGCGGATTCCGCGCCCTGACGTCCCGAGATCTGCGCTCAGGAATCCAGTACTCGAGCGAGCGCTGCTGCTGCGTCTGACGGGCCCGAGACGGTGGTGATCTTGCAGCCGGTCGCTGCCGCGAGCTGTTCGGCTGCTTCGGCGTCACCCTCGGGGGCGATGATCACGAGCTCGTCGACTCGACGGGCGGCCGCAGCGACCTGTGTGATCGACTCGGCTTCACCCGAACCGTGCGCGGTTGCTCGGCAGTCAGAGAGCAGCACTGCGATCTTGCGCCCTGCTCGCGAACGGCTGAGTTGTTCGGTTGCGGCGTCAAGCGCTCGGACCACATCGGTCGTGCCGAACCCGCGCAGTGCGAGCACCGCGTCAACCACCGCTTCGCTCGACTTCGTCGCGTCTTGCGACTTGGCAGCAACGACGTCCTTGCCAAACGACAGCACCGAGTAGTCCTCTGGTGCCCGCCAGGCCACGGCGGCTGCAGCGACTGCCGAGGTGGCGAGCGGTGCACCACCCATCGAGCCACTGCGATCAACCATCAGACAAATCGCCGTGTCAGGTGTCGTCCACGAACGGATGCGAAGTTCCTCTGGGTCGATCGCCCGGCCTTCGCCCCGAGCGGTGAGGAGCGCATCGATGCTGGCGTCGATGTCAATGTCGCCGCCATCTGGCCGGTACGGCCGAGTCTGCAACTTTCCGACCCCACGCGGCCGTGTCGGGCCGCGCCTCGAGAGGTCGAGGAAGAGTCGGCCCGCCAGCCTGCGTGCCAGGTCGCGAAGGACCGGATCGGTCGCCCCAGTCAAATCAGCGAGCAGGGCCATCGTGTCGTCGGGGTTCTCCTCGAGCGCCTGCTCGACCGCTTCCTCGTTGAGCTCACCGACTTCGGGCGACAGCTCTTCGAACTGCTCGTTGCGCTCCAGCTCACGACGCGATGTGGTCTTCTTCCGCGCTTCGCTGACGGCCTCGTCGGCCTCGTCGCCCTCCTTCACTCCCGAAGGAGGGGAATTCAGCTGGAGGTCGTGCCCCGTGTCGGGGCGCCATCTTTTCCCTCGCCGTCCTCTCCTTCGGCCTGGCTTCGACCGAAGACCGACTCCCAGAGTTCGCGGATGACGTCTTCACTGACTCGGCTCGTGCCCTCGCGCACCCTGACTCGCCCGGACAGCGCAACGAGCGCTGCATCGAGCGAGACACTCGGCGTGTACGGCGTGGCAGCACGGAGCTGTGCGAGCGAGTTCGCCACCATCACCATGTCGATGGCTCCACGGATCGACGATCCGATTCGCAGGTCCGGATGGTTTCGAGTGAGGCGAACGAGTTCGACGACGCCATCACGCCACGAGGCGTCGACGTCGTTGTGCGCACCAGGCGATGCCTGAGCGGTTTCACGGCGGAGAATCATTGTCTCGTCAGCCACGGACTGGTAGCCAACGGCAATCCGACACACGCGGTCGTACACGGCGCCCGAGATGCGGGCAGTGCCCACCGCATCAAACGGGTTCATCGCTGACACCAGACGGAATCCAGGTGCCGCCTCGATGCGGCCGAGCCGCGGCACGTTCAACTCGCGCTCGCTCATCACCGTGATCAGGACGTTCAGGGTCTCTTCGGGGACTCGGTTGAGCTCTTCGATGTAGAGCAACGAGCCGTCTTTCAGGGCCTGCGCCAACGGACCGGCGACGAACACGTCAGGGTCGTAACCCTCGCTGAGCACGCGGGCCGGGTCGAAGTGGCCGATGAGTCGAGCCGGAGTCAGTTCGGCGTTGCCCTCGACAAATTCGAAGCCGATGTCCATCTCGCGCGCCACACCGCGTAACAGCGTTGACTTGCCAGTGCCAGGCGGCCCTTCGATCAGAATGTGGCGATTGGCATCGATCGCCGCGATAACCAATTCAAGTTCGCGAACGCGTCCGACGACGCCAGCACGCAGCCGGTCGAGCAGGTCACGCAGGTCGGTGACGCTGGCGGCCTCACGCATAGGTGATCACTCCACGGAGGTTCTCGCCATCGCGCATGGCCCGGTACCCCTCGTTGATCTCCTCGAGCGGGTACGTCTTGGTGATCAGTTCATCGAGCTTGAGTTGGCCCTCGCGGTACATGCCAAGCAACTTTGGAATGTCAGCTCGCGGGTTGAGTGATCCGAAGATCGTCCCCTTGATTTCCTTGTTCCACATCGACAATTCGAAGAGGTTGACTGACGACTCGGTCTGGCTCATCGGCGAGATGCCTGTGACGACGATGGTGCCGCCCTTGCCGGCCAGCGACATGCCGAGCTTCATCATGTCGCCGTACAGCACGCCCGGCGTCATGATGACTTTGTCGGCCATCATGCCCCACGACAGTTCGTTGACTTCGGGCATCGCCTCTTCCATCGAAGCGAACGTGTGTGTTGCACCGAACTCCATTGCCTTCTCACGCTTGAACTCGACCGGATCGATAGCGATCACGTGGCGGGCACCGGCCATCTTGGCGCCCTGCACTGCGTTAATGCCGATGCCGCCAATTCCGACCACGACGACGGTGTCGCCCGGCTGCACATCGGCTCGGTTGGTTGCCGAACCCCAACCGGTAGCAACGCCACACGACACCAGTGCGACCACTTCAAGTGGGAGATCGCTCTCGACCTTGATGACCGAGTCCTCAGCGACGCAGGTGTATTCGGCGAACGTACCCAGCTTGGCGAAGAGGTTGAGTTCGGTACCGGCCTTGGGGCCGGTGAGAAGACGGTGACGGCTCGTGCCGTCGGTGATCATCCCTTTGATGAACGTGCCACCGCTGGAGTCACAGAGGTTCTGGCGGCCGGTCGAGCAGTAACGGCAGCGACCGCAGGATGGAACAAATGATGCCGACACATGATCACCGACAGTAACGCTCCTGACACCCGGGCCGACTTCCACAATCACACCGGCGCCCTCGTGGCCGCCGATCATCGGGAACAGGTCGTCGATACCCATGGCCTCCCACGCCTCCTTGGGCGGGACCATGTCACCGGTGACGATGTGCTCGTCGCTGTGGCAGAGGCCAGCGGCCTTCCACTGCACGATGACTTCTTTGGCCTTCGGCGAGTCGACCTCGATCTCCTCGATCGTCCACTCTTCACCGACTCCGTACACCAATGCTGCGCGACTCTTCATGGCCGCAAGTTAGTAGCCGGTCACTCTGTACCAGGCACTGTGTGACCGTTAACTATCCCGGGGCGAGATCACCCGTCAACGTTCTGAAAACGAAGAAGGCGTGAGGTACATGCGCATCTGGTGCGCACCTACCTCACGCCTTCGACGAGAAGGACGACGTCAGGAATAGACCATGACTCCGCGGATGTTCTTGCCGGCGCGCATGTCGTCGTAGCCGTCATTGACACCGTCGAGGTCGTACTCCTTGGTGACGAGGCCGTCGAGGTCGAGCTGGCCTTCGCGGTAGAGACCAAGCAGCTTCGGGATGTCGGCACGAGGATTGCCCGAACCAAACAGCGAGCCAACAACCTGCTTCTCCATGAGTGTGAGATCGAGGAGGCTGATGTTGGCCGTCATCTCCATGGCCGGGTGAATGTTGGTCACGACGACTCTGCCGCGCTTGGCGGCCAGCGCCAGGCCCCCGGCCAGCAACTCGCCCGAGCCAACGCCCATGGTCATAATGACGGCGTTAGCCATCGTGCCCCAGGAGGCTGCAGCCATGGGCTCCATAGCTTCTTCCATCGACGCTGCGGTGTGTGTGGCACCGAACTCCATGGCCTTTTCGCGCTTCGACTCAACGGGATCGATCGCCCAGATCTGCTTCGCTCCGGCGAGCTTTGCGCCCTGAATCGCATTGGCGCCGATACCACCGACGCCGACCACGGCAACGACGTCGCCGGCGCTGACCTGTCCGGCGTACACAGCCGAGCCCCAGCCGGTGACCACGCCACAGCCGAGGAGGCAGGCGCGGTCGAGCGGGACATCTTTTTCGATCTTGATGCAGCTGGCTTCGTTGACCACGGTGTCGTGGGCGAACGTGCCGAGCATGCACATCAGGCCAAGATCTTTGTCTTGGACGTGGTGACGAGACGTGCCGTCGATCTGCTTGCCGAGCGCCATGAGCGCACCGAGATCACACAGGTTTTGGTGGCCAGTCGAGCAACTCGGACAGCGGCCACACGACGGGATAAAGCCAAACACGACATGGTCGCCCACTTCGAGCCAGGACACACCGGGGCCGACCTTGGTGACGACACCAGCGCCTTCGTGCCCACCGATGATCGGCAGTTCAAACGGCAGGTCGCCGGTGACGAGGTGCTCATCGGAGTGGCAGAGGCCCGAGGCCGCGAGCTTGACCATGACCTCGCCTTCCTTCGGATCGTCGAGTTCGATGTCTTCCACGCTCCACGGCGCGTTGACTTCCCAGAGAATTGCGGCCTTTGTCTGCATGCTCGCGACTGTAGACCGTGTTGCCACTTCGCGTGGATACGGAGCGAACGTCCACTTCGCTGTTCACTTCGCCGTTCATTTCACTGTTCATTTCACTGTTCATTTCGCCGTTCATTTCACTGTGCGTGATGGACATTCTGGGGACCCTGCTGATCCTCAACAAACTCCGTGACACCCCACTGGCATGATGGCCGCATGGGCGACGGATTTGACGAGTTGACAGCAGGCCTGAGCGAGCTGGCTACAGCACAGCGCGATGCGGTCATTGCCATGCTGAGCGACTTGACCGACGACGACCTGCACCGCGTGGCAGAGGTTCTCCGCCAGGTCCAGACCGAGCGGGCTGTCCTCGGTGGGGATCATGATGCGATCATCAGTGCGGCGTTCGAGGCTGGTTTCGGGCGGGACGGCCTCGGTGTCCTGCCGTGGACCGAGGGCAATCTGATCGTCTGTCCGGGTGGCATGGTCTCCACGTCGAGGGCCAGCCACCGTTGTCGCTTTGTGAGCGTCGACGACTGCTGGATCTGGGCCAGCGGACACCTGCTCCGCGAAGACAAACGTTCCTCGCCCGGCAACGACGAGGGGTTCCGCGCCATTGCGCTGCTGCCGCTCGTCGACGGGCTCGAACTCGACGTCGTCTCCGGCCGGGCGCGCCAGGGGCAGCACTCCGTCGAACACGTCGTGAGCTACGAGGTTCGTGCTGGGAAACTGGTCGAAGTGAGCCAGCGCGCCGTCAACTCCAACCACGGCGGTCGTCAGATCAACTGACTCGTGCCGACCACAATTATCAGCGTGGCAGCACTCTGATCTCGATGTACTGACCGTCGGGCACCCAGCGCTGGAAGAAGCCGGTCATGTCGTTTCGGCTGATCGAGCCCAACAATGTTGACTCTTCGAGAAAGTCCTCGAACGAGGCGTTGCCCGCCGGGTCGGTCAGTGCATCGAGAATCTCGTCGTTAATCTGCTCGTTGCTGAACAACTCGAGCTCGTTGCGAATCTTTTCGGTCGCCGAAGCAAACTCGTTGGCCGGCACACCATTCGTTCGGATGTCGGCAAGCTGTTCCAACACTGCGATCGACACGTTGTCGACCAGGTCGGGGCCGGTGGAGATCGACAGGAACGTTTCGGCCAACGGCGTCGCACCACCCGTCAATTCGATCGCAGCGAAGGGCGAATACGACTCGCCAAGTTCTTCACGAATCACATCGGTCAGGCGGGCAGTGAGCACTTCTTGTACTACCCGGGCAGCGATGTCGTCGCGGCGATCAGACGTGCCAGGCCCGGTGATCAAGAACGACACACTCGCCTGGTCGCCTTCGCCAGCCCGCACCGTCTCGATGACGGCACCTTCGGGCGCTGGCGGCTCGACGTAGTCGACAGATTCAAAGCGTCCAGTGGCTGGCAGCGTGCCCAGATAGGTCCGTGCCAAGCTGGTTGCCGCGTCAATGTCGAAGTCGCCACTGAACGAGAACGTCCAGTCGGAAGCGTCACCGAAGCGGTCGATGTACACCCGCTCAACGTCCTCTGCCGTGACCGAGTTGAGGTCGTCGACGTCGAGCAGTTGGTAACGCGGGTCGTCATAGCGGGCTTCGGTTAGCGCCTTAAATCGGGCGTAGTCCGGGTTGATCGACGGGTCCTCGGCGAGCGGGAGTTCGTCGTCGATGTATTGCTCGAGAGTCACGGCATCGACACGCGGTTGGGTCATGATGAGGTAAATGAGTTGGAAGGCGGTTTCGAGGTCCGATGTTGCGCTCGACCCGAAGAACCCTTCGGTGAAGACATCGATCGCAGCATCGAGGAATACCTCCTTGTCAGACAGGAACGCGTCGATCGCCACCGGGTCGAAGTCGCCAACGCCGCTGCCCTCGACGACGTTCGCCGCGACTTCGGCTGGAGCGACATCTTCGTCAGCCAGCACTGAGGTTCCGCCAGGGCTGCGGCCCTCGAAGAACACCGCACCGTCGGTGATCGGCGTGTTGTTGAATGCGACACGAACGCCGTTCTCGAACGTCAGCAGCACAGGGGCAACGAATGAGATGTCACTGCCGTCGGCGAGGACCTCGCTGTTGACCTCTTCCACAGGGTCCGGCGGGTCGAGCAAACTCTCGCCAACCGCCGCTTCCGACTCGCGTGTTTCGAGTTCGCGAGTCGGCATCGACTCGACCTGAGCGACGAACACGCTGGCGGCAGGGACGTCGTCGATCTCGTCGGCTGGGGCAGTGACGAAGATGTGCGGGCCAGCCGTTTCGTAACGGGTGACAAACATGTAGGCAAGCGTCTCGGGCGTTGCCCGGTCGAGTACATCGGTGATGAAGTCGAACCAGCGCTGGCCAGTCGGCACTGACTCTCCTTCGAGGACGTGGCGAACGTACTCGTCTGCGTACGAGGCGTCCTGGCGGGAGTTGCGTCCGTCGTAGTCCACCTCGGCAGCGCTGCGTCGAGCTTCCACGGCGCGAGCTACTTCACCGGTGGTGAAGCCGAATCGGCGAACACGTTCGTACGCGTCGAGCACCGCCTGCGTGGATGCTTCGAGGTCGGCACCGTCGGCTGACACGAAGATCTCGGGAGCACTCAGCGACCGGACGAACCCACTGCTGTCGACCGATGCCGCATCAAACGGCGCATCACCGCGGAGGGCGTCGTTGCTCAGCCGGGTGCCGATGATGTCGAAGGCGAGGCTCTCAAGGATGTTGCGCTGCGCGAATGCCTCACGCGAGCCGGTCGTGTCGGCGGTCAGCGGGAGCGTGACGAACGCGAAGCCCTCGGACACGTCGGGGTCGTTGAACACGAGGGCCCTGGCATCGCTCGAGGGTTCGACGATCAGGTCAGGACGCTTGGGCGAGTCGCCGCGGGCTGTCGCTGGGTCGAAGCGTTCAATGATCTCGCGCTCCATCTCCTGTGCGTTGATGTCGCCGACGACGATCACCGACGCGTTGTCCGGCCGGTACCAGTCGTCGTAGAAGGCGCGCAACGGACCGTCGGTAGTGCGGTTGATCTCCTGGTCCGTGCCGATCGGTTTGCGATTCTCATACGGTGAACCGTCGAGGAAGAACTTCTGAATCTCGTCGAAGACGCGGCCACTCGAGCTCTGTGCTGAACCGCGCCACTCGTCGAGCACGACACCGCGCTCAGCTTCGACCTGCGCCGGGTCGATGATTGCCGCCGACAGCCACTGCTGCAGCACGTCGAGACCGGTTTCGACGGTCGACCGGTCAGCCGTCGGCATCGTCAGTTCGTAGACCGTTTCGTCGTAGCTCGTGTACGCATTGATGTCGGCACCAAAGCCAGCTCCGAAGCTGCGCAACACGGCAATCAACTCGTTTTCCGGGAACTGCTCGGTGCCGTTGAACAGCATGTGCTCGAGGAAATGCGCACCGCCGCCCTGGTCCTCGCTCTGGAACGCGGCGCCAGCATCGATTGTCAGCCGCATCTCGACACGCGAGCCAGGATTGTCGTTTTCGCGGATGAAGTACTGCAGGCCGTTATCAAGCGTGCCCGTGACGATCGCCGGGTCAATCACGAGGGAGAGGAGTGCGCTCTCGTCAGGCTTGACAACCTCGGTTCGGGGGCGCCCTCCGGCCTGGCCACCACCTGCTGCATCCGTGGTCGGCGTGGCATCGGAGGAGCCGGTGCACGCAGCTGTGGCCAGTGCGGTAACGATGGCGATTCCCACGAGGCGGAAACGAAAGGGGCGACGAGACACACCAAGCATGCGGGGCAGGTTAGGCCTGCGGCGTCAACGAGGCTGGAACACTGCAGTTCATCGACTCGCCACACCTGGGAGCACGTCAGCATGTTTCGCGAACAACTCGTCGAGACGCGGGCGCCAGTCGATGTCTTCGGTCGAACCACCGGCGGCTTGCACTGCTGCCCGTTCGGCCGCGAGCGTGTCGGCGATCTCGGCCACACCGGCCGCGAGAATCTCTGCCACCCTGTCGCGGACGAACCCGGCGAGTGCCGGGCTGGCACCGTCAGTACTGATCGCTGCTGTCACTCGGCCCGCTCGGGTGATCGCCGGGAGGATGAACTCGCAATCGACCGGCTGATCGGCCGCGTTGGTCCAGATGCTGCGAGCGCGCGCCGCGTCGGAGATCGCTGCATCGGTCTCGAGGTTGCCGGTGGCAGTCACGACGAGTCGCTGGCGCTCGAGGTGACAGTCGTCGAACGAGGCGGTGATCACCTCGCCACCGGCGTCGACGATCCGATCGACATCGACATGCTCACTGATGTCAGCACCGACGAGGCGGACAATTGCACCAGCGTCGAGGAGCCCTTCGGCCTTACGCCATCCGATGCGGCCACCTCCGACGACGAGCACGGGGATCCCGTCCAGATTGAGGAACACTGGATACGAAAACCGGCTGCGGTGGGCCTTCATACCCTGATTCTAAGGCTGACTTTTAGGCAATTCTCGATAAAGACGATCGTTTTAGTCGGGTATTGATTAAATGGTCGCCGTGACCACCTCACTCCAGACTGTGCCGCCCGAGTCGGGCCGACCCTTCGACGACGCTCGCGCGGCCATCTGTTGGGCCAACGAGCGCTTTGCCGGAGGGGTGTGCGTCACCGCCAGCTTCGGCGATGCAACCGTCGCACACGTCGCGCACAGTGCCGTGCCAGGCATCCAGATCACGCTGCTCGACACCGGCTACCTGTTCGCCGAGACGGAGTGGTTCGCCGACCATCTGACGGACCGATTCGGCCTGAACGTCCGAGTGGTCCGCCCAGTGCCCGATCTCGAACGAGACATATGGGCCACCGACACCGACGCGTGCTGCGCAGCCCGCAAAGTCGAACCGCTGCAGCGCGCCCTGCGCGGCGCAACCGCCTGGGTGACCGGGCTCCGTCGCGCCGACTCGCCAAGCCGCCGGACGACTCCGCTGGTGCACAACGATCTGTTGCGGTCAGTCGTCAAGGTCAATCCGCTCGCCGGGTGGACCGACACCGACGTCGCAGAGTACGCAGCGGAGCACGACCTCCCGGAGCATCCGCTGACCGACCGCGGTTACAGCTCAATCGGCTGCTGGCCGTGCACCAAGCCAGCGAGCGACCGGTCGGGCCGCTGGGCCGACAGCTCCAAAACCGAATGCGGACTGCACCTCTGATGGCTACACCATTCACCCACACCCACACCCACACCCACACCCGCACCCGCACCCGCACCCGCACCCACACCCGCACCCGCGACATCGCCCGCACGACCGCCAGCACTCTCCGACAGGACCGACCATGACCGACCTCACGGCAGCCGAACTGATCAAGGTTGAGAGCAACTATCTCGCTGGAACGATCGGGGCTGAACTCGCCAATGACGCAGCGAAGTTCGATGACAACGCAGAGACGTTGCTCAAGTTCCACGGCATCTATCAACAGGACGACAGAGACATCCGTCGCGAGCGGGCCCAGCAAAAACTGCCGCTCGATTATTCGTGCATGGTTCGTGCGTCGGTGCCCGGCGGCGTCATCACCGGCAACCAGTGGCTTGCCCTCGACCGGGTGGCATCGCTCGCCGACAATAAGCTGCGCCTCACGACCCGCCAAGGGGTGCAGTTCCACGTCGTCCACAAAGGCGAGTTGGCCAAACTCGTGAGCGGCATCAACTCGTCGCTCCTCACCACACTCGGCGCGTGCGGCGATGTGGTCCGCAACGTCATGGCGTGCCCGCTCCCGCACCCCGAACGCACTGCAGTGATCGAGCCGATCGTCACCGAGATGGTCGCTCGATTCCGGCCGCAGACCGAGTCGTACTGGGAACTGTGGGTCGACGGCGAGAAGGCCGTCTCGTCGGAGAAGCCGTCAGCGGCATCCCTGGCAGCCCTTGATGCAATCGACCCGGTCGAGCCGATTTACGGCGCCGCCTATCTCCCGCGCAAGTTCAAGATTGGTATTGCATGGCCGGGCGACAACTGCGTCGACATCTACACCCATGACGTCGGCATCGTGCCAACGCTCGACGGCCCCGACGGCCTGAGCGGCAACGTCACCGGATTCGTGATCCTCGCCGGCGGCGGAATGGGCATGTCACACGCCCGCCCAGACGACACGTACCCGGTGCTCGCACAGCCGGTTGGCTGGGTCGAGGCGGAAGGCCGCGACGGCGTCAAGCCGCTCGGTGATGTGGTCGAAGCAATCGTCACGACGCAGCGCGATTACGGCAACCGCGATGATCGGGCCCTCGCCCGCCTCAAATACCTCGTCGAGGCCAAGGGCATCCCGTGGCTACGTGACCAAATCGAACAGCGCACGGGCCAGGCCCTCGCCGACCCAGTCGAACTGCCCAAGTGGGAAGTCCACGCACACCACGGCTGGGACGACACTGAACCAGAGAGCGCCGCGCCGCGCACCGAGTCGTCCGTGCTCGGCCTGCCGGTGTCGTCGGGCAAGGTAGCGCACGGCCTGCGGTACGCGCTCAAGCGGTTGATCGCCGACGGCGCCGTGTCCGCGTTGCGCGTGACGCCACGACAAGACCTCCTGCTGCTCGGCATCACCGACCGGGCGGCCGTGGAGAACACGCTGCGCTCAAACGGTGTGCCACTCGCAAGCGACCAGAGCCCGACACGCAACCTGGCTATCGCGTGCCCGGCTCTGCCGACCTGCTCGAAGGCACTCGGCGAGGCTGAGCGGGTGCTGCCACAAGTGGTCGATCGCCTCGAGAAGGTGTTGGCTGACACCGGCAACACCGGGCTACCACTGCGGCTCAACATGACTGGGTGCCCCAACGGCTGCTCGCGGCCCTATGCCGCCGAACTCGGCATCGTCGGCCGGACCAAGAAGGGCTACGACGTCTACGTCGGCGGTTCAGCCGCAGGTGACCGGCTGGCCAAACGCGTCCGTGAGGACGTGCCCCTTGAGGAGATCCCCGACATGTTACGTCCCCTGCTCGAACGGTTCAGCCGCGATATCGGCCCGAACGACACCACGTCGTTCGGCGACTGGGCGGTGCAGCAGGAGTGGACATCGCTCCTCGCCCTGCTGCCGACCACAACAGTCCGACGGGTGCGTACCAAGTGAGCGTCGCATTGGTCGGAGCCGGCCCGGGGGACCCTGACCTCCTCACCATCAAGGCTGCTCGCTTGCTCGCTGCCGCCGATGTCGTCGTGCACGATGCACTCGTCGGCGATGGCGTTCTCGCCCTCATCCCCGAGTCAGCGGAGCGGATCGACGTGGGGAAGCGTCCAGGTCGACCGGCCTCGCAGGAACTGATCTCGGCGCTCCTCGTCGAACTCGGTCGGCAAGGCAAACGTGTCGTTCGGTTGAAGGGTGGCGATCCGTTCGTGTTCGGTCGCGGCGGGGAGGAAGCGCTCGCATTGCGCGAAGCCGGGCTCGAGTTCGAGGTCGTGCCAGGCATCACCTCGTCCATCGCTGCACCTGCAGCCGCTGGCATCCCGGTGACGCACCGCAGCGTGTCGGCTGCGTTCACCGTGGTCACCGGACATCGCCGCCCTGGCGAGCCCAACATCGACTGGCGGTCGCTCGCCAAGGTCGGCGGGACCATCGTCATCCTGATGGGCGTGGCACATCGCGCGGCGATCGCTGCCGAGTTGATCATCGGCGGCCTCGCCACCGACACCCCGGTCGCCGCAATCCAACGCGCCACCACTGATCAGCAGGAGGTCGTGCGGTGCGATCTCGCCGACCTGGGTAGCGCTGGAATCGAATCGCCCGCCACGATTGTTATCGGCGCCGTTGCCGCGTTCGACCTCACCGCCTTCGACCTCACCGCCGCAGGAACACTCCGGGCGACTCAGAGCCAGCAGGTGATTGCTGCGACATGAGAGCCAGCCGCTGAACCGGGAAGGGAACCGGGAGGGGAATCAGGCGAGGTTCACTGCGTCGTACTCAAAGCTGCCGCCAACCATCGTGGCAAGGACTCGAGCTTCCCCAATGCCGTCAGATTCGATCGCAGTGAGGTCTTGGTCGAGCACGACGAGATCGGCGAGCTTGCCAGCGGTGATCGATCCCTTGCGCTGCTCGTCGAACGATGCGGTTGCTGACCCGACCGTGTAGGCGTGGATGGCTTCTTCGATGGTGAGTGCTTCGCTCGGGTTGAAAGAGACGCCTGATGCCGTGCGCTGGTTGACGAGGTCGTGGAGGCCGAGCAGTGGTGCGCCGTTGACCACCGGTCGATCAGAGCTGCCGGGCAACGTGATGCCTGCGTCGAGGAACGAGCGCTGCCGATAGCAGTCGCCGACCCGGTCGGGTCCGATTGCACGAAGCATGCCGTCGCCGATCTCAGAGACGAAGCGAGCCTGCGGAACCGGGATCACGCCGAGCCGGGCAATGCGCGCGACATCGACGGCGCGGGTCATGCCGGCGTGTTCGATGCGGTGACGGTGGTCCGCTCGGGGGTGCTGCTGGAGCACAAATTCGTACGCATCGAGTACCGACGAGACGGCGCGATCGCCAATTGCATGCGTGGCGACCTGCCACCCCGATCGGTGTGCCGCAAGGATCAGTTCGTGGAGCCGCGCTTCGGGCATCTGGAAGTAACCGTTGTTGCCGGGTTGGCCGTCGAAGTCTTCGAACATTGCCGCCGTGCAGCCCATGAGCGAGCCGTCGGCAAAGATCTTTGTGGCGCCGTAACGCAGCCAGTCGTCGCCGAACCCGGTGTGCATGCCGAGATCGAGTGCGAAGGGCTCGTTGTCATCGGCGTGATGTGCGCAGCCGTGCAGCGCGTCGACCGACGCCATCATCGTGACACGCACCCGCAAGCGGTTCGCTCGTCGAGCCTGTTGATAAGCAGCAACTTCGACTGGTTCAGCCGTGCCGAGAATGCCACCGACGCCAGCCTCCTGGCAGCTTGTGATGCCCTCAGATAGATAGCGATCACTGGCAAGACCCAGGTTGATGGCCATTTCGGCGACCGATCGCGGGTGGACGAGCGAACGGACGAGTTGCTGTGCCTGCTCTTCAAGCAGTCCGGTCGGTCGGCCCTCGTCATCGACGGCCACCACTCCCCCGTCGGGCACGTCGACCTCGCCGATCCGGGCAAGGCGCATTGCTGCGCTGTTCAGCGTGGCGAAGTGACCGGAGGTGTGATTGAGTAAGACGGGATGGTCGGGGCTGACGCGGTCCAGTTCGTGGCAGGTCGGATGGCGCCGTTCGGCCAGCTTGTTGTGGTCGTAGCCGGCGCCGACGATCCATGCACCCTGCGGTGTCGAAGAGGCCCGCTCGGCAATGGCGGCAACCAGCTCCTCGATCGAGTGCACCGCATCACCGTTGAGCGGAACCTCGTTGAGCGTCGCGCCGTACGCCTGCATGTGGTTGTGCGCGTCATTGAACCCTGGTGCAACAAAGTGGCCGTCGAGGTCGATCGTTCGGCCCGCATCAAATCGCGCCAGCTCGCCGCGCTGGGCGACGGCCACAATTCGGTCGCCGATGATCCCAATCGATCCGGCACGCCGTAGCGCTGGGTCAACGGTGAAGATATTCGCGTTGTCGAGAACAAGATCGAAGCGCATGCTCCGACCCTAGGCAGGTGTTACTCCCGGGTCAGCAGTTGGCGACGAGGGTGCCGTTGACCGGTCCGAGGGGAGGTCATCTCCGGCTCCAGGACACACCGGATCGAGAACTCGAATGTGGATTCGCCGTGCCAGGGCTGAGTGACCCAAGCGGTACGGTGCGAATGCATGGGTGATCGACTGGTTGGCAAGCGAGTCCTCGTGACGAGTTGCGACACATACATGGGGCCACCCATTGTCAAGTTGTTCCGTGAGGAAGGCGCCGAGGTCCTTGCCGACGCGAGCACACTCATCGGAGCAACCGAACCAGCGGAGGTGTTGGACCGTGCTGGCGACATCGACGTCCTCGTCGCCAACCTTGATCTTGCTGCCTACGCCGCTCGTGTGCGCGACATCGACGACGACCAGTGGATGGCGGGTTTTGATGCAATGGTCCACCCACTGATGCGTCTCGTGCGGGCAGCGGCTCAGCCGATGATCGACCGTGGTGGTGGCTCGATTGTTGCACTGACCTCGTCGTCGCCATTGCGACGCATGCGTCCGCAAGCAACCAGCTACGTCACCGCGCGAGCAGCCCAGAACGCGTTCGTCCGATCGGCGGGCCATGAATTGGCGGCGCATCACGTGCGGGTCAACGCAATCGCTCAGAACTTCGTCGAGAACGAGACGTATTACCCGCCGTCGATCATGGAAAACGAGAAGTTTCGTGATCGGCTGAAGTCGGAGGTTCCTGCGCAGCGCCTTGGCACGCCCCGCGAAACCGCCGAGCTTGCGTTGTTCCTCGCCAGCGACGCGTCGACCTTCACCTTCGGCCAAGTCATCAGTTTGGATGGCGGCTGGTCCTAGTGCCGTGACTGGGATTGGTGACCTGTAAACCTCCTGGTCAGGGAGCCGAAAAACTCTGTGACACCCCAAATGTATTGTTGTGTGTATGGAGCTGGGGGTGATCGATCTGGTTGGCGGGGGCGGCGCAATGGTCGCTGTCAACGACTCGACCCGGACGCTTCGACGAACCCGCTCGATACAGCTCGACCACGTGTGGCGGGCACTCGAAACCGGTGCCTGGGTCACGGCCGGGTTCCGCTCAGCAACACCATGGCTGTCGTCAATCACCGGCGAATCGCCGTCGGCGTCAAGCGTGACGCTGCGGCTCGCCGAACGAATCCAGCAGATGCCCCAAGTCAAAGCCACGTTCGCTGACGGTGTCCTCGCCGAAAGCGCGCTCCGCCAACTGATTGACCTGTGGTCCTTCGACATCGCCGGCGAATTCGCCCGTGACGAACGAATGCTGCTCGGCTGGGCACTGCAGTTCGCCTCCGGCGATCTGACAATGCTGCTCGCCACCTGGCTGCTCCACAACGACCCCGATGCCGCCGACAAAACCGCCCAAGAACAGTTCGAGTCACGAGAACTCCACCTGTCATCCCTGCTCGACAGCATGGGCCGCCTCGACGCGCTCCTCGACCCAGAGGGCTTCAATCTGGTCCGCGCAGCAATCCGTCATCTCTCCGGCCGCACCACGCAAGACGAACGCACCCGAGCCCAGCGTCAGGCCGACGCCCTCGTCACACTCGCCAAGAACTACCTTGCGACCGCCCCGCACGAGCCCGGCAAGAAACGCAACCGGCCACGGTTTGTTGCCACCTCCGATTACGACGACCTGATCGCCCAAGCCACAGGCGGCACACTCGACACAAACAGCGGCCGCATCACAATCACACCCGAAGCCGTTCGCCGAATCGCCTGCGACGCAAGCGTCCATCGCCTGATCACCAACGGACAATCCACCGTGCTCGACTTCGGGCGGCGTACTCAATCAGTATCTGACTCGCTCTTCGACGTCCTTGCGCTGCGCGACCACGGCTGCCGGTGGAACGGCTGCCACACCGCTGCCGGCGCGTGCGATGCCCACCACGCCAAACACTGGGCCGACGGCGGATCAACCGATCAAACCAACCTCGTTTTACTGTGCTGGTTTCATCACCACCTGTTGCACGAACAGCACTGGAGTATCAAGCCCCTCGGGGGCGGCCACTTCACACTCCAAGATCCCCACGGCCAAACCCACCAAATGCGACCGCCCCAGATCGGCCTCACCCTGCCACCGGCTCAACCCCTCAACGAGCACCCGGTAGCTCCGCTCTTCAACCCGCCGGTCTGACCGCGGGCTGGCCACTCGGCGCGGCACACTGT